>Ga0209394_1000490_pt1 | contig 30830 bp, 27 predicted proteins | sample JNZ201metaG_FD_184122 | JGI IMG/M metagenome (GOLD analysis project Ga0209394, IMG submission 184122) | Hot spring microbial communities from Jinze hot spring, China to study Microbial Dark Matter (Phase II) - JNZ 20120812A (SPAdes) (version 3) ...
CCGTAAATTACGTTGTCCTCACTTCAACCGTCACTATGCGGCAGTCAATTTCCATATATTAAGGTAAATTTTAATATACTTACGTATTGTATGTAAGTTCAAAAACAATCCTAATAAGTTGAAAAACTGAGAGTTAAAGCAAATAGATTGATTGGTGAAGCTCAGCATCTTCCAAACTAAGAGTAACACGATAAGAGAATTGATAGGCTACGATATTTTCACCGCCTCTTTCTTCAACTCCCGTATCCAGAGAGAGCCATCGCTATGCCATTCTTTCGGAGTATAGACGAACGTCTCCATCTCCTTCTCGAGTACTTCTACGAAGGCCCTCCTCCTCTCCAGTTGATCCATGCCTTCAACGCCCTCGACTATCAAAACTAAGTCTATATCGCTATCCTCTGAATAGTCGCCCCGCGCTCTAGAGCCCACGAGGTAAGCCTCCCTGAGTAGAAGTCCCTTCATCGAACATAACCTCTTGGCATTTTCAATAAACCTCTCGATTATTTCAAATGCCCTCTCCTGACTTTTCAACGCAGATACTGCTTTGACCATTTTAAAACCCTCCGAGCCATCTCGACGAGCCCACGGGCCTTCTCTTCGTCGTAAAGCTCCATAGGTAGGGCGTTGGCAGCGTTGGGGTATCTTGAAATCGTATAGTGGATGGTAAGTTCTCTGAGGTCTTTGAGAATCGAGTCTATGTCGATCTCCAACTCTAACTTTAAAGATTCTCCAATACCCAGGAGGTCATGCCCCCTATACACTTTACCGGCGTTTATCAATATGGCCTTCAAAGCCTTTTCAGCCGTTTGTTGAGACCAGAAAGCCGCAGAATCCCAATCACCCGTCTTAAGGTCGTTTTCGGCTTTCTTCAAATCGCTTTCAGCCTGCCTCATCCAGAGCAGCGCCTCTCTCCTCAAAACCAATGAGGAACACCACTATTTTCTACTAGACCATCCACTCATAAAAGTATTATGTGCAATTTAAGAATTTAAGAAATCGATTTTCTTTATGGAATTCTACGTTGCAGAAGTGAAAATCGTAAAATACAGAAAATATCTTTTAATTCTCTCTACGAGATCCCAGCCCTTTGAGAGCCAAACTTTGATTAGGTGCCAGTCAAGATAATTGAAACATAAAGGCACAAGTTTACGGGCGATGCTCACGCGGGATTGTGATGGAAAAATAAATCTTAACGATGTGATACTTTTAATAGTTTATCCCATGAAGTCTCTCGGAAATTAAACATGGTCTTCTTTAGTCTTGGTATCAGAGGTTGAAATTGTTACTTTAACTCAATATTCACTAGACTGTGAGAAAGTTGAATGAGGTCCGTGGGGGTCTTATGAAGTTTCCACGGAGGACGTCGTGAATTAGATGAGAGAAGCCTAAAGTAGCAGTATTAAGAGTTAAGAGGGGAAGACCAATTTAACCCTCCCCTAGTATTTTTCCATGATAAATTACTCACAGTAATTTTCCTACCCCACCTCTCGCAACAACCTCTATGGAATTCATGGATTTGTCAAAATACGTTCCAAATCCTATAGGTATTCTAAAAACTTGATTTGAAATTATTTAGACGTGGGCGACATCATGGAGTTCAGAATACCTAGGGATTTTAATAAAATCCTTCAAAAATTTGACATAGTCATAAATCGTACGACAGATACACATTTCAATTCCCTTTATGAGGTTTAGAGGGCTTTTTCTTCTCCTCTTCTTAAAGAGGGTTGGTTTTATATTTGAATTTTGGGCGCCTTGGCGGTCGATGTGGCCGAGTGCGAAAAGCATCGGTTGAACTCTGGAAGCCCTCTGGCTAAAGCCAGGAGAAGCCCATAACGGTAAAACGACGCCGAGAGTGGGGAATAGTGGACTGAGGCCGCTGTACGAATGCGGACCGGTCGGATGGAACGGGGACCGTGAGTAGCCTTACAGACCAAGCTGAGACAAGGGCAATAGGACATTAGTAATGCTTAAGTATTACTAATTTGGTATTACATTTGGGATGGTGTATTTGGCTTACGTAACCATATCCGCCAAGATAGATAGAGAACTGCGTGAAAAGTTGAAGAAGTACGGGATCCCCATAAGCAAGGTCGTTAGAGCAGCTCTTGAGGAGGAAGTTAGGAGGGCCGAGGAAGAGAGGGTCAAGTCGTCCCTTGAGAGAATAAGAGAAGTCCTTAAGAAGATCCCCTCGGAGGAAATGGTGGAATCCATAAGGGCGAGCCGCGAAGGGAGATGAAGCTACTCTACGATGCATCTGCTCTATTAAACACCATAAGGCTTCACGGGCGAGACGCATATGAATTGCTCAAGAGCCATTTAGTCCTCTCCCTCACGAAGTACGAGATCGGGAACGCTCTATGGAGGGAGGTCAGCCTACTCAAGAGGATTAATGCCGAAGAAGCTCTAGAAGTAATCGCCTTGATCGACGATGTTCTAAAGGTAATGGGTGTCGTAGATCCATTGGACAGCGCCCTCGTTTTCAAGCTGGCGTGCAAACTCCAAATAACTTACTATGAGGCATCATACGTTACGGCATCAATAGAGAACGACGCCAAACTGATAACGGACGACGCAAAGCTAATGAGAAAGATGCAAGATGGCATGGAAACGTCCACCAAGGTATTGGGGAAGAAGCCAAATGTACTGTCATGCGCTGAGGTTCGGCGAATTCCATGCAAGGGTTCATCGCATCTCTGAAACCTAGAGAGTTCCACCCCTCTGATAGGGAGGGGATGGTTCAGCAATTTCGTCATTAGAACTTTTGGCGGTAGGAGGAGAGCGCCGGAAAGTGAGGTTGAACATCTACTTGGTATCACTAGACCAGACGTGTCTAAGAAGGCCATAATCTATTGTAAAGCTTCCTCTCACAACCAGAAGCAGAAAGGCGACTTGGAGAGACAAAAACGGGATCTCTTGGACTACGCTACATTGGAGAATTTAGAGAATAGGATTGTCGCTTTTGCTAGTACGAGAATAGGAAAACATACGATAGACTTTATAAAATATACCTAGCCCTTTACAACAGCCTTAAAGACATCTTCCCTACATCGGCACAACAACCATGTACGATAAGACTTTAGATAGACGAACCGATTTATCGACGGTGAACTTAAACAACCAGCAGACCATCTGCTTTCAACTTTCTCAATGCATTAAAAAGAGGGGAGGGGGGTTAACCATCCATAAAAAATAGCCATAAAAACTTCCATAAATTTTCCATAAAACCACCAACGATAACTACTAAAACTCTCAACGCAATTAAAATAGCGTCTTCCAAGTTTTAAGAGTTAAAAACACGGAGAAAATTCATAGAAAACATGATGGAGGCTCAAAAATCCAAGACTTAAGAAGACAACCATGGAATACCTAAAAAAGAAGGATGTAATCCAAGTCAAAGAACTGCTTGAACATAAGAAGACATAGAACACCATGGTCTTAGAATAACAAAATCAGGTGAAGAAGCTTTAAAGCCCATCGCAGGCTTTGAATACGTCTGTAAGTTACACAGCAGATGGCTATTCAAGAAGCGAAAACGATTCAGAGTTTAAAGTTATAAGCCAGCAGATACGACTTTAAACAAGGTGTTAACCTTGAACCTACTCCACGACGTTAACCTCGGAGATAAAGCACCCTACGAATTCAACGTAGTAATTGAAAACGTGAAAGGTAGCTCAAACAAAATAGAGTACGATAGAAAAACCGGCGTTTTTAAGTTAGACAGAGTTCTCTACTCCGCCGTCTACTGGCCTTTCGACTACGGCTTCGCCCCTCAAACTTGGCATGAAGATGAAGACCCTTTAGACGTAGTAGTCTTAACAACCCATCCAACTTTCCCAGGCTGCATAGTCAAAGTAAGACCCATAGCTCTAATAGTTATGGAGGATGAAGCAGGTATAGACGATAAAATCGTAGCCGTCCCAGTTAAAGACCCCCGCTTCAACCACATAATAGACTACAAAGACATACCTGAACACGTCAGAAGAGAGATTCAAGAATTCTTCGAAACATATAAGAGACTAGAACCAGGCAAATGGGTTAAATTCAAAGAGTGGAAAAACCTACAAGAAGCCATTAAAACAATAGAAAAAGCTATTAAAACATACAAGGAGAAATTCGAATCAAAATAGAGAAACCTCCATAATACTCACAGCGCAAAGTTTATATCTCAATAACCCCCCTCTTCTTTTTGGAGGCTTCCCCCTCCACCCACAACACCCGGCGGTGGCGTCGGGTCTCCGACGATGAAGGGTTCTCCACCCGAGAATGAAACAAACCCGACCTCCTGTTGTGGGTATAAACATGAGGGTCCAACCTCTATAAGGTTGGATCTGAAAAGGGGCTTGGGAAGTTCAAAGCCTTGCGGATCCGACTCCGGTTGATCCTGCCGGACCCGACTGCTATCAGGGTGAGACTAAGCCATGCGAGTCTACACCCTGGGCTACGACAGGGTGTGGCGTACGGCTCAGTAATACACGACCAACCTACCCTTAGGACGCGGATAACCGCGGGAAAGGTGAGCCGCAACCACTAAAAAACCACTATTAAGAACACCACGGTGAGTTGGAATGATAAACTTATTTAGGAATCCACTTGAAAAATCCCCATACAATTCCTCCTAATAACCCCCTTTACTACGACTCACCCCCGAAACTGCGGATAATCCGCGATAGGAGAGGAGGCCTGGAATGGTTCCTCTCCGAAATGGCTTCAGAGTCATGCCCTCTGAAGCCGCCTAAGGATGGGGTCGTGTCTGATCAGGTAGTTGGTGGGGTAACGGCCCACCAAGCCTAAGACCAGTACGGGCCGTGAGAGCGGGAGCCCGGAGATGGACCCTGAGACAAGGGTCCAGGCCCTACGGGGCGCAGCAGGCGCGAAAACTCCGCTATGCGCGAAAGCGTGACGGGGTCACCCTGAGTGCCGCTCGCTGAGAGCGGCTTTTCCCCAGTCTAAACAGCTGGGGGAATAAGGGGAGGGCAAGTCTGGTGTCAGCCGCCGCGGTAATACCAGCTCCCCGAGTGGTCGGGACGATTATTGGGCCTAAAGCGTCCGTAGCCGGTCCAGTAAGTCCTCTGTTAAATCCAGCGATCCAATCGCTGGACCGCAGAGGATACTGCTGGACTAGGGGGCGGGAGAGGCTGGCGGTATTCCCGAGGGAGGGGCGAAATCCCGAGAGCTCGGGAGGACCACCAGTGGCGAAGGCGGCCAGCTGGAACGCGCCCGACGGTGAGGGACGAAAGCCGGGGGAGCGAACCGGATTAGATACCCGGGTAGTCCCGGCTGTAAACGATGCGGGCTAGGTGTCAGGTCAACTACGAGTTGACCTGGTGCCGAATGGAAGCAAATAAGCCCGCCGCCTGGGGAGTACGGCCGCAAGGCTGAAACTTAAAGGAATTGGCGGGGGAGCACACAAGGGGTGGATGCTGCGGTTTAATTGGAGTCAACCCCGGGAACCTTACCAGGGGAGACAGCAGGATGAAGGCCAGATTGAAGGTCTTGCCGGACGAGCTGAGAGGAGGTGCATGGCCGTCGCCAGCTCGTGCCGTGAGGTGTCCTGTTAAGTCAGGCAACGAGCGAGACCCCCGTCCCTAGTTGCTATCAGAACTCGGAAGAGTTCTGAGCACTCTAGGGAGACTGCCGCCGATAAGGCGGAGGAAGGAGGGGGCTACGGCAGGTCAGTATGCCCCGAATCCCCTGGGCCACACGCGGCATACAATGGCAGGGACAATGGGTTGCCACCCCGAAAGGGGGAGCCAATCCCCAAACCCTGCCTCAGTTGGGATCGAGGGTTGCAACCCACCCTCGTGAACCCGGAATCCCTAGTAATCGCGCGTTACAAACGCGCGGTGAATACGTCCCTGCTCCTTGCACACACCGCCCGTCGCTCCCCCCAAGTTGGGCCTAGATGAGGCATAGTCTCTCATGGCTATGTCGAATCTAGGTTCGACGAGGGAGGAGAAGGCGTAACAAGGTGGCCGTACGGGAACGTGCGGCCGGATCACCTCCTATCTTCCCAAGCCCCAATCCCCAATGCAGCCTAGAAACCGGGTTTCTAGGCTAAGAGCCGAGCGTATTTATCTTGAACGCTATGAGGCTACGTATAGGCTGTCTACACGTAGCGGTCGCTGGGTTCTCGAGTAGACCCGGCACGCTAAGCCGTCTAGTGGATGGCTCGGCTTGGGCGCCGAAGAAGGGCGTGGCAAGCTGCGATAAGCCCCGGGGAGGCGCATGCAGCCTTAGATCCGGGGATTCCCGAATAGGACCTCCAGCCATGAACTAACAGTTCATGGCGCTCCCACCTCATTAGAGGGGGAGTGGGAACCCCCCGAACGGAAACATCCAAGTAGGGGGAGGAAGAGAAACCATCATGGGATTCCCTGAGTACCGGCGAGGGAAAGGGGAGAAGCTCAAACCGAACCCATAGGGCTGACAAACCCTACGGGGATGTGGAGTAGAGGTTCAGCCGAATACACCCACCGTCTGGAGAAGTCGAAGTGGCCTGGAACGGCCCACCATAGAGGGTGATAGTCCCGTAGATGTAATCCAGACTAGTGGGTTGGCTGAACCGGAGTACCACACCTTGATATTGGTGTGGGAATCTGGGTGGAATCAGCATCCAAAGCTAAATACGTCCCAAGACCGATAGCGTACTAGTACGGTGACGGAAAGCTGAAAAGCACCCCGGGAGGGGGGTGAAAAGAGCCTGAAACTAGACGGCGATATCCGTGCGGGGCCTGAAAGGGTGGATCCATCTCGAAGGAAGCCGCGGTGACGCGGTTGTACGAGAGGTGGGGACCAGGGTCCCGCGTTCCGTTTCGAACCACGGGCCGGGGAGTTCACCTCCACGGCGAGCTTAAGAGCTTCATAAGCTCGTAGGCGTAGGGAAACCGACTCATCCGCAGTCGAGTTCTCCACTCGACGAGGGATGGGGGTCTGAAAGGGCCTTTAGTCGTGGGGGTGATAACCAGAAACCGGGCGATCTAGCCCTGGGCAGGACGAAGCCAGGCGAAAGCCTGGTGGAGGTCCGAAGGGGTGTTGACGTGCAATTCACTCCTCTGACCTGGGGCTAGGGGCCAAAAGCCAATCTAGCCCGGTGATAGCTGGTTCCTCCCGAAATGGGTCGCAGCCCATCCTCAGGCGAGGTTGCCCAGGGGGTAGAGCACCGATAGAATGGCAAGGGTCCGAAAGGGCCCACCATTCTTTCGAACTCCGAATCCCTGGGCTCCGAAGACCCTGGGAGGCGGGTCTCAGGGGGTAAGCCCCTGAACCAAGAGGGGAACAACCCGGACGAGGGTTAAGGCCCCTAAATGCTGGCTAAGTGTTAACGCGAATGGAGTCCTTAGCCTGAGACAGCTGGGAGGTAGGCTTAGAAGCAGCCATCCTCTAAGCAACGCGTAACAGCGGACCAGCCGAGGCTAAGGGCCCAGAAAATGGACGGGGCTAAGCCAGCTGCCGATACCCTCGGGGCCAGTGTACACGCACTGGCTTGGTAGGGAGGCGTCGCAATCGGGTAGAAGCCGAGCCGTGAGGTTCGGTGGACCGATTGCGAGTGCAGATCCCGGTGGTAGTAGCAGCAAAGAGGGGTGAGAATCCCCTCCGCCGCAGGGGCCAGGGTTCTCCGGCAATGTTCGTCAGCCGGAGGTTAGTCGGTCCTAAGGCAGCCCTTAACCGGTCGCTGCCGAAAGGGAAACCGGTTTACATTCCGGTACCGCAGAGGTACGTGCGGTGACGCAAGCCTCCAATCCGACACCTCCGGGTAGGCTGAGTAGAGTTGCCGCTCTACTTAACTGTCGAAGCCTGGGGAGTGCCGTAAAGGCGAGAACCAGGTGAAGACAGGAATAGCCTCTCGAAAGAGGGGTTCAGCTGATCCCGGGGGGCAAGGAAAAGGGTTGGAGGAAGGATCCTCTGCGACCGTACCTAGAACCGACACAGGTGCCCCTGGGTGAGAAGCCTAAGGCGTGTCGGGTCAACGCGGGTGAGGGAATTCGGCAAATTAGCCCCGTAACTTCGGGATAAGGGGTGCCTACGGTTTTAGCCTCAAGGCTGGAACCGTAGGTCGCAGTGACAAGGAGGCCCCGACTGTTTAATAAAAACATAGGTAGCCGCAAGCCCGAAAGGGTGTGTACGGCTGCTGAATCCTGGCCAGTGGCGGTACCTAAAACCCAGGTTCAACTGGGCTAAGGGCCGCTAAACGCCGGGAGTAACTCTGACTCTCTCAAGGTAGCCAAATGCCTTGTCGGATGATATCCGACGTGCATGAATGGATCAACGAGGGCCTCGCTGTCCCCACCCGGGACCCGGCGAACCTACCTGGTGGTGAAAAGTCCACCATCCCCCAGCGGGGCGAGAAGTCCCTGTGGAGCTTTACTGCAGCCTGTTGTTGGGATATGGTTGTGGATGCGTAGGGTAGGTGGGAGCCGTTGAATCGGCTCTTCCGGGAGCTGAGGAGGCGCCGATGAAACACCACTCTTCCGCGACCGTATCCCTAACCTAGGTGCCAAACCTGGGGACAGCAGCAGGTGGGCAGTTCGCCTGGGATGGCGCCCCCTTGAAAAGATATCGAGGGGGCCCTAAGGCCAGCTCAGGTAGGTCAGAAACCTACCGTAGAGGGCAAGGCCAAAAGCTGGCCTGACTGGATCCTTCAAAGCAAGGGATCCAGGGGTGAAAGCCGGGCCTAGCGATCCTCCATGTCCCTACTGGTGGGGGCTGGAGGTGACAGAAAAGTTACCCCAGGAATAATTGGCTTGTCGCGGGCGAGAGTTCACATCGACCTCGCGGCTTGGTACGCCGTCGTCGTCCCTTCCCATCCTGGCGGTGCATAAGCCGCCAAGGGTGAGTCTGCTCGCCTATTAAAGGGGAATGCGAGATGGGTTTAGACCGTCGTGAGACAGGTCGGACTCTACCTGCTGGGGGTGCTGGCCGCCTGAGGGGATCACGTCCCCAGTACGAAAGGAACGGGGCGTGGCGGCCTCTGGTGAACCAGCTGTCCGGTAGGGCAAGCTGGGCAGCTACGCCGCCGGGGATAAGGGCTGAAGGCATCTAAGCCCGAAGCCCCTCCCGAAAATAGGCGGCCAATCCTAGACGCAGAAACCTGGCGACAGGTTTCATGTCTAGGACGAAGGCTGGGGTAGAACACCCCGTCGATGGGGTGGGGGTGTAAGCCGGAAGACCTTCGGGTCGACCGGTTCAGCCTGCCACTCCCAATCGCCTGAGGTGCTGGGTTGAAAGAGAATCTGGTGGCCGCGTGAAATAGGCAGCCTATACGTAGCCTTTTCTTTTTCTATAAGTTTAGGTTTAAATTCTACTTTTTCCAGAGGTATTCCAGGGGATTTATTGGTCGATATTTTAACAGTGCCTATTATAGACTTCGCTGAAGCAGTTGAAGAAATCTGTTCTTTCATAAAAGATGTTGTAGGTAGTGCTAGAGGTGTCGTCTTAGGTTTAAGCGGTGGTGTTGATAGTAGTGTGACCGCAACTCTATGTGTTAAAGCCTTAGGTTCTAATAGAGTCTTAGCTTTATTGATGCCTCTTTCATTCACCCCTAAATCCGACGTTGAAGATGCTGTAGCCCTCGCTGACTGGCTTGGTATAAACTACAAGGTCATACCTATAGATAGCGTTGTGGAAGCCCTCCTGAGAGTACTACCGTATGAGCCGTCAGATCCAGCTTATAAAATGCCTACGGCCAATCTCAGAGCCAGAGTTAGAATGTCGATCCTCTACTATTATGCAAACCTTTACGGGTTACTAGTTGCTGGAACTAGCGATAAAAGCGAGGTTTTAATCGGGTACTATACTAAGTATGGTGATGGAGCAGCAGACTTCCTACCCATAGCCCACCTTTATAAGACTCAAGTTAGGTCTTTAGCTAAGTGGCTTGGAATACCTGAGCGTATAGCCTATAAGCCGAGTAGCCCCCAACTCTATGCTGGGCATAAGGCCACAGACGAACTTCCCGTAGACTACCAGGTTTTGGATAGAATCCTAGTAGGTCTATTCGAACATAAGCTAAAACCGTCTGAAGTCGCTCGGAAGCTCGAAATTCCGGAGAGCGTGGTTCTCGATGTCGTGAGACGCTACGAATCCACATCTCATAAGCGTAAGCTCCCCCCGACGGTTAAACCCCTACCATTCCTCTGAGCAGATGGGCTTGGCTCAGGCATAAGCGTTGGTTGCAACCATTTCCCCTTCGAAAAACCACCCATCTTAAAGAAGGTTAAAACAACTCACAGGCTGAGAGGGCCTCACTTTCATTAATGTTTTCCGCCGACATATTATTTAAATGGCTTCTTCCAACGGTTTATGGAAGAGAAAAATAGCCTCCAAAATTTGAGTATATAGTAACATTCATCGCTCCGTTGGTAGTAGTTTTCCTTGCAACGTCTAGAAGGAGCTCTAGCCTCATGATAAAATTAACCGTCTTCCTAAGAAATCTGATCAGTTCTCCCCAAGGTTAAGAAGATCTATGAAGCAAAAATTTTCAGAGCAGAGAAAGCATCTTGTCTTGAAACTTAACGATTTAAGACTGTTTAAGATTAACTATCTACATTTTCCAACATTGGGAGCGACTATGGAACATCACGAGACCAAAGATATAGCACACGTAGAAGAATTGCTCTAACATAAGTCAACCCAAAGCATGATGAAGCTGTTAAAAAAGCTACAAAAAGCGATGAAGAAGCTGTTAAACTGTTCGAGGCTGGATTCGAATATGTAACAATGACTTTAACTGAACCGATGGTTTTCAGAAAGCGGAATACTATAACCAATCATTAAAAATATGACGAACACTTCAAATAGCTGATTTTTTAACTTAAATACAACTGAAGAGGGTATTTTATTAGGTGGTTAAATGGGTTCTTCAAGAGTAATTAAAATTGTTTTCAATGGTGTAGGCTCAGTTTTAGTAGAAGTTAAGGAAGATTGGAATCCTAAGACAGTTAGAAGGATCTTGGAGAGCCTTCCTCTGAGCGGTAGAGCTATGAGATGGGGTGACGAAGTTTACTTTGAAGTAAATCTAAACGTAGAGGAAGAGAACAGCAGGGTCGATATGGAAGTTGGGGAGGTTGCATTCTGGCCTCCTGGAAATGCCATATGCCTCTTCTTCGGTAGAACTCCAGTAAGCGTATCTGATAAGCCTAGGGCTTATAGTCCTGTTAATCCGTTTGGAGTGATAGTTGAAGGTATCGATATTTTAAGAAAGGTTAAAGGTGGTGAGAAAGTTACCGTCGTTATGGGTTAAAAAATAATGGGATTGGAGGGATTAAACCAAAGCATCTATAATTCTTCTCTCAGTCAGTATTCCGACGAGGTTTCCCCTCCTAGTTACAACAAGCCTTCTTATTTTATTGTCACGCATGATTCTTAAAGCCTCCGATATTGGCTTATCTGCCTCAATTGTTATAAGCGGTTTACTCATGACTTCGTGAGCGTACGTTGCGGCTGGACTTCTACCAGCTCGTATGACCCGGTTAAGTATGTCTTTCTCCGTAATTATACCAACGGGTCTCCCTCCCATTTCCACTATGACCGCTCCTATATCGTACATAGACATTTTATCGATAACGGTGGCTATAGTATCTGAGAATAGGACTTTCACGGGTGGAGAACGCATAACTGCTTCTACGGGTGTATTCAGATTCATTTTAACAGAAGACAAGAAAAAGCCCTCCGATATTCACTTTGTCGTTAAATCCTTATAAAAATAACGGTGAAAATGTCGATCGAATACTATACGTAGCTTCTAAAGTTTTTATCCAGCATCCACCTATTGAATTAATGCCTTTATAATGAAGCTTATAAAAGTCAGAAGAAGCTTCAGAGAAACAAAGCTTAACATTTTAACCGATAGCTTAAACGCTGCTGAACTATGTTGGCTGAAGGTTTTAGAATGTCGTATAAATCTTGAACAGTACCTGAGGATGAATCCTAAGTTTAAATGGAGTCTAGACCCAGTTGAAGTAGAGAAATGGGCTCCTGAAGTCGTTAAAAGGATGGCTTCCGCCGGTTTTCTGGCAAACGTAGGCCCTATGGCATCTGTAGCAGGAGTTTTAGCCGACATGTCTTTAGAGTACGGGTTAACGGCAATGCCTACTGTTTTAGTCGTTGAGAATGGTGGTGAAATAGCGGCTTCAACCATAACAGTTCCCATAAATATAGGTGCGTATGCTGGTGTTGGAGTTCTAAGGGGGTTCTCTTTCACAATACACCCTGAAGACACCCCTTTAGGAGTAGCTTCAAGTAGTTCAAAACTTGGAGCTGGTGTAAGCTTTGGTGAAGCCGACCTAGTTACGGTCTTCGCTGAGAACTCTGGACTTGCAGACGCAGTAGCTACGGCTATATGCAATCTAGTGAGGAGTAACAACTCCAAAAGTGTTGTTGAAAAAGCACTTGAAAAAGCCTTGGAGATAAAGGGGGTTAGAGGATGTATAGTGTTTTACGGAGACGTCATAGGTTTTAAGGGATGGATTCCAGAATTAAAGCCTTCTCAAACTTTAAATTTTAATCCGCTCAGCAACCGTTAATTATGAGAGTGTTGATATTCTTGCTGAGGTGCTTTTAGGATGGAGAAATTTAAAGTTAGAGATGTTAAACTTGCCGATAAAGGCATGCTACAGATCGACTGGGCCTCTAGGAGAATGCCTGTCCTAGCTAAGATAAGAGAAGAATTCATTAAGAGTAAACCCCTGGAAGGATTAAGGATATCGGGATGTTTACACGTTACTAAAGAAACTGCAGTCTTAGTTCGGACTTTGACGGCAGGAGGCGCTAAAGTATCACTGGCTTCCTCTAATCCGCTATCCTGTCAAGATGATGTTGCAGCTGCTCTAGCCGTAGAAGGTGTTAATGTCTACGCGTGGAGGGGGCAGTCTAAGGAAGAATACTACGAATGCATTAAAACTGTTTTATCCCATAAACCCGATGTGGTTTTAGATGACGGTGCGGATCTAATCGTGACGCTTCATCAAGAGATGGGTGGCCTCCTCACGAGTATACTTGGAGGATGTGAAGAGACAACTACGGGTGTTCTAAGGCTTAAAACCATGGAGAGGCTTAAATCTCTTAAAATACCGATTATAGCTGTTAATAATGCTCAGACTAAGTGGGATTTCGATAACGTCTATGGAACTGGCCAGAGCACTCTAGATGGCATCTTTAGAGCTACAAACATGCTCTTAGCTGGTAAAACAGTCGTGGTGGCTGGATATGGACATTGCGGTAGGGGAATAGCCAATAGAGCTAGAGGCATGGGTTCGCAGGTCGTGGTTACAGAAGTAGACCCCATAAAGGCTTTAAGAGCGGTTATGGATGGGTTTAAAGTAATGCCTATGGTTGAAGCCGCAAAAATAGGCGACCTGTTTATAACAGCTACAGGTAACGTAGACGTAATAAGAGCTGAGCACATGATTCTTATGAAAGATGGAGCAGTCATGTGCAACGCTGGACATTTTAACGTTGAAATATCTCTTGAAGACCTTGAGAAGCTCTCTATCTCAAAGAGAAAAATTAGAGATAATCTAGACGAGTATACTCTCGTGAATGGTAGTCGATTATATCTTCTGGCCGAAGGTAGGCTTATAAACCTGGTAGCTGCTGAGGGGCATCCGAGCGAAGTGATGGATATGTCTTTTGCAAATCAGGCTCTTTCAGTCAAATATTTGGTTGAAAAAGCCGGTCTTCTTGAGCCACGTGTATATGATGTACCTTTAGAGGTTGACAGAATGGTTGCCGAGCTTAAACTGGAAACTATGGGTGTTCAAATAGACAGTTTGACGGAAAAGCAGAGAAAATACTTGGAAAGCTATGAAACTGGAACTTAGGCTTTAAGCGATAACTATATTGCCATTGAGCTTACCATCGGTCGGCTTCTTTTAACTTCAACAGGTTTAATACGTTCTGGAATTATTCTTATAACGGCTTCGAATTTACACCTTGGTGGAAGATTCAGCTTCTTCTCAAAATCATCGCCTATCGCGACCAACGTGTATATGCCGGTGACTTCTGCTTTACACTTTTGAACGAGGCTTATGAGGGCTTTCTGAGTTTCACCTGTTCTTACTACATCGTCTACGATGAGTACGCTATCCGTCTTCTTTATGGAGTCTTTCGGTATGTAGAGGGTTACAATCATGCCTGTGTTACTAGGAACATAAGTTTCCTCTACAAACTCTTTAACGCCTATTTCCTTACTCCCCTTAGCGATTACTAGATTTACTCCCATGGCCTGCGCGATCATCGTAGCTAGGGGTATACCGTCAACAGCTGCCGTTAGTACTTTTGTAACTCTTCTACCTGCGAATTTAGCTAATGCATCTTGAGAAGCTAAATGTAGCAGTGAACTGTCTCCGATGATTTTAGTGTTGTCAAAGTACCCTTCTTCATCGAATTTTACAGCTTCTAGAAGTTCCTTCTCAAGTCCAACTATTGGGTTTAACGTTTTCCATATAGATTTCGCCCTCTCAGTACTGGGTAAAACGTGACCTTTAACATACCGGCTTAAAACGGTAATCTGAAGGCCAACCATTTGAGAGAGCTCTCTGTAGGTAAACCTCTCCTTCGCTATTCTAAGGAGGTCTACAGTCATCATCCTAAAAATCAGGTCTTGAATGTGGCTTGTGCTCATATTAATCACACCAACGTAATACGTAGCGAATATGCCAGTATTTATCAGTTCCCTTAAATAAATTTCAATTTTTAAACATAGAATCTTTACATATCGACTCCATCATCTATATAATGGATACTCCATACCGCTTTTACGTAGAACCATATACTGTAAAACTCTAAGAGCCATTCTAAGACACTCTGAAAACCTAAGCTTCCCGTTCTTAAACCACCTCCTCGTACTGCTGTATATGGAGATTTGTTTAGGATAGTATATCTTTACAGCCCTTGAAACTCTCCATAGGAAATCCAAATCTTCACTGTAAACTAGACGTGTATTAAAACCTCCCAGCTTTGAAAATATGCCTCTCTCAATAGCTAAACCCATATAGCATGGGTTTGTAAGGCGTAGTCGACACAAAATCCATCCTAACGTATAACCTATTCTAGCAAATAAAGACCCAGCGTATTCTAACGGCTCCGGTCTGAAAATTACACATTTAACACCGCTCTCAAGTAGATGCCTAAGGCTATTTAAGAAGCCTTGAGGAATCACTGTATCTGCATCTAGAAAAAGTAGAAACTTCCCCTTCGCTTGAAGGCCTCCAATATTCCTAGCCTCAGCTATATTTGACTTTACGATTAAAACAGTAGTGTCAAATTGTCTAGCTAAATCTACCGTTTTATCAGAGCTGAAGCTATCTACGATGATGGTCTCAATCTTACAAGTTACCCTCTGTGTTTTAATAGACTTGAGAAGTCTCGGAAGGTATTTCTCCTCGTTTAAAGTAGGTATTACTATGGATATGTCTATTTCACTTTCGTTCCCTAAAATCACCACCTCATATTCATATTCTTCTTAATGGCAAGTTCTTCTATAAGTTTTGCCGTCTCTTCAGTTACACAAAAATCTTCCCTATCAGTCGAAACGTTAAATAGTTTGGTGAGGTTGAAAGGTTTTTCGATGAGTGGGTTAACTATACGTCAAATTCAGAGGATGGTTGAGAATTGGATAAAGAGAGATAAACGCGAGAGAGGGTTCTCCACCGTCGGGGTATACCCTGGGGTTAACCCTCAGCCACGCCTCTAACAGCTGGTTAACTGTTCTGAAGCCTTTAGATCGGGCGATCGACTCCAGCTGCTGTTTAACAGAATCCGACACGATTATGATGGAGTAACCTGGCTTAGGCATATATTTGAGAAAACCTGGAGAGAATAAAGAGGTTTTTATCAAAAAAGTAAGGAGTGGCTGTTAGAATTCTCCGAACCGCATGAGTTTTAAACATTAAAGCCTCAATCTCCTCATTGGATGGTTCTGTGAAAAAATACAAATCCATAATGTTTCGATTTTATGGAAGTTTTTATGGACTATTTTATGGACAGTTAGACCCCCTAGGGGAGAGGTGTAGGTCTAAAAGAGTGATTTTTCGTTTTTTAATGCCTTTAGAAAGGGCATAAACTCCTTCGTTAAAAAGATACTTCTCCTAATGGAAAGTCTACGAATGCCATCTTACCATACTTTTTTCCAACCCAGGTTAGCCTACGCATCTTCAAAGCCACTTCAACCATCCGTCTTGAACCCGAATGATTTTTCCATTTTTAACGAGAAAGTAAAATTAAAAAGAAGACAGAGTCTAACGGAGGGATAGATTTGGAGCTTGCAGACATATTTTTCAGTCTCATCCGTCTTGCAAACTATTACAACATTGATTTAGAGGGTGCATTTAAAGAAACAATCGCAAAATACTCAAGTCGAGATGCTTATAGATGGACGAGAAAAGTGACGTGAGATGAAAATGGGCAATCTATAGATAGAGAGTTAAAGTGTTCAACTACTGTCTCCCTACGTTCTTTTAGATTTTAATTCCTAGGCAATCCTGCTTTTAGAAGTATCCGTATAAGTCTCGTAGAGGCCATCTTCGACTCTTCAATAAGATTAATATTGTTCAAAGCCTATCGATGTATAGTTGAGCGGAGGAGCCTCCACCGAGAAGCGTAGACTGTGGATAAATGTTCTAGTAAGTTCTATTCTATTCGGGGCTTCCATGCTCATTGGTTTTACTTCAGATACTTCGACCTTATCGATTATAGAAGGTTTGTCAGAGATGTCAAAGTTTTTAACTGCTTTTCCTCCTCCAATACTAGCGATTCTAGTATTTCTGAACAACTTCATTAAAAGCCTTTTAGTGGTTCTACTCGGGTTCCTCATAGGAATCCCTCCAATAGTCTTCTTAACTTTTAACGGTTTAATACTCGGCGCAGTTGTTAAATACGGCTTTGCCTCAATAGGATTCGCAGGTACGTTGGCATCTCTACTACCTCACGGCATTATAGAAATACCTTCAGTCCTAGTGGCATCAGCCTTGGGTTTAAACGTCGGATGGGAAGCCTGGATGGGCGTATTCGGTAGGAAAAGCCACGTTAAAGCCACCGTAGTCAGGAGTTTAAAAACATTCTTCAAAACAATTACACCTATGCTTGCCGTAGCGGCTTTTATAGAGGTCTTCATAACGCCAATTGTATACGGCTTTATAGTATACGACTGATAGCATTATTTAATAGTCTCCACGAATATAAATATTAACGTATGTGGCGTCGCGTTCTCGAGAAATTCACATCGTATCCTGCTAGAGTCAAAGTCGCTAAGACTATAATAGAGCTTGGCTTTAGGATTTCTGGAGATGGAGAAATATACTGTGGACCAGTAAAACAGAGCTATCAGAAGATAGCAAGAGCACTAGGTGTCGATAGAAGAGTTGTAAAAGAGACTGTTTTGTCGATTTTAAGAGATTCTGAGCTTAGGGAGATATTCATGTTTCTCAAACCGTCTGGACCGTTGCTATCGGAAGTTGCTAAGCAATTAGGCTTCTCAGTCATAGAGATATATGCGGACTCTGAAAAGCCAGGCATCCTCGCTAAAGCAGCCTCCATCGTGGCGTCTGAAAACATAAGCATTAGACAGGCTGTCGCTGAAGACCCAGATCTGTCGCCTGAGCCTAAGCTCATCTTAGTCTTAGAGAGGTCTCCGTCTGGAGATGCTTTAAAAAGAATTCTTGAAATAGAAGGTGTGAAGAAGATAAGTGTCTATTAACACTTCTCTAGAGTAGAGAAAGAATTAGACGTTAAAGACAGGCCTTAGCCATATCTATTAAAACTCTATATGGATCCTTAGCTTTAACTACGCCGCTGGCTAAGAGTACCCCTTTAGTACCTAACTCTAAAGCCTTTTTAACGTCTTCACCAGTTGATATTCCAGCTCCACATAGAACTGGTAAGCTTGGATTTATCTTCTCCACGAGCCTAAGTGCCTCTGTAACTGCTTCAGGCTTCGCTTTACTCACAGGTATACCTGTTCCTATAAGCTCGGGTGGCTCGTATGCTATGACGTCTGGGTTTAAAGCGGCTGTAGCATATGTGACTTCAGGGGTATTCGTGCATACTAGGCTTATTAGACCAATTTGCCTAGCTCTTTTAACACAAGCATCTATATCTGCTAAAGTAAGCCTTCTCTCACTGTGGTTTATCAAAGTCCCTATGGCTCCAGCTTCTTTAACAGCTTCAGCTAGAATAGCTCCAGTTCCAGCACCAGGAGTTACTGGATCTATGTGTTGAGCAAACACTGGGATGTTTGTGTTTTCGGCAACCAGTCTTATATCAGCAGTCTGAGGAGCCACTGCTATGCATACACCAGTCTCTTTAGAGGCTTTCTCAGCCAGTTTAGCTAGTTCAAGTCCTCTTTTACCCGTCGACTCAATATATATTTTAAAATTCACAATTATAACTGGGTACTCTAGAGACCGCATAAGGCACCATCCTCCGTTTTAGATAACCGCCCTACTAAATGACAATTCTACTAAAGTCTTTCTAAAGAAAAGCTTTTCGTTTGAGGACTTAGTTTTCAATTTAAAACCACATTTTCATGCCAAAAGAAGTTAAATCATATCCGGCTGACTTTACCATTAATAAGAGTTGAATGCAGGTCTTAATGTATGAGCAACCACCACACGTAATAGCATCTTGTCCAACTCGTAGTAAACACCGCTATTGCTGAGCCGCTAGTATACCAATGCAACAACGAAGGTCGGCTCTGGTTCAGCAACTTGGGTTTAACCTATTTGAAAGGTCGAAGATTATAGGGCCTAAAAGAGGCTCGCATATATGACGATAAATGACAATAAAAGAAATAAGAGGGTTTCGCAGGGATTTACTCGTAAGAAATCTCTAAGGTGCTCTGTTTAAAGGGGGTTTCTATTGGTTAAATTCATATTCATAACTGGAGGAGTTTTATCGAGTGTAGGTAAGGGTGTAGTTACTGCTTCAATAGGTAAAATCCTCCAAGTCCGCGGATATAGGGTTTCTGTGATAAAAATAGATCCATACTTGAACGTAGACTGTGGAACTATGAACCCTTACCAGCATGGAGAGATATTCGTTACAGAGGATGGAGGTGAAATAGACCTCGATATTGGCCACTATGAGAGATTTCTAGACATAAATTTGACTAAGGACCACAATATAACGACTGGCCAGGTATACTGGGCTGTCATAGAGAGGGAGAGGAGAGGCGACTATTTGGGTAAATGTGTTCAAATAGTGCCTCATATAACAGATGAGATTAAACGTCGAATCTACATGGTTGCTGAGAAAGAGCCGATAGATGTCCTTCTAACGGAGGTTGGAGGTACAGTGGGAGATATTGAAGGACTACCATACCTAGAGGCGATACGGCAGATAAGACTTGAAAAGGGTTTTGAGAATACAATGTTTGTTCACGTGGCTCTAGTACCTGTTTTAGATACGACTGGGGAAGAAAAGACTAAGCCGCTTCAACATAGCGTTAACGAGCTTAGACGGATAGGTATTCAACCTGATATAATAGTGGCTAGGTGTGTGAGGAATATCGGAGAGGAGACGAAGGCTAAAATAGCGTTATTCGGTACAATACCTAGGGAAGCTGTTTTCTGCTCTTACACGCTTCAATGTGTATACCAAGCCCCCCTCATATTAGACGAACAGGGGATGGGTGAATACGTGGTTAAAAGACTGGGCTTGAACCCAGTTAAACCAAATTGGTCTGAATGGAAGCAGATAGTAGATGCATTTCTTACAGCAGATCGCGAGATTAAAATCGCAATGGTGGGTAAGTATGCCGCATTATCAGATGCCTACGTAAGTATTAATGAAGCCATTAAACACGCAGCCGCCTACTGTAATGCTAAAGCTAAAATAGACTGGATAGAAGCTGAAGAATTTGAGAATGAAGAAAACCTTGAGAAGCTTTTAAACTATGATGGTATTATAGTGCCTCCTGGTTTTGGCGCCAGGGGGACGGAGGGGAAGATTCTAGCCGCAGATTACGCGAGGAGAATGGACATACCATTACTAGGTATATGCTTCGGCTTTCAAATGGCTATTGTGGCTTTCGCAAGGTATGTATGTAATCTTAAAGATGCAAATAGTACTGAAAATAACCCCAATACTTCTCATCCAGTCATAGACCTCATGGTTGAGCAGAAAGAAGTTAAACAACTCGGAGGGACTATGAGGCTTGGAGCGCAACCAGTGGAGCTTGTACCTGGAACTATTGCCTATAAACTCTATGGATGTAAGAATATTATAATGGAGAGGCATAGACACCGTTGGGAGGTAAATGCAAAATATTGGGATATTCTGCAAAAACATGGAATGGTTTTCTCAGGTTTCTCAATAGATGGCTCACGGGTTGAAATCTTCGAACTTCCAGATAGGTACTTCTACATGGGTACACAATTCCATCCAGAATTCAAAAGTAGACCTGGAAAGCCATCACCCCCATATTATGGGTTTATAAAGGCATGCTTAAGTAGAAAATTAGGATTACCTTTTACTCCTTAGGATTACTTCCTCTTCCTGAAGAGAATGGTATTGTTGAAGGTCGTTACATACTCGAAGCCTGCTTCTATAAGCTTGGATACCTCTAGGCGTTTTTTCTCGACTTCGACTGTAGCCTCACTGGACTTTAGTGCATTTATCAGGAATTCGTGAATAACCCTCCTATCTTAAACACGTCGGACTTTTCGAGTCCTATGGTATATCCTTCAGAGTAGATCCAGTATTACCTCAATAGGTAGGGTAGTATACGCCTATGACAGTTTTCTCAATGTTACGCGTTAAAAGCCCTTCTGAGGCGTTCTTCGACTACCTTGGGCATTTTCTACAGCCTCACGCTTCTTCTTTAGCTCCTCGAGTTCAACTTTAATCCTCTTAAGCTTCGGGTCTATGGATGTGATGGCTTCAAAGACTGGGCACTTGCCGCACCTATTTTTCAGCAATTTGAACGAACGCCCTAATCCCCTGTTCCTCCAACACTTCATACAGAAGTGTTGGAGGCTTATCCATAAGGTATAGCAGAGCCTCCCTTAAAAGCCCTTGAGTATCTTCTTCAAGAAAGATTTTTAAATGTTTTCACGTAGAATGAATTTTGTGGGAAGTTGTCTACGGAGTATAAGCCTATAAGTACCAGTCTATGGATTTCCACACTGGTTATAATATTTGTCTTCGGCTTCTTCGGTCCTGTTTGGACGACTATGATTCCTGGAGGTTTTACAAACTGGTATACTGCAGGGACAGTAGGCTGTAAACTTTGGGTTCCAGTTTTACCTACAGTCCTAATATTCTTCCTAGGAATTTTAAGGGAAATCGGTTTTTTCAAATCAGCTGATAAAACAACCTTTGCATTTCTATACGTAGCCACTATGGGCCTAGTAGTCTTTATGACTTCTGACGGATGGCCTATTCAAGACACATATACTGGTTTTCTAGCCAGTAGAGTAGTAGAACCGGATATTTCAGACAATTGGCCCTCTATATTTGCTCCTCCAGCCGAAGTGGTGAGACCTATAGTCGGTGGTGGAGCTGCTGTTCCTTGGGGTGCTCTCATGCCCTTCATAATGTTCTGGTGGCTCATGATGGCTGCTTACGCCGTCTTCTACTTGGCAATAGCCTCTCTACTCCGCCACCACTATATAGATGTTGAAAAAGTCCCATTCCCACAGACGATTGTTAGCGTTACACTAGCCAACAGGTTCCTAGAGCAGGGAGGTCTAAGGAAGAAACTGGGTGTTCCGCTTATAGTGGGCATCGTTCTAGGACTGGCATACCAGATTCCACTATTCTTGACAGCTCTATATCCGTGGTTTCCAGACGTTTACGGGTGGAGGACAAATACTTGCAACCATGGAACAGTTTGGCTTACTGCAGGCTCAGCTCTAGCCCAGCTACCAGGCATGGCAATGCTTAATAAAAGCGCAGTACACGCAGCCATATTCTTCTTAGCGCCATTATCCGTTCTCACGAGCGCGGTAATAACAAATATAATCTTCCAAGTGCTCATGCAAGTAGCGTACTTCTCAGGCTATTACTCTGGCATCCTCGGTTTAGATGGTTGCGGTAGAGTCTGGTGTGGTACTATAAGTTATAGAGTCGGCGAACCATTCAAATGGGACGCGTTTTCAACAGCTGGGGTAAGCACTGGAATAGTCTTATTCTACTTCATCTTAAACTGGCGTGCTGTGGCTTCAATATTCAGGTATGCCGCTAGAGGTGAAGAAGTGAAGGGTGAACCTATCAGCTATAGAATTGCATTTCTAATGATAATCTTAGCCGTAATAGTCATAGCCGCTCTCTGGGGGTCTGTAGGCCTGACATTAGCACCAATAGCAATTCTAATCGTAAGCAACTTCATATGCACATTTGCATCTACAAGAGTCTACTCACTTGTCGGATATAACGCTCCGGCTGGAAGCTGGTTCTACTATGGACCTATGAAGCTAGTCATGGGAAGTATGCCAACCGAGGCAAACTATAAGGAATGGGTTTTAGCCATGTGTATGATGCATCCTACAGGTCAAGCCTTCACAGAAGGCTGGGGAACACCGCTTATAACATCTTTATCATCTTATAAAATGGGCTCTATGATGGGTATGGATACTAAAACGATCTTCAAAGTTTCACTAGTCGTAGGTATTCTAGCGCCATTATTAGCACAGTTGGGATACATATGGGGTCTCTACACCTTCGGAGCAACGAAACTACCGTCGAGCCTCTGGGGCGGTGTATGGTATAGAGCAGATCCACAGGGTATTGTAAATCGACCAGTTAGAGGGGAGTGGATACCCCACTTCCTAGGCGGGGTTCTACTTGCAGGTGCATTGACATATCTCCACGCTAAATTCTTATGGTTCCCATTAGACCCTATCGGCTTCCTAATAATCACAGATGGTCATGCTCTTATTGAAGGACTGTGGACTACTGTAACAGTAGCGTGGATTGTTAAACTCATAGTGCTTAGAATCGGTGGAAGCAAGTTCTATGAAGAAGTTGGAGTACCAGTTGCAATAGGCTTCATAGTGGGTGCTGTACTAGTCTCTTTCATAGGCGGACTACTGATGGTTATAAGATTCTTCATACCGTTTTAAACCATCTATTTTATTTTTTAGCATACAGTTGTAAAAGTTGCTCAATTGAAAGTCCTCTAAAATTTACATGCTTAAACTCTGGGGATTGAAGGAAAAAAAGGAGGGATTATTCAACTTGTGTTTATGGCGTTTATGCAAGTCTTTTTGCTTCTCTAAATCTAGTCTTACAGTTAGGGCACTCGTATAGAGTTATGTGGACTTTTGGACCCTTCTTCTGCTTAGGCTGAATATCCCACTCTTTTACTGGCTTAGCTACATCAGTACCGCACTTTGGACACTTGGCCATTTTCCATCACTCCATGACTAAATGGATATCCATGATATATATAAGGTTTTCCATATTAAATTCATGTTTTCATGGATTTTTCAATTGTCCAAAAAATCTGTTCGATGGAGATTAGCGTTTAAATTCGACAACTTAAACAGTTTAGTTTTAGACATAAAGTTGTAAAAATAGAACAGTTAAAGGAAATCCTCTATGATAGATACTATTTTCCTGCATCCGTCGTATTGCTTCAATTCTCTGGAAGCCTCCAAGCTCCTCTCCATAAATCCACCGTTTATAATTCTCTCAATTGCATTTTGAAGCGAATCCCTGGTAAGCTTCTCCTGCTCTAGAGTTAATCCTAAGCCCATTTCTTCAATTCTCGAGGCATTGCCTATTTGCTCGGTGTGGTTTGGAGTTGGTATTAATATCATCGGTTTACCGTAAAACATGCTCTGTGTAATCGTTCCATGTCCAGCTCTTGAAACGACTACGTCGCAGGCTTTAAGATATTCAAATCTATTGTTTAACCACTCATATACCGTTAGAGAGCCGAGTTTAAACGGAGCTTGTGTACCAGTTGGGTTTGCTTTAGACATAACGATATTGTATTCATCGAGTTCCATAAATATGGAGGTTAAAAGTTCAATTAGGTATCTACGCTCTTTTAGAGAGCCGCTTATGGGTGCAAATACTAGAGGTTTATCCGGGTCGTGACCCAGCTTCTCTTTAAGCTCTCTTTGAGAAGGTAGTTCTTCGGGTTTCACTGGGACTATGGGACCCACTAGGAAGACCTTCTTAGAGTATACAGGTGGTATTTCAAGGTTTCCAAGTGAAACTGTGTAAGGCATTGGATAATCAGGTATGAGAACGTAGTCGCTTATAGTCCAGATTCTACCGATTAAAGCAAGCGCTGCCGCATCCATAAGCCTGCATAGTCTTAAAAAGCGCCGCCTCCTAGGTATTATTATCTTAAACTGATTGAGAATTGTTATACATGGAATTTTCAAAACCTTCGAAGCAACTATCGTTGAAACTCTACTGTCGGAAATAACTACTTTAGGCTGGAAGTTTCCAATGGCCATCAATTCAAAAGCTATCTGTCTAAGGACTTTAATCGATGCTATAAAGGGTCCAGGATTTACAGTACTCTGTCTAAAATCCACCCCTCCATCAGTCTTGACGGCGAATCCTATTGATGGTGCCTTCTTACAATTGAACTGTTTCTCCTTGATGTAGTTTAAGCCATTACCATAAGATGAAAAAACCACGTCTATACCTTTCTCTTTGAGTTTCTCAGCTATAGGTATACATCTTCCAGCATGACCTAAGCCTATTCCGCACACTCCGAAGTAAACGCTCATAATTACTACCTTAAAATCCTACGCTTAATTCTGCCTCTAGGCTCTTCTTCTTCAAAGATTTCAGCTTGAAATCTATATACTCTTGTATCTTTTAGAAGCCAACTGTCTGGGGTTAGACCAGCCTTCATACAGGCATTGCTTAGAAACTCCTCCTCATCCCAATTCCATTCAACAGGAACTTGTGGTAGTAAAAGTCCTTTATAAAAGCCTCTTTCGACGATCAAACCATCTATGCCTATTTTAATAGCTTTAGGCAGTTCTTTAGGATTGCTGACGACTATGAGCTCAGGTTTCGTTAGAACGCTGACTTCAACAACTATACTATCCATTTCTTTTAAAGTTACAGGTGGAAACCTCGGGTCTCCTACAGCCGCTTCTATAGCACTTTCAATAGTTGCTTCAACTAGAGGATGAGTTGGATACGGAAAACCTATACATCCTCTAAGCTCTTTAGCTCCTTCGATGAAGCTATTCAGCGTTACAAATACTCCACGTTTAACTTTCAAGCTTTCCGGTGTTTCGATGGGTGGCTTTATTTTAACGCGCTTTGTAAGATATTCTTCAATACTTCTCCTTGCAATTCTAACTAGAAATGCCCCCTCGTCATCTGTTAAATTGGTAGTCATTTTGACCAGCACTAGTATTTTATGCGTGAAACTCTTATAGGAGTTTCTATTAAACTATGGTTGTTGAAAACTCTTAGACTGCGAAACTGTAAAATCTTCTACAGGGGGTTAGTAATTAGTGGTGTTGAAATCTTAGTTGAAGACGGTAAAATCTCCCGTTTAACCAAGTTGAAGATAAATAAGCCTGTTGACGAGACGATAGACCTTAACGGTTTACTCGTTATACCTGGGCTTATAGATGTACATGTACACCTCAGAGGACTCAATCTTTCGTATAAGGAGGATTATGATACTGGGACCTTGGCTGCAGCATTCGGAGGGATTTCAACGGTTTTAGACATGCCTAATACAGACCCAGCTACTGAAAACGCTGAAACATTAAGGTCTAAAATTGAAACAGCTAGGCCTAAAATTTACGTGAACGTGGGGTTTTACAGTTTTATACCTGAAAAACTGACTGAAATCTCTAGGCTTGTGGCTGAAGGGGTCTTCGGGTTTAAAGTATTCATGCATAGAGTTATGCCTGGGTATAAATTCAACAGTTTGGAAGATTTGAGGAAGCCGTTTGAAGCAATCGGTAGAACAGGTTTACCAGTGCTTGTTCATGCCGAGAGAAGGGAAACGTATGAAGCTGTGAAGCACGCTAATCCCAACGGAGGTTTAGAGGCTTTTGAAGCCGCTCTCTCTGAAGAGTCTGAAAACGAATCCGTAGACGAGTTAACCGCTATGCTTAGGAAAATAAAACCCGTGAAATTACACTTTTGCCACATAACCTCCCCAGTGTCGCTCAAGCGTATAGCTGAAGCTAAAGCCGAAGGGCTATCAGTTACATGCGAAGTCACACCTCATCATTTGCTACTTTCAAAGAAAAACTATGAAACCCTTGGAATATACGGCCTCGTTGACCCGCCTCTTAGGTCTGAAGGCTGCGTTGAAGGACTGTGGGTTGGGGTTAGAAAAACCATGGTGGATTGCATAGCTTCAGACCATGCTCCACATACTCTAGAAGAAAAATCCATAGGGAACATTTGGAGCATCAAAACCGGTTTCCCAGGTTTGGAAACGCTTCTACCGCTTATGCTTGATTGTGTCAACAGAGGATGGTTAAGTCTCTCCAAGCTGGTCGAGCTTACCTCTCAAAACCCTGCTAAAATATTCAGAATAGCGGGTAGGGGGTCTATTGAAATCGGCTACTGGGCCGATTTAACAGTGGTAGATTTAAACGGAGAGTTTAGAATAGACCCGTCGGAGTTTAAATCTAAGGCTAAGCACAGTCCATTTAAAGGGTGGAAGGGGAGAGGTATTGTTAAAGGCGTTCTAGTAAACGGTGAGCCGGTTTTTTTAAACGGTGAGATTTTAAGTAAGCCGGGAGTTGGTAGAGTCATTAAACCAGGTGTTTGGGTTTGAACGAAGTCTTCGTAGTGGATTTAATGCTCGGTCGGACCGCTAGATGGCTGAGAATACTAGGTTGCAATGTTCTCTACAACCCGTCTTGGACGGACGAAGACCTACTCAGAGCGGCTTTAGAGTTTAACGCTGTAATACTTACAAGGGATAAAGGACTCGTCTCTAAGGCTTTAAGCAGAGGGCTGAAAGCCTTAGAAGTAGCTGGTAAGAGTGAAGCCGAGAGAGTAGGCTTCCTAGTTAAAAAGTTTGGTTTAAATCCAGTCATAGATCCCTCTAAAAGCAGGTGTCCAGTTTGCAACAGCACCATAAGAGAAGCCTCAAAAGAAGAGGTTGCTGGCTTAATACCAGATGGCGTACTACGTAGACAATCGAAGTTTTGGATATGCGACAATTGCAAGAAGGTGTACTGGCTCGGGTCTCATTTCAGAAACATGTGTAAATTCCTAAATAGGATTCTAAACATTTAGACTTACTTACGCTTTCCAAATAACCATCCATCATCTAATTTGTAGATGAATTAAAACCAGCTTTGCTAAGTTATAAGCTTCTTCTTAAGAACCTTATCCTATTAATTTTAAGTGATGAACTTTTTCCAATACCAGGGGTAAAGCCGCTTTTTCCAGAAGAAGTACCATTTAGACTGAAGAAGCTCTCAGGGATAAGGTTCTTTCATTTAAAGCTCCGAGACTCTGGGGGAGTACGATATTGATTCGTAGTCTTGAGAATTTGGGATATAAAGCTGACGCGTCATATCCACTCTACTTCTACGGAGAGCAACTCATACCATATCATCCTAGTAAAGATGATTGGACTAAGGAAGGTAATATGAAAATATTGGAGATACCCAACTTTGCGGATATGACCGTTGAAAGTAAAGACCAGTATGGTAGAGATAGGGATCAGTGGCCTAAATTTAGGACTGAGAGTGCGGAAAAACTAATGATCCACATCAGAAATCACATAAACTATGTGAAAAATAAAGGGCTTCCAGTCGTTTTATGCTTTTACTTCCATCCATGGGAGTTTGTTGAAATACCCAAGGGACCGATTAGAGTTAGTCCTAAAGGTAGTGTCCTACCTGACGAATATACAATTAAAAACTGTGGAGACTACGTATTAGCACAGCTTGAAAAACTGATTGATTACTTAAAATCTATGGGAGTAGTATTTATGGAAGCGAGAGAGTTGGCTGAAAAGTGAAATTCAATTTTATAGATTTATCAGAGAAGTTTAAAAATTAAATGAAGAGTTTCAAAGTAAAGTTGATAAATACTATTCATTCAAATGATGGTGTGATAAAATGGTTTCAGAAATCGTTTTAGAAAATAAATATTTAAAGTGGGTGATAGATAAGAAGGGTTTTTCTAAACTATTCTTAGATAAGACATCTGGCCAAAATTATTTGGATTTCACTCTTCAAAATCCCTTTACAGAACTAGTAAAAAACGGTAGAGGCTATTGGCCTTCATCGATTGAACTGAATAATGATGAATTAAAAATAATTTTTGATGAGATAAAAATTGAATGTTGTTTAAAAATTAGAATAGAAGAAGATTATATTGTTTTCGAACTGTATTCAATAAATGATCAAAATGTGGAAGAATTTACACTATGTAAAATACCTCTAACAATTAAGGAAAACATCGGAAGATTATTAAATATAGGATATAATGATATTTTCGCTGCATGCATATTAGCTTTAAATTTACAAGTGCGCTCTTATGGGGCATCTGATGAAAAAGCTATATTAGTGGCTAAATGTTATCCAAGATATGGACTTCTTAAAAGTAAAATCGCTATTGTAGGAGTACCATTCAATAAGATAAAAGAGACCATTAGAAGAATCCAGTTGAGAGAAGGGTTGCCGAGTCCAACACTGGCTGGAGTATGGGATAAAGCATCTCCTGAAGTCAAAAAATCTTACTTATTCATTGACGTTACCGAGCAGAATGTAGATGAAGTTATAGAGTATGCTAAGAAAGGTGGCTTCAGCTATGTTATGATGTATGATTCTTCGTGGTCAACAAGTTGCGGAAGCTATCCAATTAACCTAAGAAACTATCCAAATGGTTTGGAAAGCTTAAAGAAAGTTGTTAAGAAAATGCACGATGCGGGGTTAAAAGTTGGTCTTCACTTTTTAACAACGTGCATCAGTAAAAATGATCCATATGTAACACCAGTTCCTGATAAACGGTTATTGAAAAATGCAAGGTTCACATTAGCTGATACAATAGATGAAAATAGTTCATTTATTCCAACGAGCGAGCCTCCCAAGGATGTCCCAATAAAACCTCAGCTCTATTATGCAGGCGGCGGTAATGAAATTCAAATAGACAATGAAATAATTATCTATAGTGGGGTTTCACTTCAACCTCCCTACGGATTTACAGGTTGTATTAGAGGTGCTAGGGGCACAAAACCAGCAGAGCACAAAAAAGGAGCCACAGTATATCACTTAGCTGAAATGTTTGGATTTTACATCGCTGATGCTGAAAGTACTCTCCTAGATGAGATTGCACAACGTATAGCAAATATAGTAAATGAATGCGGTTTCGATATGATATATTTCGATGGAGCGGAAGCAGCATCTGCCCAAGGAGCATGGTGGTATTACATACCAAAAGTTCAACTAGCCTTCTTCAATAAATTCCGAAGAGAAGTTTTAATACAGGGAGCTAGCTACACGGTCAGCATTTATCGAGGGCAGGGTACAATGTTGAAACCTACTGACGAGCAGTTAGATCACTTTAACTGGCATATATACTCAAGGGATGCCCAAACAGATCGAGCATACAGAGGTGTGAAAGGTCATGTAGATAAGGTCAAAATTCCAGGCGTTATAAAAGTTCAAGCAAATCTAATGCCTGCTGAATTCGGATGGTTTGGCGTGTATACTAAAACCCCATACTATCCAGCTACTCAACCAGATGAAGTCGAATACGTTTGTAACAAATGTTTGGGCTATGATTCACCACTTTCAATAGAGACTACAGTTCATGACTTAAGGGAGAATGGTTGGACACCTGAAATATTATCAATAGTTAAAAACTATGAAGAATTAAGGCTTAGAAATATTTTATCAGAAGAGGAGAAAAGAAGATTACGTGAACTTGGAGCAGAATTCAGATTAATTAAACCATCTAAGAATAGATGGGTTTTACGTCGTGTGAAACATTTTGAACATTACGTAAAAGGTATCAATGGGGTCGATAACGAGTGGACTATTTATAGTGACTTTGAAGAGCCTTCATTTGAGTTAAGGATACAGGCGTTATCTTCATTGGCAGAATACGATGAAAGCGAAAACATTCTGCTAGTAAATGTTAATGAGTTAGACCAATTTACGTCTTCTTCAGCCACAGGTGTAACGTACCGAATAGAGAAATCTACGGAAAAAATTAAAGTTGGAACGATTAGCGGTAAAATTGTAGTTGAAAGTTCTTTAAAAGATGATACTGGATGGTGTCAGTTTATCAGAAATGTTAATTTGAATCTATCCAACAATAGAGGAATTGGTCTATGGGTATATGGTGATGGAAAAGGTGAAATATTAAACATACAGCTGAAAAACATAGGTTTTTCAATAGACCCTGTATGCGACCATTATATTGTTATAAATTTCAAAGGATGGAGGTATCTTGAGATACCTGAACCCGAAGGAGAGCGTATCTTCGATTTCTTCAAATACACAGAAGATTACTATAGTCTAGCAGCACATATATTTGACTATTCAAAAGTTGGAGCAATAAATATAAGATTGATGAAACTACCACCCAAAGATACCGTCACACTGTACATAAGCGATATAAAGGCGCTAAAGGAAAAATTGCTACCTTTAAGAAATCCAAGCGTAACAATAAACGGAAAAACTACGACTTTCAATGTAGAACTACAACCAGATCAATACTTAATATTCAAACCTGAAATGAATACTTGTAAACTGTATTCTGCTAATGGTTTCGTTTTGAAGGACGTAGAAGTAGAAGGTGAAATACCAATTATACGGAAAGGAATTAATCGGATAAGCTTCAATTGTAAACTTTCATCAGATTCTTCTCAAAAAGCTAAAGTTAAGATATCATTGATAGAAAAAGTTGGTGGTTAATTT
>Ga0209394_1000491_pt1 | contig 30808 bp, 35 predicted proteins | sample JNZ201metaG_FD_184122 | JGI IMG/M metagenome (GOLD analysis project Ga0209394, IMG submission 184122) | Hot spring microbial communities from Jinze hot spring, China to study Microbial Dark Matter (Phase II) - JNZ 20120812A (SPAdes) (version 3) ...
CCAGTGCCGCAGGGAAGCCGTTAAGCCCGCCGCCTGGGGAGTACGGCCGCAAGGCTGAAACTTAAAGGAATTGGCGGGGGAGCACCACAAGGGGTGAAGCTTGCGGTTTAATTGGAGTCAACGCCGGGAACCTTACCGGGGGAGACAGCAGGATGAAGGCCAGATTGAAGGTCTTGCCAGACAAGCTGAGAGGAGGTGCATGGCCGTCGCCAGTTCGTGCCGTGAGGTGTCCTGTTAAGTCAGGCAACGATCGAGACCCGCGCCCCCTGTTGCTACCGGCCATTGCGCCGGGCACACTGGGGGGACTGCCGCCGATAAGGCGGAGGAAGGAGCGGGCCACGGCAGGTCAGTATGCCCCGAATCCCCCGGGCCACACGCGAGCTGCAATGGCAGGGACAATGGGTTCCGACCCCGAAAGGGGGAGGCAATCCCTAAACCCTGCCGTAGTTGGGATCGAGGGCTGCAACCCGCCCTCGTGAACATGGAATCCCTAGTAATCGCGCGTCACCATCGCGCGGTGAATACGTCCCTGCTCCTTGCACACACCGCCCGTCGCTCCACCCGAGCGGGGCTTGGGTGAGGCGTGGTCAAGTTGGCTGCGTCGAACCCAAGCTTCGTGAGGGGGGAGAAGTCGTAACAAGGTGGCCGTAGGGGAACCTGCGGCCGGATCACCTCCTATGTCATGAGGCCGAAAAGCCGGCTGGAGGAGAATGGCGACGGAGACCACATAGCCAAGCCCTTAGACTACCTTTACACCTTTATTCTTGGAGGATTCTCCCCCTAGTGTAGGGTATGAATTCTCTAAAAGCTTCCAAGTTAGCCTTTAACAATTTTTCCCGCTTATCCTTTGGCGTTTTTTCCGCAAGAACCTTCAAAACTTTGTGAAGAAGTTTTTTCCCCTCATTTTCTCCGGGCACTAGGACCGTGTAAATGTTTGTTTTGGCTTTAACGGCTTCCACAGCCCCGCCTATAAATGTTGGTTCTCCAGTTTCTGGATCAAAAACCACGCCGACGGCTATTCTTAGGGGCGTGTTCCTCATCCAGTTTCGGCTTCCACGAACAACAAAGGCTCCGCGAGGCACATATTCGCCGGATTCTCCAGCCTTGCTCAGCTGGCTTGGCTTAACCCAGTAAACGTCCAGCGACGTGAAGCCTTCCCGCCAGCCCCGCGAGTGGGCGGCTGCAAACTCTGCGGCTTCCCGGAGACACTGTTCGCTTGGCTTTTTGCCCTCGGTTTTGACGACCACAAAGGGGGCGCCTGCAACATCCGCGTGGAAAACCACGTCTTCTGGAGCCGTGTACTTTTTTATCAGGGCCTCGTTGCTTGCCGCATCTTTGCCAGCCACCACGAGAAAGCCATCCGAAGTTCTGAACCACTTGAACTTTTCAAACCAGTGCTTCTGCCTTACTTTGCGTTTGGCAAGCTCCTCCTCAACCTCTAGGGGTGCAGCAAGCGCCGCCTCTTCCACCTCTTTAAGCCTAGCCTCAGCCTCCAAAAGCCTCCTTCTGGTTTCTTCCATCGCCATTTCAGCGCCTTCCACTTTACGCTTCGAAGCCTTAGCCCTCTCATAATATTCGGCAGCGTTGGCATACAAGTCCCGCTGCATGTCTAAACTGAAGGAAACACCCTCAACGCAGACGTTAAGTATAAGCCCGTGCTTGTCGAGGGATTCAAAAAACTTGGACGGCGTTAAGCCATCCTTCTTCTCGGCTAAAATTTTGGAAGCTATGGCTTCCCACTCGGCTCCAAGTTTTTTCTCCTCCCAAAGCCTATTCAACAGGGCTTGGAGTTCTCCAGAATGAGCGTATATCAAATCGCCGATACGCCTGTATTTTTCGGCTTTCTGCTTCGCCTCTTGCAAGGCTTTCTCCTGTTCGGCTAAAACCCTTTTTAGGCGCTCGATTTCCCGTTTTAAGGCTTCGTCCCCCTTTTTGGCTTCCACCTTTTCCAAAGCCTCAATTTTTGTGTAGAACTCGTCTAGGGCTTCGTTGAAACTTTTGTAAGGCTGATGTTTCAGCCCATCGTAGCGTTTAAGCCTTAAGGGAACAACATCCAAAAGTTCGCCTTTCTCGTCGAAAACTATGACTGGTTCAAGCTTTCCCTCTAAAACTTTGTGGATCAACCCTTCAAGACACTTGTAAATTTCCCCCATTTGGGAAACGTTTAGGCTGTTGCACGGCGTGTTCTTGTCTATTCCAAGCCTTAGAAGGAGTTCTTCGGCGTATATGCCGCCTATTCCCAGAAAACGGGCGAGAGCCCGGACAACCTCGGTTTCTCCAAAAGCTTTCAAGCCATTTATGAAGGTTTGCTGGTCCAGTTCTAGGGGGTTCTGCCCGGTTGAGGGGGGAAACTTGAAAGTTTCTCCACGCAATACGTTGCGATCTCGCATTCGCTTGTAAAGCAAAGCATGTAGAATCTTGTTTTCGCCGTCGACTAGGATTATGTTGCCGTCTCCAAAAAGCTCGACGACAAGATTGAAACTGCCAGTTTTACCCGTGAAGGATAAGGTGACTACACGTTCAAACCTATACTGTTCAATGCTGGTTAATGTGCTGTTTCGGAGATGTTTCCTTAGAGCCATGCAGAAAGCAGGTGGTACAAGGGGTTTCTCCAAAGCGTAAGATGTTAAGTTTAAACGTTTACCAGCTTCAACAACAAGCCTGTAAACATCGTCGCCTTGCCGAAGCTTAAAAAGCAGCGTCTTATTGTCTAGCTGGTAAATGTTGCTTACCTTGGCATTTAAGACTTGCTTCCTCAACTCTTGCACAGCAGCCGCAACGTCAAAACTTGTGAACTCCGCTTTCCGCAAACTTCACCACTTTACGCTGAGAAATGTAGAACTGTTTTCGTATAAATAGGCAACTGAACGCTTAGATTATGGAGCTCACAGCCTCAATGGAGCTTTGATCAAGGGTGCATTCCCGTCCACCTACAACTTTTAAACTAGCTGAAATCTTCTGTCCCTCAATCTGTATTATGTTGTAGGTGTTCTGGTAAAAACCGCGCAATCTATCCGTTGAAACTGTTCCAGCATGGATAACCGTGAGGTTGCCGAGAACCCACGTCCAAGGTCTGTGACGGTGCCCACATAGGACAAGGTTAACTCCATACCTCGTCAAGGTCCAAAGTAGGTCGCCTGCGTCGGAGACTATGTTTCGTTCCATACCCGTGTCCGGCACGGGAATTAAATGATGGTGTAAAGCCACAATTTTGAAGGCTTCTCCACAATTTTCAAGCTGGCTTTTCATCCATAAACCTTGATTGTAGCCTATTTCGCCGTCATCCCTGTCAGGTCTAGAGGAGTTCAACATCATAACTGCAACATTATCTATCCTTGTGAAAGATGAGGGGTTACCAAAGAACTTCGGGAACAACAAGTAACCCGTTGTCCGAGCATCGTGGTTTCCGCTTCCAACTATCAAGTGTTTACATTTTATAAGCGACAAATAGCGTTTAGCCTCCCTAAACTCGTTGATTAAGCCATCCTCCGTCAGGTCGCCAGTTACAACCACAACATCCGGATATAGGCTGTTTATTTCGTCAACAGCCTCTAAGAGGGCGTCTTCCTTAAATTTCGGACCGCAGTGAAGATCCGACATATGCACAAGCAGCAAACCCACACATCCCTCCATTTACTTCAAGTTGAAGCATACGGTGGCAGTATTTACCAGCCCTTTCACATCAAAACCTCCGGGGAAACGCGGAAAACAAGGGCGGGAAAACGCGTTTCTTCACCGGAGATACCCTATGCTAAAGCCAGAGCGTTTAATGAACCGCCTGGTATGCATAGGGCTCCGGCACATAGTCTAAAACCTTCAGTCTTAAGGGCTAATCTTACTTATAAAGATATCGTATTATGGCTAAAGCTTAACGCTCAGCAGTCAACTTTAAATTTGATGACGTTTATAGGTGCAAAAGTGAAGAGTTATGAAACCTTTAGAAACCCTTTACTGGTTGCGGTTTGTTTTGGGCATAGTGGCAGCCCTATTATGCGTAAGCTACGGTTTAGCAACAAAAACTATAAGCGTTGAGCCCAACATAAACGTCTTTACAAACGGCATAGCCCTCGCGCTTATCGTTTATGTGTTGTCCTATTATCTGGTTAAGCCAAAATTCATGTGGAAAGTTGATAATCCACAGAAAATTGCTACCACGGGCATAGGCGTCTACATATTATCTTGGCTTGTTTTCTGGGTGCTTTTGTACACGATTCTAGTCACAAACACCTAGCCTATTCTAGGAAATCCTCTATAGTAGATTGCTGTTTATCTTCGAGAAGCTCTTTGCCATCTTTTTCCTTTTCTTGGAATGCGTTTCCAAGCGGGGTTTCATTGACGGCTAGTTTGCTTATAACCCTTGTGAAGTCTGCCCATGCTGCAAAAAAGCCTCGGTCGAATTCGCCGTGAAGCCTATTCTTCACGTGTTCTAGGAATTCCCGCCTGTAAGCTTTTAAGGCTTCCTTGTCGCTTAAATCAAGTTTCGCAAAGAACGCATACGAGTCGTTGTTGTTGGATCTTTTGACGTGAAGCATGCCATACAAGGCTCTGAAATAGCCTCTATTCCACTCAGTTTTGTGCATCTTCTGTTTAATCCTTTCCAGCTCCCGCTCAGCTTCAGCAAACTGTTTGTTGAGGATTAACTGAAAGAACCTTGTAACCATGGCTGAAGGAATCGGCATTTTAACGACCACTAGTTTTGGCTTTGTCCTCTTCGGAAACGTCTTCTATACCGTTCTCCGTTATTTTAAACACTTCCTCGCCCTCTGGCAGGTATGGACTTGAAACCAGCCGGGCTATGCGTATCGGACCATGGGCAGCTTTCCGAAGATATATGCGCGTGTGACTCGTGTGTCCCACAATGTGCCCGCCGACGGGGCTTACGGCGTCTCCGAAGAACATGTCTGGTTTCGCCATAACCTGGTTTGTTACGACGGCTACAGCGTTGAAGGCTCTTGCCAAGCGTATAAGCTTGTGCATGTGCTTGTTAAGCTTCTGTTGCCTAACAGCAAGCATTTCCCTTCCGAGATATTCGCTTCTGAAATGCGCCGTCAAAGAATCAACTATGATAAGTTTGACGTTGTTCTCCTTTATCACTTTGTCAGCGTTCTCCAACAAGAACATTTGATGGTCCGAAGTGTAGGCTTCGGCGTAAATTATGTTTTTCACAACTTTTTCAGGGTCAAGTCCAAGATGCTTCGCCATCTGCACAATGCGTTCGGTTCTGAAAGTGTTTTCAGTGTCAATGTATAAGGCTGCGCCGTTTAAGCCTCCTCTTTCAGGTGGGAGTTGCACGTTCACGCAGAGCTGGTGGCATATTTGGCTTTTCCCACTTCCATATTCGCCATAAAACTCTGTTATGGTTTGGGTTTCCAACCCCCCATCCAAAAGTTTGTCCAAAGCTTTGCTTCCAGTGGTAAGCCTCAACACGCTCTGCCTCATCCTTAAAAGCTCGTCAGCACGGATGAACGATATGCCTATGGATGAACGGGCAGCGTTAATTATGGCTAATGCTTTTTTCTCGCTTATGCCAGCGGGCTCCAGTTCACGGACTGTCGCCATAGCCAAAGACTCAACAGTGTGGAAGCCCAACTCCCTAAGTTTTTGAGCCGTCGAGGGACCTACTCCTGGAAGGTCTTCGAGGGTTTCGTATTTCTGTTTTGGTAGGCTTTCTGCTTCCTCCTCCGCCATAATTTTCCCACGAGACAGTTAACCCAAGCAGTATTTAAATTAAACGAGAAAATGGACGGTTAATTCCACGGAGAGATAGGTTAAAGTGTTTGGAAACTCTTTTAAACCTTTTACATTAGACAAGATTGACGAAGCATGTATTGAGAGGGAAACTGTTGAAACCCGAAATTGTTGAAAACGTGGCTTTTAACCTCATAAGGCAGGCGGTGATATACCTTCCGGAAGACGTGAAACAAGCCTTGAAAAAAGCCTATGAAGAAGAAACAAGCGAGGCGGGAAAAACCCAGTTGAAGGCTATTCTCGAAAACATTGAGTTGGCGGAAAAATACCAAGCCCCAATATGCCAAGACACAGGCACAATAATATTCTATGTCAGCGCAGGCGCAGAAGTGCGTGGCTTAGACAAGCTGGAAAACGCCTTGATAAACGCCACTCGAAAGGCCACAAAAGAAATCCCCTTGAGACCCAACGCTGTTGACCCGTTTACACAGAAGAACAGCGGAGACAACACTGGACGGTTTATACCCTACATACACTGGGAAATAGCGCCCGGCAACACATTAGAGTTAACAGTTATGACGAAGGGAGGAGGCTCTGAAAACGTCTGCCTAACCGGAATGCTTGTGCCCGGCGAAGGCATAAACGGACTGAAAAAGTTTGTAATAGAATCCATTATAAAGGCTGGCGCTCAGCCATGCCCGCCCACCATAGTGGGCGTTGCCATGGGCGGCGGAGCTGACATCGCCATGAAGCTTGCTAAAAAGGCGCTTTTGAGACCCTTAAACGAGCCGAACCCAAACCCGGAGATAGCAAAACTTGAAAGGGAACTTTACGAGGCTGCAAACATGACTGGAATAGGCCCCATGGGGCTTGGGGGCAAAACAACAGTTTTAGGAGTACACGTCGAATACGCCTATAGGCATCCAGCGTCTTTCCCGGCGGCGGTTGCCTTTAACTGCTGGGCTGCGAGGCGTGCCACTGCAAGAATTCATGAAGACGGAAGTGTTGAATATTTAACCCATAAGGAAAAGGTTTGAGGTGAAAGGTTATGCCCGTGTACCATTTGAAAACGCCCATATCTGAGGAAGAAATCCGCAAACTCAAAGTGAACGATGTTCTCTACATAACTGGCACCATTGTAACGGCCAGAGACCAAGCCCACCGGCGGGCCCTAGAATACCTCAAAGAGGGCAAGCCACTGCCAATAAACCTTGAAGGCTTGGCGGTTTTCCACTGCGGCCCCGTGGTTGCCAAAGAAGGCGACAAGTGGGTGGCGGTGGCAGCAGGTCCAACCACAAGCACCCGCATGGACCTTTTCGAAGACGAGTTCATCAAAAACTTTAAAGTCCGCGTTGTAATCGGCAAGGGTGGAATGGGCAAAAGAACAACAGACGCCATGGCAAAATATGGAGCCGTTTACGGAGCCTTCACCGGCGGAGCAGCAATACTGGCGGCAAAAGCCATAAAAAATGTTCGAGGTGTGGAATGGCTTGACCTTGGAACGCCAGAAGCCCTATGGATTTTCGAAGTTGAAAACTTTGGCCCGCTAACAGTGGCTATAGACTCTCACGGCAACAACCTCTTCCTAGACGTAGCGAAAAACGTTGAAGAAAACCGTAAAAAGATATACCAAAAGTTGGGTTTGCCGCCTTAAACCCCATTTTTCCTAATTTTTCAGCCTAATTTTCGATAAAGAGCCTAAATTCTATTTTTTGTGGCAGAACCCCTTAATATTAAAGCTTCAAAATACAAAATTGAGGGAAAACATGTTCAAAAGCTTAAAGGAAAAAATAACTTTCTCGGGCATGGTTGTGCTTGGAATTGGTGTCGTCCTTCTGATATTTACGTTTATAAGCGCCTATGGATTTCTAACCCAAAGCCTTTCAATAGCCAGCTCAGACGACTTCGTTCAAACCTTTGGTGCAGCCCTAGCTCCCCTCATTGCCACGTGTATACGCCTCATGTACCTTGGAATCATGGGGTGGGTTGGCTCGCTACTAACCATAAGGGGAGTAACCATTTTAATCCACGCGCCAAAAACAGAGGTGGTCGCGGTTCCAGCAAAGACGGCAATGCAGCAACAAAAGACAGATGTCACTGCTAAAAAAGTGGCGCTTGAAACCAAGAAAGAGCAGAAAGAACCCGAAGTGATTGTGATTCCCCCGGAGCAGTTAACTCAGAAAACAGATTCGCAGTCGCCCTCTTAACATGAGTTCTAACGGTTTACCCAAGGTTTGAGGGGATTTTCATGGACGTTTCAATTCGCATGATAAGTGCAGCGTCAACGGTTTTCTGGATTCTCCTAGTAGGGTTTTTCGCTTCAGCAGTTTACTCTGTAAAAGATTTGCACTTAAGCCTAGGAGAACCCCGGTTAAGCTTGACAACTGATGGACACGCCATAATATCCATTCCAATAAACATCGAAAACATGGGCTACTATAACCTCGGCAGCTTTAACATCGCAACAAAAGTTGCAGACCTAAACGGTGCAAAAATTACAGAAGGCTCCACCTCCGTACCCATCGTGGAAAGAGGTAGCAAAATCACTGTTCTCCATAACCTAACCTTTAGCACAAGCGTGCTGTCGGAAAGTTGCATTCACTACTTGTTTAACGACTCCAGTTTCATGGTAACCGCCAAAATCAGCTTAAAACTGGCTGAAACAATTCCGGTTCAAGCCTTGTCAAACTTTACCGTTCCATGGGGTGCCCCTTTCTACAACTTCCAATTGGGACAGCCCACTATTGAACCGGTAAACTTCACTCATCTGGAGATAACTGTTCCTATAAGCTTTGAAAACCATGCACCGATTGACATCAACGGTGAAATAAGCCTTTACATGTATAACAGTGAAGCCATCCTTGTCGGTCGAGGCGAATCTAAAATAGCGGCTCCTCAAGGAAACTTGTACACGGGTTCAATTTTACTGTACGTTCAGTCATCTGAAATCCTCGAAAAGGGAGCATTTGAAGTTTATTTTTCAACGCAATTCATGTCGTATGGACCGCTGGTGATTCCCTATGACTTTGGAGGATAAAAACGCCAGAAGCCTTACGAAAAGGTTTGTTTTTAACGCTTTAAAGGCGCTGGTGAAGAGTTTTGTCTTTTACATGTTGTACCTTTTTGTTTTGAGCTTTTTCGTTCAATTTGAAGGCTACGTTCCAGGTTTGCGGCAGACCCTTGAGAGTTTTGTTATCGTTTACATTTCGCTTGGAGTTTTCAGAGACATCGTATCCGACACCTTTTTCCAATACTTTTTTGACGTGGCTAAAGCGCTTTTTGTAATTTGCTATTTAATTTTAGCTCTTAACGGCGGGATAGTTAACCTAACATATATGGACGTAGCCTTAACCGTAGACCTTCGCCTCTTTTTAATGGCAGCCATCCTACTCAGCCTACTTGGACTGGCAAGGGCTATTCTCCAAGCCATAAATTGTGCAAACAAAAAGGTCGAATTGACTTTTAGCTATGAGTTTTAGAGAACTCTACTCATTACATAAGCGTCTTCGCCGTCTGAATAGTAGCCACTAATAGTTCTCACAACTTTAAAGCCCAATTTTTGGTATAGGCTTATAGCTGGCGCGTTTGAGACCCTAACCTCTAAAAAGGCTTGCTTTGCACCGTAAAGGCGCATGCCTTCCATGGCTTTGGCTACCAAAGCGTAGCCTATACCCTTCCGCCTGTGCTCAGGCATAACCGCAATCGAAACTATGTGACCCTTCTTTACGAAGCCGCTGAAGCCGAAGTTGGATAAGCCCAACTCAACGCGGCACATGATGTAGCCCACTATTTCGCCGTTCACTTCAGCCACTATGAACGTTTCTGGAAAACGGTTGTATAGGTCCATGAAAAAGTAGTCGCCGTAATTTTCTGGGAGGCATACACGGTTTATGTACATGACCCGTTGCAAGTCTTTAGGCGTGAACCTGCGAAGGGTGAAAGCTTGCTGCAACCCTTTTCCACCATACAGCGTAATCGAGGCGTAAGTTTAGGTTTGCAGTCAAACTTTAAAGGTTTTCTCCCCTGTAAGCTGGTTAAAAGTTTATTCGCCTGCCTTAACCTCTGGAAGAACATAGTTTCCGTAGGGCATAGCCCAAACCTTGGCGTTTTCACCAACAACTTTGAAGGCTTGGTTTAAGGCTTCATTAACGGTTCTCGCCGTCTTCAACTTAAAAATGTTCACGGCATAGTAGTCCGGCATAGCTGACACCAGAATTATTTGGGCTTTCTGCAGAGCCCTCATCAAATAGTAGGCTTTATGTCCGCCCAAAACAAAGTTACGTTTAATCTCCCGCTCAACAGCCTTAAAGTCCTTGTACTTAACCATCCAATCATAAAAGGCTTGGTTTCCATAACCCTCAGAACATTCAGCAGCCAAAACAATAACACCGCCCCGCTTAACCACTTCCAGTGCACTGTCCACACCCTTATATGCCTGGTAAAGATCAACGTCCGCCGGATACCCGCCCGGGCTTACCACAACGATGTCCGCCCGCCTGTCAACGGGCACACGGTACATCTCATCAACAAGCTTAACACCTTCATGGAAAGCCTTCTCCACGTCGCCAGCGAAAGCCCGCACAACTTCACCCTTCATGTTAACCACGACGTTTAAAATAAAATCCACCTTTGCCATTCTCGAAGCTTCAACCATGTCCTCGTGAACCGGGTTCCCTTCTAGAACGCCGGTTTTTGCGTTTGGATGCAAAAACATGGCATGATTTGCCTTTATACTCTCCTCACCGGCTACTCCCGGTAAAACACTTTTTCTTCCACCGCCATAACCAGCAAAATAGTGGAAGCATATGTCTCCCGTCAAGATCTTCACGTCCGCCTCTGCAAAAACACGGTTAAGATAAACCTTCGTCCCATACCTCGTCGTACCAACATAAACTAGATCCGAAGCCCTGCAGTCATGGCTTAAAACTTTAACGCGATTTAAAACACTCTCGCCGAGAAGTCTAACAGCCTCTTCACGTGTAACAGCCCTATGAGCACCACACCCAAAAATAACAGTTACATCTTCATCCCTGACGCCGGCGCTATTCAACTCGTCAAGAATAGGGGGCACCATAACATGGCTTGGCACAGGTCTTGTCGCGTCATCAACAACCACCACCACCTTCTGCCCAGACTTTGCAATTTCACAAAGCCTCTTGGAACCTATAGGCTCCTTTAAAGCCCTCTCAACCTCCGCCCTAGCATCTGGAACACCGGGTTTTTCTCTGGGCTCTATAACACCCAAAAAATTTCTGGCAGGGACTCTTAAGCAAACTTCAGTTTTACCATAGGGAAACCAGACATCAACCATTCAGCATCACTTACCGTTATGAAACGCTTGGATATTGGACTATTTTTTAAATCTTTGAGAATATAAATCCAGCAGGCTTTAAGACATCGTTTGGAGCTCACGTATTTTCTGATCGAAGATTCTGCGTAGCATGGATATTGGCAGATAACCATTTGCCAATATTGTGTCGTGGAAGAATTTCTCACTGAATTTGTAGCCCATTTTTTGTTTAACTTCTTCCTTAAGCTTGAGGATCAAGTGTTTTCCTAGGAGATAGGAAAGCGGATATCCCGGAGTCTGCGTGTAGCGGTTAACTTCTGCCAAGGCAGCTTCTCTGGACATGCCAGCTTCTCTAACAAGCATGTCTACGGCTTCTTCAAAGGTCATCTCGCCCCTTGAAAGCTTAACGTCCACAATTATGCGTACAGCCCTCCAAATCATGTCGTTAACTTGTATAAGCCGCGTTTCCAAATCCGTTATGAAGCCTTTCTCCCGCATAAGTTCCTCACAATAGTGAGCCCAACCCTCAACGGTTTCCGATCCATCAATCAAAAGGCGGACAACACTTCCACGGTTTGAAATTGCGCCCTGCAAGAAATGACCTGGAAACGCCTCGTGCACCGCAGTGTTCCTTATTGAAGGGTAATTCAAATGTTTTCTAAGGTTGGCTGGATCCTTGGGTCTTGTAACCAGGTATATGCCTATCTGGGGTTTATCGAATTTTGCAGGCATCATAAGGGCGGCGAAGGGTAAAACAGGAGCCATAAAGGCGGGTGTTTCCTCGACAAGCAATACGTCTTCTGGGTAGACCGTTGCAATTTCACGTTCTTGGACAAAACGTCTTGCCTCCTCCATAACACGTCTCGTGTATTCCAACGCTTCTTCAAAGGTTTTAGGCGCATTACTCTCTATCATTTCTAAAACTTTTTCGACTGGTTTTCCTGGAGCCAGCTGATTTGCAAGTCTTTCTCTTTCAGCTTTAAGCTCGTTGAGGTATTTTATGCCAAGCTGGAGAATTTCCTCTGAACTCAAGCCAAGTTCGCGGAGTTGAAGTAACTTTTCAAATTTTTCTCTTCCAAGAGCCCATTTCTCGCTTGTCTTGTCGAGCAATCTGTGTAGCCATTCCAGATGCTCTTTTAATGCTGGCTGAAGGTTCTCCACGGCTCTTTGAAGCCTTTCATAAACCTTGTCTGAAACTTTCCCCCGAACAGCTTGCAGTATAAAAGTGAATAACCCCGTCATGTTTTGGGTTTTTTCTATGGCAAGTTGCGTCCAAAGTTTCACGGGCTGCGACTTCTCGAACCTTGAGCGAAACTCCTCTAAGTATTTTGGCATTTTCTCTATTCTCGCGGCAATGGCGTCCAGCCTTTTTTCCAACGGTGCATAGTTCCTTGCGAACATTATGAAGATTAGGCTGCCAAGCTCTTCCGAAACATCCGGATTTAACTCGTGTATGCGTCTTTCATAGAAATCGAATTTCCAGCGTTCATGCACCTTCTCTAAAATCGCCCAATCTATTTGATGTTCAAAGCTTAATTCTTCAAGCTTCACTTTCTTGTTAAGTTGTTCAAGTAGCTCCTCCATGAGTTGAAGGTTCTCAATAAATCTATCCGTAGAGCCTTTTGGGAGCAGATAGTCGTATGGTTCATGAAGCCCAAGGTAGGTGGCGAAGTCTGGGTTCTTCTCTAAAAATCTGTTTAGGTATTCGTTTACAGTCCTTTCAAAAATTTCATCAGCCCTCATTCTTTTCACCAGTCTTCCGAGAAATAACGTGATAAAACTATTAAGTTTTAGCCAAGTCCATGAAGCATAAGCTCTTTAAGGAAATGGACACCATTAAATATGAACGCGAGGAACTCGTATGGCTATTGAAAAAACTCCTGGAAAAAATGAGGTGCTGTTTGTTTGGTTTAACCGCTACGCCGGAGTAACCATAAAAACTCCGTCGAAAATCCTTGTCGTAGATCCCGTGGATGTTAAAGCTAGAACATTCCAAAATGTGGATGCTGTGCTCATAACTCATGAACACTATGACCATCTGGACCCCTCTTTGGCTGCGGAGATCCACAAGCTTTCTCGGTGCATTGTTGTAGCAGACCCAACCTCAGCGGGGAGACTGCGAAACACAATTCCCCAAGAAAAGCTCATTGAAGTTCAGCCGGGCATGGAAGTTAAAGTGGGCGAAGTCTCCGTCAAAGCTGAAAAGTGCAATCACCCGCCAGCCTCTACACCCGTATCCTACATAATCACAAGCGAGGATGGTGTTAAAATTTTCCACACAGCGGACAGCCTCCCCTTCCCAGAGATGGCTGCCATAGGCGAAAGGGAAAAGTTCGACGTTGTTTTCTGCACTGTGGGAATTGCGCCTGGAGCCTCTCCGGAAACAGGTTTTGAAATTGCGAGGCTTACAAAGCCTAAGGTGGCGGTTCCCTATCACACAGGATCGAGCGCCGATTTGAAAAAGTTTGGTGAACTCTTGAAGAGGGAAATGCCTAAAACCACCTGTCTCATTCCCGAAATGGGAAAGATTTACCAAGTCTCAAAAAAGGTGTAGGCTAAGAATGCAGCATGAAAACGTGAAGGCTGAAGTCTGCAAAATACTGAACAAAATTGGCGCGTTACAGTTTGGAACCTTCAAGCTTACCAGCGGTAAAATAAGCCCATACTACATAGACCTCCGCGTGGTTCCAAGCTTTCCGGACGCCTTCAAAAGAATATGCGACATCTACACAAGCTTTGTGAGGGAAGAAATAGGCGCGGAAAACTTTGAAAGAGTGGCTGGAACACCTATGGCGGGGATGCCCTTCGCCACCATTATCGCCTACAACATGAAAAAGCCCTTCATATACATCCGAAAAGGAGTGCGACTCCACGGAAGACAGAGAAGAGTCGAAGGCGTTTTGACGCCCGGCGACCGCGTTTTATTAATCGACGACTTGATCACAACAGGATTGTCCCTTAGACGGGCGGCTAGAGCAGTTGTTGCCGAAGGCGGAGTTGTAAACGACGCGGTGGTCCTCCTCGACAGAGAGGAAGGTGGTGGAGAAAAACTCCGAAAAAGCGGAATTAGGCTCCACTCAATTGTCAAGATTAGCGAAGCAGCCAACATGCTTTACGAGACCGGTGCCATAAACGAGGAACAGCTAAAAACAATTTTGAAACAAGTTAAAAAGGGATAAAAAGGGCGCTGGGGAAGCAGTGACTTTTACTCATAAAATATTAGTTCTTTCTCCTCTAAAATTTCGTGAAGCTTGTGGACAGCGTCGTAAACGTCTTGCTCCCTCTTCGCTCCAGTGCAAACCAACTTGCCACTAGCGAAAAGCAGTATAACAACCTTTGGATTGTCCATGCGATAAATTAGCCCTGGAAACTGTTCAGGCTCGTACATTGTTTTTCCAAGGGTGTAAGCAGCCTTCTCCAAGTCTATCATGCCGCCTAGACTAGCAGAAGCCACAATGTTCTGAATTTTCAGCTCAGGCTTGCTAATGATTATGATGCCACCCTTCTTCAATTCCTTGATAACTTTCATAACAGCCCTTTTCGCCTCTTTTTCAGATTTAGCCCCGGTGCAAACCATCTTTCCAGAATTGAAAATCAAAGTTGCCGTCTTAGGCCTTTTAAGCCTAAACACTAGTCCAGGAAACTGTTCTGGACGGTACTCAACGCCTGGGTAGCCCTTAACAACAGCATTTAAATCCACTTTTTGGTTCAAGGTTGCGGACGCTACAACGTTTTCTATGCTTATTACAGCCTTAACCTTAGGCATGAAACACCACTACATATGAAGTCTTTAAATACCCTTTATAAAGCATTGGGTTTAGAGGCGCCAAGAGATTCAATAAAACATGTGAAGCTTTTAGAAATTTTTAAATCGTTACTAAAGATTAAATGTTACTTCTCTTATAAAAAAGGTGAGAGATTGAACGCTGGCAAGTCAAACTGTATGTTTGTACCGTCCCTAGTTTTTACAATAGCTCTTTTAGGGTTTTATTTAACCAATTATATTTTTCCGGGGCCGGAAGTTTTGTTCCTGTGTTTGTTTGTTTATGCCTCTTACGTTGGAAGTGGTAACCGTTTTGTGAAGACTTTCTCTCCATTCATAATATCGTTTCTTTCTTATGAAGCTTTGAATAGGCTTATTGATGTTGTGCCCCGCGGCATACACATCCAAGAACCGTTAATTATAGACTCATGGATGTTTAGGGCCGTTCCAACCATTGTTCTTCAACAATTTAGAACACCCATACTGGACTTTATGGGCGCGGCATTTTATTCCATGCATTTCATAGCGCCAACGATTTTCGCCTTCCTTTTATGGCGGTATAAGCCGGAACACTATCAAAGGTATACGTTTGCCTTCGTAATTTGCACATACAGCGCTCTATTAACGTTTCTAGTTTATCCAGTTGCTCCTCCATGGTACGGTCTCAAAGCAACTCGGATACTTTTCCAAATAGACCATATTCTAGGTGTTCCAATGTTCAAAACACTTTATGATTATGTAGGAGTAAATCCCTTCGCAGCCTTTCCAAGCCTCCATTCAGCTTTCCCTTGGCTTATTGCAGTTTTTGCCATTAAAGCTTGGAGAAAAAAAGCGTTACCAGTTTTAGTTCTGCCCGTAGGAATATGGTTCAGCGCCGTTTACCTTGGGGAACACTACGTGATAGATGTAATGGGTGGAATTGCATATGCAACACTTGCCTTCCTATTCGCCTACAATAAAGAAAGAGTCCTCAACAAGCTTGTTGTTATTAACAGCTGCCTAGCAAAATCTTTGTTAGATAACTTAGAAAAAGTTAGACCCCCTCTGCACCAACGCGAAAACGTTTACATATTTGCTTTAAAGAGTGTTCAGTGTTGAAGTGGCTACTTCGTATGGTCGCTGCCGAGGTTTTTCTAGGACCTTCCCTTTCCAAAAGCCGTAGATTTTCCAGACGTTGAAGAGAACTAGGATGATTATGAAGAACTGGTACCATGCGAAAGTAGGAACGCCCAGACGTGTTCCGGTGCTTAGTCTACAGTCAATTTTGTATGCTAGAAGGCTTTGGGAGAGTTGGGCTTCGCCGAAGTTTTCGTGGAATTGTACGTCTGCGTACATGCCGTAAATTGTCACCCACTCGCCTCGTCTATTGGATCCTGCTCCGGGTTGCCAAAAAGTGTATTGACCCCATAGGCTGAAGATTATGAGGCTGATTAGGATTATATTTATGGTTATGTAGAAGACATGGTTTAGGTTAATTTTGAAGCGCCCTCTTTTTTCAGTTGTTTTAGGCTTGTTTTCTGTGGATTTTGTTTCTTTGTCAGAGTCGAGGGGCAACAATAGGATTATGAGGATTATTAGGAAGGCAATGAATAGAATGTACACGTTTTCTTGTGAGTGGAAGAAGAGTGGAAGATGTCCAATGAAGGGTATTCTCGCTATTACCTTTCCAACAAGTTGAGATGAACTCCATGGAACATCATTTGAGCCGTATTTGTCACTCCGTGTTGTTATGTATATTTGACCGCTTATGTTTTCAATTTTTACGGCTCTATGAACAATCAGCTCCTCTCCATAAGTGGTTCTTTTTCTGTAAACCAGTATGTCGCCTGTCAAGCCACTCGGGTCGGCGTTTATTTGGGTTGGATCTATTTTTTGGACTATTATTAGGTCGCCTATGTTTAGGGTTGGAAACATGCTGTCTGAGGCTACGGCTAAGGCTGGGTATGGTGTGCCTAATGCTGCTTGAGCGCCATAATAAAGCCCCAAAACTATGAGGAAGAGGAGGGCTACGGTTATTGCTGTTTGGAAGTACTCGTTTTTCCAGAGTTTTTTGATGGTTTCAACCGCCAATTTTATGCCTTCTTTTGCTGTTGTCTCTGTTGAATTGTTTTCGAACTCTAAAACTTAACGTTTTTGAACAAAAAAGGAAGAATGGAAAAATAGAGGGGGCGGTAAGGCAGGTTATAATTCTATGCCTTCGGCGCCGAGTTTGACTTTGCTCACTATGCCTTTAAACTTCTTTCCGCATTTTGGGCACTCGTACATGCCGAAGACCGTCATGGTTATCCGCATTTTCTTGTCGGGAAAAGGAGCGATAAGCTCCCATGTCTTATAGGGGTCTTTCACTTCTGTTCCGCATTCGGGGCAAATGTTTTGCTTTGTTTTCGGCATGGTTAGAGCCAACTGTTAAGCGAAGCTAAACCTTCTTCTTGTTTAATACTACTCGGAAGGGTTTCTTGCATTTTGGACAGTCGAAAAGTCCTATTTCCAACTGCATTCTTTTGCCAGACTTGTCTGGGCGTCCAGCCATGGTCCATTTCTTTTTAGGAGATGCAACTTCGGTATTGCATTTTGGACATTTAGCCATAAATTTCTCCTCCAATATCCTCGATAACCATGGTTTTCTCATGATGATAGATAAATAATTTTCCATTCCTATAAACGTGGAAGTGCTTTTTCAATGTATTTCATGAACTTTGAAGGCTTATTTTTCGCTTACATGTTTGCTGTAAACTAGAATTGGAATAACCGACAGGATTAGTGTTCCCAGAAGTGTGAAATAAGATTGGAAATCTGCTTTTGAAATGAAAATGTATGTTGGCACAAGGTTTATTAGTCTTCCAACCATCAACCCCGCCTCCATTAGGACTAGGATGCTGGCGTATTGTTCTCGATTGAAGGAGTCTCCGTAATGGGCGAACCATGAAATGGTGAAGGCGCTTGCCAAACCAGACAGGGCGGATAAAAACACTATGTGTTGTGGTGCGGTGACACGCCCCAGTAGGAAAAACCATGCAGCATTCAGTGCAACGCCTATCGTGGCAAATTCCGCCCTTCGCATTTTTATGTCTGAAAGCCAGTTCACCAAGAAGGTTATGGCGGAAACCACTAGACTTGTTAGGGCTAGGACGAAGCCCATTCTAGAGACTGTTTCGGAAACCCTATTAACGAATAAGGGATAAGCCAGCCAATAAGCCTCACATAATCCAAAGATTACAAATGTAACGAAGAATATGGCAAGCTTTTTACTTCGCGGGACATTCAAACCAGCGGTTTCCCGTTTATACTTCACTCGTACAAAGAAGATCAACGCAACAAAATATAATGTCACAGCGAAGCCAAAAACCGCCGTAAAGCCAAAATTTTCAATGATTAAGCCGCCAGTTGCTGGGCCGGCTATGCTGGCAACAGACGGAATTATTATGGAGAATAGGCTTACGGAGCGTGCCCTAATACTGGATTCGCTGAGCCTAAATTGGAGAAGGTTGAAGCTTGGCCAGTAGGTGGCTATGCTAAAGCCGTATGCGACACCTAGCACTATTGGGTTTTTAACAAACGTTAAGAGCGCATAGAAAACGGTTGTGAATAAAACGCCAAGGCATATTATGCGCTCAAAGTTTTTGACGAACTTCAGCAGCGTGATGGGTAAAAGCCCTATGATTAGGAAGGTGGTTGCCAACAGCTTGACGATGTCTCCTATGCTTAGTCCGAGGTTCAAATAGTAGACTGGGAGAAACATGCTTGTCAAGTAGTTGGAGAAGAAGAATATGGCTGAGGCAACCACCAACTTTTGAAAGTCATTTCTTTGCATGCAACCATCTCATGTCTATTCGAGGAGTTTGCTGTACCATACGTAGGTTTGGCTTCGTTTGAAGCCAAGTTTTTCCATGAAACGCATGCCAGCCAAATTCGTGCCTTCCACGTCTACTATGGCTATTCGGGCACCCTTCTCTTTGAAGCGTTTTTCCAGTTCTCTGTAAAGCCTTTTGCCGACGCCTTGGCGGCGACGCATTTTTTTCACGCCTATCCATAGAAAATAGCCGTAGGTCCATGGGCTGAAAGGTCGCTTGAGAATTGTGCCGAGGGCGAATCCCACGATTCTTTTTGAGTTTACGTCTTCAGCTACTAGGCAAAGTTCTGGGTCTTCTTGGAAAAGTGAAAGCAACTCGTTAATGTTCCATGTGCGGTAGGTGAACTGCAACTGTTCAGGTGTAAAAATTGTTTCGCTTAGGCGCCAAACTTCGGGCAAGTCTTCCAGAGTCATCTGTCTAATTTCGATTTCAATCTGCCGCCGCCTTTTGGCGTGCTTGCTTTTTGAGGAAGCCTTTCCAGCCAACTTTGCCCCTTCAAAAAAGATTTTGCACGTGCATGTCATATAAAACATTCTGAAATCTATAGAGGGGCTATCCGTATTGGCTGTTTTCGGCTTCAAAAAATGTTTTTACTTCTAGACGCTTAATGTTGGACTGGTGAGAACAAGAGTGCAGCTTTCGCCTTTAAGCAACGCCATAAAGCGGACGTGTAACATGCTTAAAATCGGGGCTTCCATGCAAGTTTTAGACTACGAGCAGCGCTTCTCTTGCCTAAAAAACTTTTACGAAAACTTCCTTTCAAGGCTTATTAAAATGGGCTTCGACGCAAAAGAAGCCTATGAAACCGCAAAAAAGTTTTTTGGAGCTTCCTGTGTGCGTTTCGCCGGCATAGATGGAACCATGTATTCTCGTCCACTCTTCGACCTCGTGGTGTTTTTTGGCGGAGCTTACGCCTCCACTGGAACCATAACCTTTCACGGGGATAAGCCGCCCACAGTTAAGTATGATGAGCGAACAGCCAAACACGGTGCCGGCATCTCCAGCGTAGTGCCCATATACGTCAACGAGATTCCAGACGTGGATCAAACCTTCTTTGAGGTTTCACAGCCTGGCGAGGTTAGTCTTGGAAAACCGTTAACCGAAGAATCCATCATTAACAATGCAACAATCGCCAATTGGATAATGACCTTTGCTGAATACTATTTGGCTTACAAGCTTGCCTCCGACCCAGAGCAAGACATTCGAATAATCATTTTGGATAGAAGCTTGTCCATTGAAAGAGCCAGCCTCCTCTATGACACTTCGAAGCGCGCTTTGTGGGAGGCGAAAAGCAACATTTTAGGCTACGAGGTGGACGGAGAACCCATAGACGTCAACGAACTAACCATCGCACGGCATCTTGTCTGCAACCAGCAACTTGGCTTGCCTCCACCAAGGGCGGACTATCTACGCTACGCCATAATAGACTTGCTCAAGCGGAGAGGCGCCCTAACAAGAAAGCAAATTCTTACAGAATTTGACATCAAAGACGAGAAAAGGGCGAAAAGAGTTGAACGAGCCCTAAAAAACCTTGTGAAAAAGGGCTTTTTAACAGAGAAAGGCGAAATCTACGCTTTAAATCAGAAATATGCAGGAACTTGGGAACGCATTAAAAAGTTGGTTGTAAGCATAGGCGACAAGTTCTTTTTCGCTGAGAACTCCGAAGCAGGCAATCCGATGAAAATCGTTAAAGGTGGAGAAGAGCATTGGCTCACAACCCTTGACATAGCTTTTTTAACACTTTTTACCATGCACATGCTGATGGAGGAATGCTGGAACAGGCACATTCTCCTATTAGGAGTGACAAAGGACACTGCCGCCAGAGACTTTAAGCGGCAACTCATCCCAATAATGTGCAACAACGACTTGTTAACGGCGAATGTTTCCCAAGAAGAGTTGGAGAAACTGCCAAACACGGACCGCATGATCCTCCAGTCCGCCAGCATCTTGAACGCGGACAAAATCACGCCGCCTTGGAGCCTCATAGAGTATGATTCCGCATTTAGAACCATGGTTTTGGACAAACAGAAACGGAAAGGCTACGTTTCAGGCGCCATAAAAAACAAGATAGGCTTAGAGAGAGTCTTCCTTAAAACCTATGTGCAGTTAAGCCAAGCCAAAACAGACCCAATGCTGCGAAGCAACGTTCTTCTTGTTGACCGCCTCGTTTATCCAGAATACGATTATAAGCCCGAAACCACTGTGGAATTTTGGAACGAGCTCAGCGACGGCACAAAAGAGCCCGTGGAAACAATCCTCTTCGTGGATAAGGATGTGCCAAACCCCATGCAAAACCTTGTAATAAGTATTTTGGTGGCTATGGCGCCTTCCAACATTCCAGAAGCTTTCGGGCATAACACGCCCTTGTTCATTGCGGATAAAATCGCCAAATGGAATTATAGCCAATTCAAGCGAGTTGTGGACACCACAGCCGAATGGATCCTCAATAACCATAAATTGAGAAAGTTCATATTCTACATGAGCACGTTTAGAGAGAGGCGAGCAACAATTGAAGCTGCAAGAAGAGAACAAATTTAACCGCATGTGCTTCACAGACTTCGACGGAAGATTCCGCGCTAGACTTGCAGCTGTCGTGCCACGATTTTTCGGCGGAGCAGAAGAATCCAAACTGGCGGGAACCAGCGCCCGATACACATGCCGCGTAAAAGTGGAATACCAGAAAGATTTGATGGGCTTACTGGAGGAAGGCATGCTCCTAGCCGTGAAAAACTTTAAGCAAGCCTTTTTGGGCGAGGAACGCTACACGCTTATGGAGATAAGCCGAGTCTGGCCTGAACATTTTGGGCTTAGAGGCTTGTCGGATCATGGCTACTATCCCATGCAGTTTGAAATCATAGAGCAGTCAGAGGCGGATTGGCTGACGGATGACCGCTCAACAATGATGATTCAAATAGACGCGGTGCCCATAAACTATGATTTGGTGATAGATAAAAACTGCAACTACAAATTTGTGAAAGGCTTTTCCTACCCCGTGGTGGGCAGTCCCGTTTACATTCTGAACGGTGAAATGATAAACCGCATGTATAACCAGAAAATTACCGAAAAGCTTGGCGTAGACCCGTCCAAGACAGTTGAAGACGCCCGTGTTGACCCGAGACTCGGCGTTGTGAAAATGTTTCAGACAAGCAACACGGTCATCCCCATATACGTGGATTTCGAGAAGCTTGTACGCTACCACTTCGGCGTTTTCGCCTTCACAGGCGGAGGAAAAAGCAACCTAATGTCCAACATTTTGAGGCGAATCCTCCTTCATACAAGTGACACGAAAGTGGTGGTTTTTGACATAAGCTGCGAATATATTTTCTTGCTTCTCGACCTGCTCGCGGACGAAAATATTCCATCAAAAGTTATCCTTGAACATCGAATAGACTCCCTTGAACAATTCTTCAACTCCGTGGTTAAACCCCGCGAATATGAAACGGACGAACGCATAAAGTTTGGGCTAAAGCGAATAATGGAACAGAACAAAGTGACATTTTACACAAGACCTAAACAAAAGGTTCCAACCTATGCCCAGTTTCTCGAAGAGCTCAACGATCAAAGGAAAAGCAACACTGACAAACCCCACTACTTAAATGCCATAGACAAAATCCATGACGCCATACTTGACTATATGGAGGACCATGGGCTCAGCGAAAATCAAGAAGTAAACGAGGACTTCGTCAAATACATAGATGCTGTCTGCAGAGACGTCGTGGAAGAGTTTAGAGTCCATGACAAAAGCACCTTCTATGGTTGGGCGACGACAAGAAACACAATTCTGGAACAGATTAAAAAACGCCAAGAGGAAATAAAAAAGGAGACTGGTGGGCTTACAGCCGAAAAGATAAGGGAGCTATTAGAAGGCGAAACAAGGCTTGTGTGCATCTCCATATCAGATCCAACGACAATAAAAGAGCTTGTTATAACTTTAACCCAAGACCTGCTCGTCCGAAGAAAACGCATGTTCCAAGTTAAGCCCTACATCCTCCTCGTCTTCGATGAAGCCCAAGAATTCATTCCGGAACTTTCAGGCGCAGCGGGCATAGACAAAAAATGCAGCAAACAAGTGGAAACACTGCTTAGACAAGGACGCAAATACGGTTTGGGCGTGTGCATAGCCACCCAACGCATCGCCTACCTAAACACAAACGCGCTCCAACAGCTTCACACATACTTTGTGGGAACGCTTCCACGCCCCTACGACCGCGCCTTGATAAGCGACACCTTCATGATAGACAAGGGCATACTGGAAAAAACGCTTGAGTTCGCGCCCGGCGAATGGCTATTGTCCAGCTACATAGCCACAGGCATAGAAAACGTGCCCATATTCATCAAAGCGGACAACGCGGAAAATGAGATAGAAAAATTCCTTAAAAACGCTGTTTAACAATAAAATGTGGAAGCTTAGGCGATTCCGCATTTTTTGAGGAGCTTCTGCCACCGCATATCAGTTATTCGCTGGATCTCATCTATCAGCTTCTCATATTTCGGCGTGAACAAGTGTCTAAAACGCCCTTGCACTGCCAAATATTCTTTTACTGGCTTTTTCTTTTGAGGTGCCATGGCAATGACTTTGCTAGGCGCTGAAAGCTGATATTCGCCATTTATGCATTCCCATAACGGGAAAACACATGTCTCCACCGCCAAACGGGAAAGCTCTATGGACTTTGATGGGTCGCTTCTCCAGCCGCGGGGACAAGGCGCGAAAACATGCAAGAAAGCTGGACCTTCAACTTCCAAGCCTTTACGCACCTTTATTATTAAGTCCCGCCAATAGTATGGCGAGGCTGTAGCCACGTATGGAATTTCATGAGCCACCATTATGTCGGCTATTGGCTTTTTAGGTTCAAGCTTGCCGGGTATGACCTCGCCTGCTGGCGATGTGGTTGTGGAAGCACCTAACGGTGTGCCTCCGCTTCGCTGAATGCCCGTGTTCATGTACGCCTCGTTATCATAAAGCACAAACAGGAAATCGTGACCCCTTTCAACGGCGCCGGATAAGGCTTGTATGCCTATATCGTAGGTGCCTCCGTCCCCGGCTATGGCTATGACGTCCACGTGCTCGTCCTTTATTCTGCCCTTTTTCCGCAGCACTTTGATGGCGGCTTCTATACCGGAAGCGTTGGCGGCGGCGTTTTCAAAGGCTGTGTGAAGCCAGGGCACCGCCCAAGAAGTGTAGGGGTAAATGGTTGAAACCACCTCCATGCAGCCTGTAGCCATAGTCACGATGGTGGGGCCTCTAGTAGCTTTCAAAATAAGCCTCATAACTGCTGCTGGAGCGCAGCCCGCGCAGGCACGGTGTCCGGACATGAATAAGTCTGGTTTTTCAGCTATGTCCTTCGCGGTGAACTTCCATTCTTCACTCTGCATTTTCGCCTATTCACCTCCTACTCCCTTAAACCGACATACTTTATCGGGGTTTCAACATGTCCCTTCTGCACAATCTCTTGGAGGTCTTTGTAGATGGCGCGGATCTGCATTGGGCTTGTGTCTCTCCCGCCAAGCCCATAAATGTAGTTAACAATGAACGGCCGCTTGTCAGAATCGTATAGTGCGTGGCGGACTTCGTGGAAGACTGCGCCGCCGTGTCCTCCGAAGCTCATGCTTCTGTCCATGACTGCTACTGCCTTAACATTTTCTAAGGCTTTTCTAATGCCTTCCACTGGCAGCGGTCTAAAGGCGCGTATTCTTAACAGTCCAGCTTTAACACCTTCAGATCGTAGTTCATCGACAACTGCTTTAACGGTGCCGGCTGTTGAGCCTAGACAGACCGTGGCTATCTCTGCGTCTTCAAGGTGGTAGGGGTCGAGCAGTCCGTCGCCGTAGCTTCTCCCACTTATTTCAGCATATTCATTGTGCACTTGCCTAATGACTTCAAGCGCCTTTTTCATGGCTTCCTCTTGCTGGCGTTTAAACTCAAAATAGTAGTTCGGGAAAGCCAACGGACCAAGGGTCATGGGATTATGGGGGTCAAGCCTTAAAGGTGCAAGCTTCCCCTCGTGAGTCAACACCTTTGGAAACTGGCGGACACCCACAAACTTTTTGACAACATCGTCTGGAAGAACATTCACATTCTCCACCGAATGGCTTAACTGAAAGCCATCAAGGCAAACCATAGCGGGCAACAAAACTTCGGGATGTTCAGCTATCCGGAAAGCCTGAATAACCGAATCGTAAACTTCCTGCGCGTTTTCAGCGTAAATCTGAATCCAGCCGCTGTCCCTCTGAGCCATAGTGTCAGACTGGTCGCCGTGAATGTTTATGGGCGCAGACAAAGCCCGGTTCGCAATAGCCATAACCACCGGGGCGCGGCATCCGGAAGTCACAAAGAGCATTTCGTGCATGAGGGCTAAACCAGCAGAGGCAGAAGCTGTAAAAGCTCTCGCACCGGTCAACGATGCAGCCAGACAGGCGGTTAATGCGCTGTGCTCGGATTCTGTGCAAACAAAGGCTGTTTCAACTTCGCCGTTAGCTACATACTCGCTGAACCTTTCAACAATAATTGTTTGAGGCGTTATAGGATAAGCAGCCACCACGTCCACGTCGCATTGTTTAACAGCATAAGCAACAGCTTCATCGCCGTTTAAAGCCAAAACCTTCTGCTCAACACTTTTCATAACGCATTCCTCCATTATTCAAGCTTCATTTCAATCGCCTTCACGGGACACTCGTTGGCACAAACTCCACAGCCCTTGCAGTAGTTGTAGTCGAATTCAATGTCGTTTCTATCAGCTTTCCAATGTATGGCGCCGTCTGGACAGAAGATAACGCATAATAAACAGCGCGTGCACTTCGCTGGGTCCCTCACTGGCTTATATGTTTTCCAGTCCCCCGTTAGAAATTCTGTGCTTGGCTTCCAGCAAACCGCGGCAATGGAAATTTCCTTCCAACTCTTCTCTTTTTCTTTAAGGGTCATGCATACCGCGCCTCCTTATAGGCTTGTTCAATAACTGCAAAGTTTTTCTCGGCTATATCGGCTCTGAAACGTTCTCCAACAACCTTCTTGATGCTTTCTAAACTGACCAAGTTTGTGGCGCGAGCAACAGCTCCAAGCATGGCTGTGCTTGTTATGGGCGCTCCCAAAATCTTTATGGCTATTTCCGTGGCTGGAACCGTCCAAACCTCAATCTTGCTGTTGCCAAGTTCCTTTTTAACTTCAGCTGGATTTTCCTTCGAGTTAATTATAAGTCGCCCGTTCTCGCTCATGCCATCGGTCACAGGCACCGCCTTCAGCAACGTTGGATCCAAAACAACAACCACGTCGGGATTATAAACTGCACAGTGGATTCTGATGGGTTCGGTGCTTATTCTTGTGAAGGCGGATACAGGCGCCCCCATTCTTTCCGGGCCAAATTCTGGAAAAGACTGAATATATTTGCCCTCATAGACAGCGGCTCTCGCAAGAAGCTCGCTGGCCGTCCAAGCACCTTGACCGCCCCTACCATGCCACCTAACTTCAATAACCTTTTTCAAGGCCTATTTCTCCGTTAGACTCCACAAATTGGTGAACACCCAAATATACATTTTTCTGAACAAACCCGCAAAAGCTTAATGGATAGGCTTTTACGACTGCGAGATCAAGTCCTTTAAAACGTCTCTGAGTGGAGCCTCAAAAAGCTTTTTGACACGGTTTAAAAGTTCAATACCGCTTTCCGTCGTCGAGTAATATTTTATACGACGTCTCCCCCTTCTTGTCCATTTTCCCTTTATAAGGCGGTTTTCTTCAAGCTCATAAAGCAACGGATAAACAACCCCAGGATGAAAGCTCCATCCAGTCAGCCTCTTCAACTCTCTTGAAACGCTATATCCAGACATGGAGGTTCTGCTTAAAAGCCACAGAATTATAACCCTGCTAAAGCCTCTAACAATGGCTTTCATAAGGTCTTTCTCTAACTCAGCCATAAAAGATTCAACCATGTTTTCGCTGTTTCAAACCGTAGGCTTTAATGAACAACATAAATATAAACTCTTTCAAAATAGCAGAAAATTGATATATCACAATTTAAATCACTTCCTTGAAGCGCATGGTTAAAATAAGCGAAAGCCTCCTACGCGGCCTTGAAAAGCCGATAATTCTTTGGCTATTGTTTCACAAGCCGAGACACGGATACGAATTGATAACGGAATTCAAAAAACTGACGGGAAGAAAGCTTAAACCCAGCATAGTCTACCCCTTTCTACACAGACTTGAAAAGGAAGGCTTCGCAAACAGCCACTGGCTTGTTAAAGGCAAAAGAAAAATAAAACACTACGCGTTAACGAAAAACGGCGAAGAGCTCTTCAAAAGAATGAAGGAGACATTTACAAAACCAGTTAGAGAGTTTTTCCAAGAAATAATCGGCGAAGCCTCGGGCGGGATTTGAACCCGCGACCACCGCCTTACCAAGGCGGTGCTCCACCAGGCTGAGCTACCGAGGCAGCGCGCTGACAAGACATATATGCAGAAGTGTTTTTTAAAGGATTTCGCAACAAATGGTTTATTATTCTGAACAATTTTAATGCAGAAAATGGAAAGCATCAAGCCGCTTGCGGGGGTCGCCAAGCCTGGTCAAAGGCGCAAGGCTTAGGACCTTGTCCCGTAGGGGTTCGTGGGTTCAAATCCCACCCCCCGCACCTTTATATGAACCTACGGTTCTTATTATCCTCCCTTTGAGTATAGTGAGGTTTTGGCAAGGTTCGTTATTTATTTGTTAGGAAATTGAATAAGGAGCTTCTGCTCAATCCTAACTTTTGGCAATTGAAACAGCTAACCCTTCCATCCGCAAACCACAGTCTAATCTCTGTTGGCAAAAACTCTAAAAATTAGATATGTCGGGTCAATTTTAATGGGTTATGGAATGTTAATCTGCAATTCTATTGCCCCTCGACCACAACCACTTTTTCGATTTTGTCGCTCCAAGGAATAACTAAAGCACCGCAGCGGATTTCCCTCAATATTTCCCTCTCAATCTCTTCTGGATGTTTACTTGCTGATTCAGGAACCAAAATAGCCTTAATAATCACTTTTTTAACCATTTTCAAGCCACCCCTTAAAGACAGAAAACCACAAAATCATTAAAAACGTTTATCTAGCATTCAGAATCGGAACATGAACATGCAAAAATAAAAATGGGATGTTTAGACTAATGTTCCCACTACTCAAAGGACTTCGAGTATTATGGCTATATGCCAATAATCGTCTGAAATCTCCCAAGCCACTTGGCAACTTTTTCTAAACTTTTACCCACAACCGGTATGTTTGGCAAAATGCCCATTGCAAGAATAAGCCCAGCCACAATATTTGTTAACTCTATTATCAAATGTTTCGCCCATTACATTATACTGCAGCTTAGAATTTATAAGACTTAAGCTTTGATATAGAATTTTGATGAATTATTTCTTGATGTTATAAGTTGAAAATGTTAAAGTATTGATTAAAGCAAATGGACTTTGCAAGCTATTTTTAGTTCATTTCAAAAGTTATGATCATTAGGTTGTATGTTGATGTGTTTGGTCGGAGGACTTTAAGATAGGTCTGTATTGTGGATTTGCCTTGGTCATTGGTAGATACTTTTACGGCAACATAAATTGTGTTGGTGCCTATGAGATTGCACCACTCTCCGGTCTGTTGGTTGTATTCTCCGTTTAAAATGTATATTTGCCGGCATACCCATGTTTCGTTGTAGAAGTATATGGTGCAGTTGTGTAGGCGTTCAATGTTTGTTTGGTTGTAGGCTTCAAGTCTTATTTTCCACGGGTCTTGTGACTTGTTAACTATTTTTAGGACGTATTCGTAGGCGTCAGATAACTCTATAACTTGCCAGTTATGGTCTGATTCCTGTCCAGCATACCACCTTTGCAAGTGTAGGTTTGTTGAATTGGTGAGCGTTTCAATCCAGAACGGTCTTGGAAAAGCTCTTCCCGTTCCGGTGGAATCACATGTTGTGAATGAAAAAGTCCTACTTGTGTTGACTGGCGAAATTGGTATATCTTTAACGTATTCTGTAGTAACTGTCGAATCATGAAATCCTCTTTGAACTTTTACTCCTGCAGGCATTTGAATAACGAACCATCTTACATAACAGATTCCAGTCGTTGTCCGCCTAAAGAATCTGATTTCAGTTGGGTTTTCTATCCAACCTCTCACAGAAACTTGCGCCAGCCCATTAGTGGTTGCCCTCCATGTCATGTAAAGCCATGTTCTCGCAAGGTCTACGGGGGCTATGCTTTGGATTGTTGGATTTGATGTGCTTACAACCGTTTCGCCAGTTTGTATGACTGTTTCTTCGTTAAATTTTACAATAAACCATTCAACTGTTACTGTTGTTCCAGTCCCCTCCCTCCTCAACCTTAAATTTGTGGTACTTGTCAATTCACCCGTGACAAACGCCTTATTATACTGTCTTGCATCTGTTCCAGTTGACCTCCTTGAAAGGAAAACTACACATTTAGAGATGTTTCCGACATCGTTTATTGGCACGTCTTTTTGGGTTTCTGTGTCTGCAAATTGCGTTGTTCCTGATTGAACATTTATTTGTTCGCCTAAAGCTTCAATTACATACCATGCAAAATTCGCTGGATTTGTTGTGCCAACCCTTTCAAAGCGCAATTGCGAAGAGGACTCAAATCTTCCGCTTACAAGAGCTTGCTCTTCTGGTTGGGTTGCGGCTACACCACCTCCAAAGCTTACGAGCAAAAATGCTTTTGAAAGGTTAACTGGTTCAATGTCAATAAGTGCAAATGAGCTCCCCGAATTAATAATACCTGTTCCTGATTGAACTTTCCATCCTCTTTCTACCACTTTAATTTCAACTTTTGCGCTTGTATTGTTTGTGTAAATTGTGCTAATTCCTACAATGCCCTCCTTTAGGATTACTTTTGGAGGCTCAGCCGAAACAGGATTAGCTTGACAGTAATATGCGTTATTGACGTAGCCGTGCACTGGAATAAATAGACTGACAAGTAATAAAACAAACGAAAGTAACGTAGCGAAACTTTTTTTCCTCATAAATATCCCTATGGAAAAAAAGGGGAAGGTGGCGAGTTACTCACCTTTAACCAGCAATTGTAGTGTAACGCTCACCGAATTTGTTGATAAGGCTCCGGCCTTCCATTTGATATTCCATTCTACAACCCATGTTGCTCCAGCTGGAATGATTAATTCACCTGTAGATGAGCCTGAAGTGCCAATGTTTATTGGCGAGCCTTGCTGTGTGCCGCCAACGGCGTCGCGGACTATCACCGTAATGAATTCAATCTGGTCTGTGTCTCCACTCCACGAGGCAAAAGCTAATGTGATGTTGCGGCTCGCAGAATCGAAATTTCTTATTCCTACAGCGGCTTGGTAAACTCTTGTCGCGTTTGGCCAGCCAGCCATGCTATTTAGGCTTACGTAAGTGCCATTAGTTCCGATAGAAGCCCCAGCAGCTTCGCTATCCTCGGTTAAGACGAATTGGACTTTGGCAGGTTCAGCTGTTATTGGCGATGCTTGCATATACAGATAGTTAAGGACACTGGCGGAAGCAGCAACAACAAGCACCGATGACACCAGCAATAGGAAAATCCTCAACAGCCTTTTTCCAGTCTTTCTTTGACCGTTTTCCATCATTTTCTTTCACCTCCTTTTTCTCCTAAACAAGTTGGGTTCTAAGTATAATGCAATGCTGAGAACCAGTAGAATTACACAGACCAGAAGAACTGCGTAAAGGCTTTCAATCGGAATCCTTGGAAGCCAAGGCATTGGGATGAAATCGCCGTTGACATATGCCGAAATGAAAAACAGAGAAATGAAAAATGAAGGGACTGTGAAAACAGATAGAAACATTCCAGCGGCGCTTAACAATTTCTTTTTGGCTATAATGTAGAAGTTAACGCATCCAATATTTAAGAGGGCTGCAAAGAGGTAAAGCAGACAGCTCCAAAAACGTGCTTCTGCAAACGGTAAAAGAAAACTATAATTTACCCAAATCTGACCAAAGCCTGCAAGCGCCGCAACATGATACACGTAAGGAAACATCGTTGGAAACACCCTCTCAAAAAGAGATGCCAATAAACTCAAAGCTACGAAAAGATCGATTCCTATAAACAAGAACAGTTCCGGAGGAAACGGCATTCTCGACATTTCAGCAGATCCCATCAAGAGCTACTTCACATCGATTTAAGAACCTAAATGAATCAATGATTACAAATTGATTATGAATTATAGATTCAGATTGCATAAATAGAAAGTATTTT
>Ga0209394_1000494_pt1 | contig 30650 bp, 33 predicted proteins | sample JNZ201metaG_FD_184122 | JGI IMG/M metagenome (GOLD analysis project Ga0209394, IMG submission 184122) | Hot spring microbial communities from Jinze hot spring, China to study Microbial Dark Matter (Phase II) - JNZ 20120812A (SPAdes) (version 3) ...
TCTGTTGGCTTTAATTCTCAAATCGGTATTGAAAACGGTGTAGTTTCCACTAGAAATACTGGTTCTGAAGCTAGCTTATGAGGCCCGTTTCCTCTGGAAACTCCACAGGAAATAGAGGTATTTAACCATTATTTCTACTGGAGAATTTTTAAGGTAAAAAAGAAGGGATGTTTTTTACTCCTCACTAGTTATGAGGCTTCCACAGTAACAGCAGAAAAGTACGCCTTGGTAGTTGCTTGGAACGTAGAACTTGCCGTTGCAGTTTCCGCATTCAACCCAGTCGAGCTTATTGGTTAAGCCTTTCATCTTCAATTAACGTATGCTTTAATAAGTGAAGTGTACGCTAGCCTCTTTTCAACCCTTGCCGGGTGCTTGCCTTTAGCCTCCTTCTTCACCCTATTTCCCACCCTTCCTCGGCTGCCGCGTCGCACATGCACGAGCCGCAAAGGCCCGCCTCGCCCCCCTCGACCAGTTCAACCGCCTCCTCCCTCGAGGAGGCTAGCGCGTAGAGCGTTTTAACCCTCCAGAGGCAGTTGTTACACTTTAACTCTCCTCGGTTTAAGTCGCGGGCTGTTACGGCGAACATCCTCAACTGCGTCACCTCCAACCTTAACGCGTAAAAAGCTTTAAGGGGGTATCGCTTGACGTAAGCGCTTAACGCATGAAGGCTTCGAGGCCCCTTTCTTGGCGTGGAGGCTTGCCGCTCGTCAGCATGCGCTCCACCTCTTCCCTTATCTTACGTCTCTCCTCCCTCCACTTCTCGTCGAGGAAGGAGGGGTACTTCTCCCCGTCCTTTAGGGTGCTGTTTAAGCCGTACCTGCCCAACCACTCCCTGCTTAACCACTCGTGATAATGCTTCTTTAGGAAGAACACCATGGTTATGAAGTCCGCCAGCTCCCCCCTGCTGAAGGCTTCGGCGGGGTAGGTTTTAACCGCGCGAAACGGCCCCTTGCACGGCTTAAAGCCGTGTTTGCTCAACCATTGAGCGGCCAAGTCTTCGCACTCGAAGCTGTCGATGGCCTCGCTTGAAAGCGTTACCTCGCCCTCCCGCACGGACACGGTGACGTGGGGCTTTCGTGGGTCGCGCTCGGGGCTTGTTTCCCCGTACTCCATCTTCACCTCGTCCCCCGCGGCCTCAACGGGGTTGAAGCCGCACTCCTTAAACACCTTGTACACCTTTCCGAAGCGGCTTTTCCAGTCTATTCTCGACTCGAACCCCTTAACCCACTTCAGGCGTTCCTCGCGCGTCATCTCCTCGCAGAGCTTTTCACCCTTAAACGTAAGGAACCACTCTAACCTGGGGCGCTGAGTCCTTCCGTCCCGCGTGCTGAACTTCCACGCTAAGCCGCGCTTCTCAAGCCCCTCCAGCACTTGGAGGATCCTCCCGACCTCCATGCCCGTGGCCTCCGCGATCAACTCCGCCGTTGGGCGGTAGAGGGCGCGCAGCATCCTCATAACCTTGAGCTCCTCACCCATCCTTAACCCCACCCTCCGACCTGGAAAAAGCCTTAAAGGGGTAGCGGTTGATGTGAGCGCTTAACGTCGCCCCGACCTCTACGGCTGCGCTTTAACCACCTCCACTTTCACCCACCTCTCACTCTCTCCGCCTTATCTTGGCGGGGCCAGAACGTTTAACTTGCCTCTTTTCCTCCCGCCAAGTGTGACGGGTCGGGTACGCGTACGGGAGTGGGGGGGTTCACGGTTTAAGGCCCTTAGTTAAGGCCTTTTCGAGGGCTAACGATAGCTCCTCGGGCGTTTCAGCCTCCACCAGGATGGCTTTACGCCTGGCGGCGAGAAGCTTAACCTCCGCCGGCGCCGAGGAGGCCACGGCTATGATGGGGGTGACGGAGGAGACATCGTAAAGCTTGGTTAAAGCCGACACCGTTAAGGACGCGCTGCCAAGCACCACGTCTAGGGCTACCGTGCGCTCATCCTTCCTTAAAACTAGGTCGAAGCCGTGCTCAAGCCCGCTTAACCCCTTCACCCTTCCCTTAAGCTCAGGGGTAAAGCCAGCTTTTTCAGCGGCCTTCTCAGCGGCGCGTATGAAGCGTATCCTTTTAACCTCTTCAAGGCCTTTAGATGTTAACGTGTACTCCTTAACGGCTTCGTACACGGAGTCCTTAAAGTCGAAGTTGAAGCCGCACGCTACACAGCGGTGGCTTACACCGGGCATTTCAAAGGTTTTACCGCACCCCGAACACTTAAACCAGGCACCTACGATCAGGTGGTCTGAGCCTAAGGATCGTAGTTCGCGCTTACAGCTCGGGCATACGAGTTTACCGCTCGACTTAAAGCCTTCACGCCTGTTTAAGGCTCCACAGGTTAAATGCTCCAGGATTAAGTCCTTCTCAACCTTCTTCGAGCCGCAGGAGGGGCATACGTAAAAGGTTAAGACCTTGAAGGACCCACAGGAGGGGCACAGTATGGACTTCTCCACTTCCTCCTCGGCGGTTAAGCCCATGTTAACCAGTTTCCTCAGCGCCGCTTCAAGCTCCTCCCTGCTCAGCTTGGTTGAGGATGGGTGGTGCCAGCCGGCTTCAAAGTTGAAGGCTAACCCGCCTCCGGCTGCCAAGGCCTCGAGAACGGCTAGCTCAACCCTGCTTAACCCACCCATCCCTCTTCTCCTGACCTTAATACTAAAAAAGGTATCACTCAACGTAGCCCGGCTTAAGCCTTGCTCGACGCCGTGTAGTTGAAGGATCCTTAAGGTGGTGGTTAACGGTATGTCATTAACGGTATATCGCCAACGGTTAAGGCCAGTATGCGACTTACCGCCATGTTAACGATTAAGGGTAAGGCTGGCGTACCAGACCGTTATGTTGACGTCTTTTGTGGTCGCATCCCAAGAGGGGTTTTGGCTGAGTATTATACGGACTTTAGCCTCGAAAGGTTTAAGGAGGCCTATGATAAGGCAAACCTCAAAGTGCTGGGTTGAGGTGTACGTTATGACCTATAAATTGACGAAGTTGCGTGAATTGCTAAGCGAAGTGGAGAAATGTCTTAAGTGTTATAAAGAATTCGATAAATATCCCGACGAGGACAGGGTTAGGATTATCAAAAGGGTGGGTGATGAAGGGTGGACGAGGATGATGGGCTACGGTAGACGTTGGGCGGTTGAAACAGCACTCTCAACATTCGAACGCCAGTACGGAGAATACTGCATAGCAAAAATGGAAAGCATAGAGAAAGAACTAGAGGCCAAAGCATACATATACAACATGCTAATAAACCTATAAGGCAAAACCAAAAAACATAAAACCAGAGAAGAAACCTAGACAATAAAGAATTAAGCCACAAAGCTAAATTAAAGAGGCTTTGTGGCTTAATTATGTACCCCTCATTGATCCCACATTAAACACCTCACGTTAACTCATGTAGAGTTAATGTAAGGTTAGGAATTAAGCCACAAAGCATTTAATTCTACTAAATTGAGAAGGTTAAAGACCAGCATGTTATCTCTCTAGAGCGCCCTCGTCGAAGTTTTATGGTCTTAGCACTATTTAGCGTTTGTTTCCAGCCGCTACCTTCGATCTTGCTTACATATAAGAGTATGTTTTTAACGTCTCCCTTCCAGCTCCTCTCTTCCTTAACTCGTACGGCATGCTCGAACTTTACACTCTTAAGATTCATTTCTTCGACGGCTTAAGAGGTTTAGGACTCCATCTCTTCTCTTAACCTTCTTAAAGCTTCTCCGATTATGTTTGGCTTTTTTCTCAAAGTCTTCATCGCTTTTAAAACGTCAAGAGAAGAATCTCTTGGCCTTGGAGCTATCCATTCCAGCTTATTCATTGTCACCGGCCTTATAAGCTCTTTGTTTAGATCGAAGACTTCAGCTATCATACTTGCAAATTCGTATCTGCTTACTTTTGTGGCTCCTGCTAAGTGGTAAATTCCTATAAGCTTTCTTTCCGCGATTTCTATGATCATTTCTGCTAGGTTTGTGTTTAGAGTTGGTGAGTTCCATTGGTCCCTTAATACGTTTACGGCTTCACCCCTCCTAAGCCTCTCTATTATCCAGAGGGCGAAGTTCACCTTACCTGAAGCAGGTCTTGAGCCATAGATAACGCTAGACCTAGCTATGCAGTACTCGTCTAAGATATCGATAACTCTTCTCTCTCCTTCAAGCTTCGTCAACCCGTAATAATTCACTGGGTTTGCTTCTTCAGTTTCTCTATACATCCCTTTATCCCCTTTAAACACGTAATCCGTTGACACATATACTAGAAATGCTTCATACCTCTTAGACAACTCTGCCACATTCCTCGTACCCTCGACGTTTATATTCCACGCAAGCTCCTTGTCTATTTCACATTTATCTACATCCGTTAGCGCGGCTGTATGGATGACTACCTCAGGTTTAACTTTATCGAATATCCTCCTTAAAGCGTCTATATCGCGGACCTCGAGTTTTAGGGGGGTCCCGTGAGTCGGTTCGTGCGTTAAATATCCTGAGTAAACCTCGTAGCCTAGCTTCACCGCTAGCTCAGCTATCTTGGACCCTAGAAGGCCGCTAGCTCCGGTTATTAGGACCCTCAAGCTACCACTTAAGCTTCCACGGGGTTGGGTGGAGCACTTTCTCTGTGGCTATAGGTCTCCACCACCATTCGTTCTCAACATACCATTTGACTGTTGCTTCCAGCGCTTTATCGAACACGTATTTAGGTCTCCAGCCCAGCTCCCTTCGAGCCTTCATAAAGTCAAGGCTATACCTCACGTCATGGCCGGGCCTATCATTAACGAGCTCTATTAGGCTCTCGTCTTTACCCATCACCTTGAGAACAATGCCTCTAACAGTGGAAGATATAATGGAGGCGGCTAAACTGATGAAAGGATACAGCCTTGACTATGAGGACGCGATACACTTAGCTACTGCATTAAGGAGTAGGGCGAAAGAAATAATTTCTAATGACGAGGACTTCAACAGAACTCCATTAAAAAGGAGATTTAGCTAAAAACATTTCAGAGTCTACTTTTCTTGCCCCCCATCTTCATCCAGACAAGCAGAAACCAACGTGTTAAGGAAACTGACGTATTCTGCTTTTGGGTTGTTGTAGCGTAAAAATTTTCAACAACATTCGAAGCTAGTAAATGCACGGAGAAACCTCTTTGTCATTCTTTAATTGTTTCTTGTTCTGAGGATGATAGTTTTGGCTTTAATTTTTTTCTTTAGTCGTTCTAGGATGGCTTTTTTCTTTGCCCAGTCGTAGATTAGGTAGGTGGTGCAGGCGATTAGAGTGGTGGCGGATATTATGGTGCTGATGTAGAACCATTTTTGGGGTTCATATTCTATTGTGATTTCTAAGAGGCCTATCTGGCTTATCCAGAAGCCGTTAATCACGCCGTATAAAGGTATAGATTGTATTTTTTCTCCGTTTACATAGGCAACCCATAGGGGGTCATAGGATTCGGCGAAGGAAAGCATGAAGGGATTAGAGGCATTAACTTTTACTATGTATTTTGTTGGATCGATTTTTTGGTAGTTTATTACTTCTGCTGGTTTTTCCTTTTGTCTGAAAATGTCTTCTAAGGTTTCGTTTCCGTTTTGGGTAGAGTATATCCAAACTACGTCTAGGTCTGATGGTCGATAACCTTTTAAATCGTAGACTTTCACGTCATCTACCCAAATTTTGTTAGGTAATGGTTGTATGGTTTCGTGTCCGTGCCAGATTTGTAGTTGGATGTAGGATGCGTTTTGTGATGGTATGTAATCAAATTTGACGTTCTTCCACGTGAAGTTTCCTGATCCTATTTCTGCCATGTACTTTGCTGTCAAGTAAGTTTTATTTATGTCGTATTCGAGGATTTTTGCGTGGGCGTTGTGGGCGTTTTCTCCAAATACGTAGAAGTCAAATCGATATGGTGTTCCTGGTGTTACAGGTATTAATGGTGAGTTTATGGTTTTCCATCCCCATGCTGATGCATTCAGTTCTGCTTTTAGGCTGTATTTTCCATCGTATGCATATTCGTCTACTGTTAGGGTTTGCATTGTTGGAGCGTTAATTTTCCAGTCTTGCAGGTCGCCGTTTTCAAAGTTCCAGTGAAGATAGGGACGCATCGGGTTGGTGATTTCTATTGTATAGTTTCCTCTTTCTAGGTTTATTGGTCCGATGTAGGTCCAGTTTAGTTGCGGTGAGTTGATTTCATATTCTTTCTCGTTTATTTTAATGGTCAAGTTTCCTCTGCTTCTGATTGCAAAGGTGAAGTTTCCAGGTTTTACGATTTCAACCGTGTTGTAGACTTTTGATGTTTGATCTAATTCTAGAACTATTCCGTTGCTGGCTTCTCCGCCGTACTTGTTCGATATTATGCTATTTTGGTGATAGAGGTCTGATTCTGCTTCTAGGATGTAGATTATTCTTTTATCTTGGAAGAATTGTTCTATTTGGTTTTGAGCGTTTCGGTATTCCTGTTTTGGGATTAACGCGAAGAGGTTTACGGCGTTGAATCCTTTAATGTTTGTTAGGGTTATTTTGTGGGAGCCTTTTTCTAGTTGTAGAGTGTCTATTTGTTTCCATACAAATTTGTTGAGTTGGTCTTTTGTGTTTATTGTGTAGTTTTTGTTGTCTAGTTGGATCTGGATTTTTCCACCTTTCTGGTTTTGGAAGAGACGTGTTAGGAAGATGTATTCGTCTGTTTTTGGTGTTGTGAAGGAGATTTCTAGCGTTACTGGCTTAGTGAATCTTTTTAGGTCGTAGATTTTTACGTTGTCTATCCATATCTTGTTTGGTAGGGGTTGGGTTGTTTTGTGGCCGTGCCAGATTTGTAGTTGAATGTATTTTGTTTCTGGATTTTCTGGTGTATAGTCGATTGCTATTGTTTGCCAACCAAATGTTCCAGAGCCTATGCTTTTAACATATTTACCGCTTACTAATTTTTTGTCTTGGCTGTATTCGGCGATCTTTACGTGGACGCCATGGGCATTTTCGGCTTTTATCTCAAAATCCCATCTATACCAGTTGCCATATTCCACTTCAATTAGTGGGGAGTTTATGGTTTTCCAGCCCCATGTGGAGTTCCAAAGTTCTGCTTTTAGGGCATTGTTATCAAGAGTTATAGTACATATTGTGCCAAACTGGTTTTCGCTCGTGTAATTTTTCCAATGGTAGAGCTCGCTTGATGAATCGAAAAACCAGTAACAGATTAAGTCATTATTGTTGGGTGCTGGGCTTTCTTTCAGACGTAGAACAGCCCATGTGAAAACCAACCCTTTACCATAATCGGATTGCCAATTTTCTATACCGAATTTTTCAAGATAGGGATGCCAATCTGCATGTAGCAAGTCTGCTGTCGAAGCCTTGGACCAGAAGCTTCCTGGGTTAACGAAGTATGTAGATCTAAATGGCGCTAAAACAACTCCTTTATCTTCTCCTACTTTGTAGAGCCATAAGGATACAAAGTCGTGTAAAGCAAATTGCGCTGCTTCGATAATGTTATCCCTGAAATCTGTTACCATTGTAGCGTAGAGAGGGGGCGGAAGAAAAGTTATTGCGTAAAAATTTTTCCCATTAAGATCGGATAATACCAAAATAGGTGAGACGTAAAACAGCGTTGTGTTGCATGGGTTTTCGCATATCGTTAAAAATTCTTGTTTGGTACAATTTAAATAGCGATATTCGACATTAAAATTCGATGCACCTAAGATGTCTGTTCTTTTAATGACGTATTTTATGTTGAGGGCGTTAAGAAGTTGTTGAGGGGCCTCTTTTTTGGTTAACATTTTTACGTATTCTAATTTTATGTTGTGCGTTGATCCTATGGATCGTTCTAGGTTTTGAGATATTGCTTTTTGCTCATTCCAGACATATCTCCAAGTGCCGAGAATGCTTTGGGCTGAGGTTGGATATATCCATAAGACCTTGTTATCTCGTGAGATTTTGTTACTTAAATCATAGTACTCCTGTGGCAAGTAAGTTGGTGAATACACTTCATTTATATATTTTAGTGAAGGCGAAGATACTATGTTTATAACAATTAAAGTTAGGTAGATGAATGTCAAGAACAATTTTTTCTTGCCCTTAGAGGAGGCTACACCTAACAACATCAATAAAACAAAGAATATTGGGATTAAAATGCTAAGTCTTCCCCATTCTCTAAAGGGGGCGAAAATATCGATGTACCCTAATTGTCCGCAAATGTGAATTATACCTAAAAGAATTGGATTATTTGCTCCTTGAGCGAAGAAAATTAGGCCTATAATGGACGCTGACGAGAGAAGGGACAACATTCTGTACTCCTTTTTTGTTTTAATAAGTGTCGCGGAAAACGCCACTATGAATAATATCAAAGAAGTCATGCGGAATGATGGATTTTCAAGAAAGGTTGTTGGGACTTGTGGCCACCAGCAGTTTGAAAACGTTAAAATGTTAATCAAATTTCCATTTCTTGAAGTCATTAACAGCTGATCTAGGCTTATTGGAATGGGATATTCTAAAACCTTAGCCATAAATGACAATAGAAATGAGGGCATGTTTGTTAATATATAAATAACGAGAGGTACACCGATGAAAACTACAAGGTTCCTTGGATTTTTCTTATCCGCTACGACGATAGAAAAGATCGATAGACATGCATGCAAAATGAGCATGTATATGAAACTCTGAGGTATTATACCATAGAGTCCGAACAGCAGCGAGTAAGTTACTAAGTGTTTCGAGCTTTTGTTCAAAATATGCGCTAATCCAAAATACACGTACAAAGGAGTTATTGCGTAAGTAACCCATATCCAAGTATGCCTTATTCTTTCGGCAGCCCACAGATTTAAGAAATAAAATAAAGACGCGCTTGGTATCAACAGAGCGAGATACCATTTTTCACTTTCAAAGAGATGACATAGCTTAAATATGCCATAACCCCCCAAAAAGATTGAAGTTAAAATAGCAATGCTCGCAATTTGGCTATCAGTAATCGTGGGTTTTAAGTTTGCCAACGCTGATATACCCCCCTCTAAAAGGAATCTCCGAATGATGTGTAACTCCATTCCTCCCCAGCGCTGGTTAAATACAAAATAAATCATCTGATTCTTCTCAAGTCCGGAGTGCTTACCCAGTATTGATGAGAAATCACCATAAGCAAAAGCTAAATGGTCATCTACCAGTGGATATAACAGGGGCTTGAAAAGAATAACCAGCAAAGCCAATGAGGTCAAAAAGAATATCGTAAATAATAAATTGTTTGTATTGATCTTATTTCGCATTATATCTAAATGCTTCTTCATAATTCATGACCACTATAAAATCTATGATGTGAATGTTCTAAATAAAGCGTGAAATTCCATTCTGGGGGGAGGATATATCAGCTTATCAATATTGACAGTGAGGGCATCATCTCCGCTCGAAGCAAACGGGACGTCGACGTCTCTCGGGATAAAATGTCTTACACGGTAGCCTAAGTCTTTAAGCATAGATAGTAAGCTCAAAAGTTTGGGTTTCCCTAACAACTCTGGATGTATCTCTATAAATAGATCAGGCAGGTCTCTTCTTATAATAGCTTTGTGGCTTAATTATGTACCCCTCATTGATCCCACATTAAACACCTCACGTTAACTCATGTAGAGTTGATGTAGGGTTAGGAATTAAGTCACAAAGCACCTTTTTCATTTACGAATCCAGTTCTCATTATACGGCAACCTCCTATTAACTCTAAACCTCAATTTCCGGTAAAATCCCAACAAATAGTCCAGAAATTGCACAAAGTTTCCCTTCGGCACGAATTTAGACGGGTGAAAAAATACAACATCCAAAATATTAGAAGCATGAAATCTCATTTTGTGCGATACTTGAAAATTTTCTTCGTCATAGAGGATTTGTTCCTTTAAGGCACAATAAGCGAAAATAAAATTAACATATCGATTTTCTACCATTTTCTCGAATTCCGCACGATCCATTTGTTTAAGCAACGATAAAATAAAAAAGAACTCACCCAAGGTTGTGTAATGATGCTGAAAAACAGAATGAAAAACGAGTATGAGTATTTCATCTTCAACTGATGGTGTTGGAATTGTTAGCCGGTCAAGAATTAAATTCCGCTTTCTATTCAATACCTCTTCTCCATCCATAAATTTAACCCCTAACCAAGAAATTTCATAGTGTAAGTCTACTGGAAGTATATCCACTTGGTGTGCTTGTTGGTATGTGATAGCTTTATGCTTTCTGGAACTCTTTGAAATCTTAAAAACCGAGGATAATGTCTCCTTTGCCCTTTCGAAATCTTTCTTGCAAACAACTATGTCGATGTCGGTAACTCCATAATCGAAAGGAGCGATTGTCTTTATAACTACAAAGGGTATATTATTCTCGCCTAATTTACTTGAAATCACTTTTAAAGTTCTAATCAAGAGCTCAATCCTTTCATTTGACTTTTCCAAAACATATCTTAATGACTTAGCAACTTGGCTTGGAAGTCCGTTTTCATAGCGTAGGAGATTCTTGCATAACAAGCTCTCCGTGTTACATTTGACTGCCATATCGACAATATATTCCCAGTTCAAATTAGACCAGTCAAAACATAAATTAAGTTCTTTAAGCATAGATGGTCTAAACCTAGGATGGGAATAAAACAGTAGCACCTTATCTTCATCGGACAACCTATTAATGAGGTATCTTCTGAACTCTATGAAAACTTCTCTTAAGCATTCATCAACTGCTCTTTCAGTATTAATTATCCTTATTTTAAGGTCTTTTGCGAGACTCAGATATCTCCTTCTCTGAACCACATAGAAGGACAGCGGGTAAACATGGTTTTCCTTTTTTCGCGCGTAGGCGATTTCAGGTGGGACGTCGAGAATAAAGGCTAAATCGGGTTTCGGGAAATGACGGTATAACCACCTAAGATGATTATCAGCATACCCTAACCACTCCCAACTCATAAGAAAATCATACACATATCTATCCATTATTATGATGTTTTTGCGATTGAAAATTTTGTTCCATAACAACTCCACCATGAAATCCATCCAAACTAGGTATGGCCAGGCTTTGAAGTAAGTTGGTTTGACATTTTCACCTTTCTTGGCTAGAAATAGTTTTTTTTTTTTTAACACTCTTTAAATGTTCCCTTCCAAAAAGACGAAAGATAAAACTTATTAAAAAGTAATTAAACTCGGCTCTATATTTCACTTTGAGCCCTAAGGCATCTAGCCTCTTTTTAAACTCTTTTGCTAAAGTAGTTTTTCCGCTTCCATCATTACCCATAAACGCTATGATCATTTTCTCGCCTTACCAGCTAAATACCTCAATCCTGCTGAGAAGTATCCCATGTAGTAACCAATTCCCTTCATTGAAAGTAACAAGTAAGTTTGTAAGCCTAATTTCCAGTCCTTTAGGGCTCCCTTTCTGAACCTAACCTTTTTCTTCAATAAATCTTGATAAAAACCTGTTTTAAGTAGCTCCTTAGTGGTTCTTCCATACCTATAGTTTTTCCTCCACAATTCGACTAAGCTAGCTGGCTCCATGTGCCAAACAGCATTACGCAGAATCCCTACCCTCTGAGAGACTCTATACGCTTCATAGTAAATTATCGCGTGATCATGGGCTACAACGATAGGCATTAGATCCTTAGGTATAGCCTCAAGAGCCCTCTCAAGAATCCCCCTTTTATAAAATCTTGCTAGTAATACCCCTTCCAACGGATTTAAGTGCAAACTAGCGAGATTGTGAACAAGGCACCTGTCAGCCTCGAAAAGCCGCTGAATCCACGTTTTCGGTTTATAACTATGTTCCTCTAAACAGAGCATATCATAATCTTTAAACATTTCCAACGATCTTGCTATTACGGTATTATCTAAAATCTGATCTGCGTCCAGTAGCAGAACATATTCACCCCTAGACTCCTTCAGCCCTTTATATCGCGCCCCTAAAAGTTTCTCCTCAGTGGTTATTAATTTGACATCGAAGTTTTCAGCAATTTTCCTTGTACCATCGTTAGAATGACTATCCACTACGACAACCTCAATGTTTGGATAGGTCTGCTCCCTAACAGACCTCAAACAAATACCAATAGTTTGCTCCGAATTATACGTTGGAATTATAACAGAGACCAAAGGCTTATCCAATTTTCTTCGCCAAAACTTCGATGGTTTTATAACCTAGCACCGGTGCTCGCAGTTTTCTGAGCCAACTAAAGATTTTATGTCGCTGATAAAATCTTACATCTGGTTCCATAAATCCAAACTCGATGAATAATCGTATAACTAAATCTGGAAGAGGGTACATAATCTGATGAGTTACTACATTGATGACTTCAAAACCCCTCTTTTCAAATAACTCCACAAAATCGTCGATAGATGAATATTCCCTAACATGCGTAGGGTCAAGCCTAAAGGAGCCTTTATTAAAATAGAAATAGACGCCATACCATTTCTTGATTACCGAAGACACGTAGGCTAGTCCGCCACTCTTCAAGAGACGCTTAATTTCCAATACTAGCGCATCGTCATCTTTAACATGTTCAATCAACTGCGAACAAATAGCTAAATCAAAAAGGGAGTCAGGTAATTCTTTAACATTTGCCGCGTCTGAAACTATGCCTTTAACAAACGGCAATTCCCTTCTCAGCCGTTCTATCCTTTTATCAGAAATATCTACGCCCACAACTCCGCCAACACTATTTAAAAGCCCTCTTCGGTGCAAGGCAAAAATAAGTCTGCCATCACCACACCCTAAATCAACTATCATCGGTTTTTCACTAATGTCCTTCGTTAAAGCTAACCCCAGCTCAATAAGAGCAGGAACTTCTTCTTCATAAAAATGCGCATGCTTCCTTGAATAACTTTGAAACAAACTATTATCCATTAAGGCTCCATCTAATACTTTCATGAACTCTTCTGCTGTTTTGTCCCAGCTATATTGCAAATTTTCATTTTCACCATACTAGCTATATACCCTAATCCTGCTGAGAGATACCTTACAAACTGATAAACTAATAATCCAAATGCAACATCTGGATGTTTCATAAACTTTCTCCAGTTCCTAATAAGAGCTGGCCTGATAGGGCTTAGCTGCTTCCATCCCCTTTCTTTATTTTTCTTCAGGAACTTAGGTAAGGTTTTACCATAATAATAGTGTTTCTTGGCTATCTCCCAAAGTGATTTTGGTTCGCCTACATGAATTTCTTTTGCGTTTATTCGTCCTATTTTAAATCCAGCTTTTAGTAACCTATTATGGAAATCGTAATCTTCCGCAGCTACTAATTCCTCATCAAATCCACCAATAGCCTCAAAGACTTCTTTCTTAAAAAACCTAGCAACAACATTTAACTCATCATATGCATAACAATCCCTCTCCAATTTTCTAACTTTAGCCCAAAAACTTACACTGAAGTCTGAAGTGTTATGAATGCAAACCGCATCAAAACCCTCTACCTCACACTTTTCAACAGCCTCCTCCACGAGAGTTGGCTTCAAAACAAAATCAGAATCAATCCGGTAAATGTATTTACCACGAGCATGCCTAACGCCGAAATTGATCTGAGCACTCCGTTCCTTGCCCTTTAACAAAACCAAATCTGCATACTTTTTAGCAATTTCCACCGTTTTATCCTTTGAATAGTTATCTACAACAATAACCTCAATATTTGGATATGTTTGCTCCACGACGGACCTCAAACAAGCATCGATGGTTTTCTCTGAATTATACGTTGGAATAATTACAGAAACTAGAGGCTTATCTCTGTTCATCAAGAACACGTTCCAGTATTTTTATGAATTGCTCTGCCGTTTTATCCCAACTGAATTGTTTGGAGTATTCCAGTGCGTTTTTGCTTAGCCTCTCTCTCAATTCATCATCCTCTAAAACAGTGGTAATTTTTTCTGCCAAAGCTTTAACGTCGCCATCCCTAGCCAACAAGCCTGTTTCGCCATCTTTAACACTGTCTCTTAAGCCAGCCACATCATAAGCCACGCAAGGCGTTCCCAAGGCGTTAGCCTCGATCACGTTTAAGCCCCAACCCTCACGGACGCTCGGATTAACCAATACCCAGGCCCGCCTAACCAACTCACGCCTGCTCTCATCATCTAAGCAACTAAAGAACTTAACGCCATCAAAAGCCATACGCTCTAAAGCCTTCTTAAAATAGCCATTCCCGACAATCCATAATTCGGCTTCTGGCATTTTCTCCTTAACAATCCGGAAAGCCTTTAAAGCATGGTCTGGACGCTTAGCCCTCTTCAAACGCCCAACATAAACAACAACAGGATAACCCTCCTTCTCTGGAACTCCGCTTAAAGGCTTAAAGTTTAACCCCTCAGGAACAACAAAAACACGTTTATAACCCATTTCTAGCAAATTCTGCTTAGTGCTTTCAGAAACGGTGACCGTTGGAACGTCAACATACTGCTTTAACCACCTATTCTCAAGAAAATAGTGGCCAACGTAGTTTACTGGGAAAGGAGTCTCATAAAACCAGTACTCCCTAGCCAACTGATGAATTAAAGCAAGAACCATCTCACCATTATTAACAAACTTAGGAGAAAAAAAGGGCCTGGTATTAATCTCATCAATAATCACATCGTAATCCTCCCTCGAAAAATACTTCTTGTAATACTTTTTAGCCCTCCAATAAACTGAGTATTTACCGCCATTCCTAACAACCCTAACCCCGTCAACAACCTCTTCTCGCTTACAATTCAGAAATTCAGAAGTAAACAAAGTAACCTCATGCCCCCATTCAGCCCAACGCTTAGCCACTTCCTTCGTGAAAACTTCCGCTCCGCCGGCCTCGGGGTTAAGCCAGCAACGCCAATTAAAAACGAGAATCCTTAAAGTTTCCATATGGACTTAGCTTTATAAGCTATTAACTGTTGAAGTATTCTTTAACCGTTACCGCGTTTAATGTTGTGCTCTTTCAGCCTAGTTGATGGTTTTCGGGTAGTGGAGTGCGGCGTGTTCTTGGGGTGGTGCTACTTCTCGAGGAGCTTCTCCACAAGCTTCGTAAGCAGGTTCAGTGCCTCGGTAAGCTTTTCCCTTGTCTCGCTTGATTCCTTAACGAGCGTTTCAAGTATGGTTGTAAGCTTGTTTGAAATCTCGCCGTACTTCTCGAAGGTAAGCTTGAAGCTCTCATCAGTTCTCTTCGCGAACTCCCTGAACTCCTCCCAGTAGGCCATGAACGTGTTTTGCATTACTCCAAACCCTTCTTGTAGTTCCTCTTCGAGGGGTCCGTATATTATTTTGAAGTGTTTTAGTTCGGGCTTAGGCTTTGAAGCGTTAACCTTAACCTCCTTAACCCTTGCTATGGGCGCTTCCTTCAACCTATCTATGAGCCTTTTAATCGGTTCCTCCTCTCCTTGAAGGAAGATGTGGACGGAGCCGTCAGGCCTATTCTCCACGGAGCCCGATAGTCCTAGTTCCTGCGCTAGCTCGAGCACGTACCTCCTAAACCCAGTCCTCTGAACCCTACCCCTTACCTCAACCTCGAACGCCTTACCCATCCCCTCGCTTCTCCCCCTCGGCTTTTAACGCCTTTTTAAAACCTTAGTAGGTCATCGTGAATGGGGTGAAGAACTGTAGAGGGGTTCGGGTAAGCCTTTACCCTTAAGCCTTAACGCTTAGTTAGGGCGTGCAGTGTTAATGTTCCTCTATGTTTAGAGCTTCCCCTTTTGGTTTACGCCCTGTATACTTTCGACGTGTTCAAGTATGATACGCCTAGGTAGAATATGTAGGCTTTATCCTTTAACCATTCGTAGGCATTTTCAACTTTAAGCTTAATAGCTACCTCGACCATCCTTTTAGCCATTCTTAACCCTGCTTCTAAGGCTATTTCCTTAAAGGTTTTCATCGAGCTTAACCATTCCTGAAGCTTTTCGGCTATGCTTGATAATACTTTAGCTAGTTGAATGCTTCTAACCTTTTCTACAACTCTTAACGTTAAGTCGACGATGGATCTTTCAACCCTGTTTAAAGCCTTAAACCAAACCCGACGCCTTAAAGCTAAAAGCTTAAGCTCCATTAAGCCTTTACGCGTTAAGAAGTGTGGAATGGCCATAACGGTTTCTAATTAAAAGGAATCGTATTTAAGCTTTTTCACGCTTAAGTTGTATTTTCTCGGATTCTTCGCGCTCGCTTAAATGCTTCAAGCGTTGATGAGCCATGAACGCTGAAACTATGCGTCACGCCGCTTTTCCTCAGAGCTTTGAACTCGTGTTTCTACCCGTTTAGCGCAGTGTTTTAGGAGTGAGAAGGTTTTACCGAGGCTTAAGGGTATGGCTTTCTCCATAACCTCGACGTCCTTAAGGGTGAGCGGCTTCCAGGCGAGTAGGTTCGCCATCACCAGGGCTATGAACAGGGTTACGTCTAGGAGGGCCGCGTAAGCCGGTTTTAGGCCTTGACCCCTCATTAAGGTATCCGCCACGAGTAAGATGGACGCGGAGCACAGCGCAACCATTAGTGATCGCTTAACTGAGTAGCTGTCGAACCTAAACTTTACAACCCCCCTCGCGAACCTGTAGCCCAACAGGAACGCGGTTAAGGTCGTAAGCATTCTGCTTAGGGCTACTCCGATAAGGCTTAAGGGCTTTGCGAGGGTTAAAGCTAAACCTGTACCCACGAGTAGGGAGGCGCCCCCAACGTATGCTACCTGAGGGGTTCTCCCGACCGATTGAAGCAGCGTGGTGAACATCGACGAATAAGCTGCGAAAACTGCCATTAAGGACACCATGGAGAACGGTAGCGCCCCCACAGCGTAGCCTTCCCCGTAAGCGATGGTTATAGCGGTTGGAGATATGGAGGCCAAAGCGGCGCTAACGGGTATTACGAGCACGCTAATCACCCTTAAGGAGGCCTCAAGCACCCACCTAAGCTCCAAGGGGTTGGCGCTTCCATGCCTGGCCGACATGGCTGGGAAGAGGGCGGAGGCCATGGGGGCCCAGAGAACGCTTAAAGCGCTGGCGCCAGCCGTAACGAGGTAGTAAACGCCGGTGAGGGAGAGGCTACCGACCATTAATTGCAGAATCAACAGATCAGCCCACCCTAACCCCAGCCCGATGAGCCCGTTAACGTAGAGGGGGAGGCTGTAGGAGAGTAGCTTCCCGTAAGGGAAAACGCCCCTAGGCCTCTCCAGCCTTCCCCTTAAAGCGGTTACGGAGTAGGAGAGGCAGATCAGCGCACCCGTTAAGAAGCCTACTGAAACCCCGACTAAACCGTATCCTAAGTATGCTAGTAGTAGCCCTAAAAAGCGGCTTGAGCCCGAGAATATCACGTTCTGAACCGTTACGGTTGAGTACATTCCCAGCCCGAACATCACGGCCCCGTAGTAGTTGGTTAGGTCAAGTATGAAGCCGGCCCCGATCATGCATAAAACGGCGTAGACCTGCTCAGCCTCTAAAGGAAAAACTTTCCCAGTCAAGACGACCGCAAACGCTAGTACTAGTGCCGGGGTAGACGCTAAGAGTATTAGCTTAAGCGCCTTACTAGCGGCGAGGGAGGCTAAAGCGTTCTCACCCCTGCCCGCAAACTCAGCCACGTATTTTATCACGGCCGCGTTCAACGCTAAAAGCGTTAAAGCGTTGAAAACGAGCATGGAGAACATCAAGAAGGAGAGGAACCCCACCTCACCCTTTGACAGGAGCCTCGGCAAAACCATGTAGAAAAGGGAGGCTAAAGCGTAATTAAGCGCGGTCATCATTAAGAGGTAAATGGAGCCCCTCGCGACGCTTTCCGCCTTAAAGCGCTCATCCATTACCTTACATCCCGCTGATACCATTTAAGAAGCCTAAGCCTGTAGGTTATTCCGAGCAGGTCGATGAACATGCCCCAGATATCCCTAGGGCTGAACCACGCGCGCGTTAACCGAAGGTTGACCGGGAGCTCAGCCACCTTTAAGCCGAGGAGGCTGGCTATCGCTAGTAGCTCCACGTCAAACGCGAAGCGCTTAACCACCACTCTGGAGAACACCTCCTCTAAAGCCCTCCTCCTACCCGCCTTAAGCCCGGTTTGAGTATCACTTAACCTAATCCCAGTCAGAAGCTTAACCAGCGCGTTAAAACCGCGACTAAGGAACTTCCGCATTAACGGCATCTCCACCCTTGAGCGAGGATGCCACTTCGAGGCCACGACCAAGTCCGCGTGCCTCAACGCCTTAAGGTAGCGAACCATCTGCCCCGGGTCAACCTCTAAATCGCTGTCCATGAAGATGACCACGTCGCCCCTCGCGTGCGTAAAACCCGTCTTTACGGCGTACCCCTTCCCCATGTTCCTGCTGTACCCAATCACCCTTACGTGGGCGTTACCCTTAGCGCACTCAATCGCCCTTCTCCGGGTGTCATCTAAGCTTCCATCGTCCACCACGATAAGCTCGTAGTCAAGCCCCGTTCGCCTTAAAACGCGCTCAGCCCTTCCAATAACCTCCTCTATCCTATCACCCTCATTGTAAGCTGGTAGAATCAAGGAGAGCTCGGGCCTACCCCTCATCGTCCTCCCGCTTCAACCTCTTCCCGCGCCTTGTAAAGGAAATTAGCCGCGGTAGAAAGCCCTTAAACCATGGTTGGGGCGCGTTGACGCAAAAGTTATCACTGGTGTGGAAAAACTTAACAAGGTAGGGAGGCGGTGTCGAAGGGGTTCTGGGTTAAGTAGGAATATATAGTGAATTGTTGCTTTTGTCTCCACTTAACCCTTCCCTCTCTATTATTTCATCGAGGGCTCTTTGGGGGAACCTTTCTCCCCGCATCTGAAGGTTCAATACCGCTATAACGTCTCTATCCATTGTTAATCCGCATTTTTTCGCATTTCATGATTCTGCCCCCATAGGAAGCCATGCTTCCTGAACACAGGGGGCAAGATTTAGATGTATTAGCTGGGTTAACGTATTTTGTTGGTAGGTTAAGCCATTTAAGCTTGTATTCAAGCATGAACTGGAAGGTTCTTGCGTTCCACTTTGATAGCTTTCGGTTCATGTCCTTCGAGCCATTAAGAATTCGACTCTTTACACTTTTCAGGTTTTCAAGTATTGCTCCGCAGTTCTTCTCCTTGAGCTCCCTCGCAATCTGCGTGGTTAACTTGTGCATGAAGTCTTTGGTTCTATTCCTCTCACGTCCAGAATACTTTTCCAGCAGCTTCTTTGAAGTCAGAGGCTTAAACTTTGACGTCTTCTGTATCCTCTGTCTTTTGACCTCGTAGACTCTGTGAATATGGTAGAGTTCTCTTAAGTCGTAGCGCTTAATCTCGCCATCTATGAAAGCCGTTACGTTTGTCAGGTTCACATCGAAGGTAGCCCACTTATCTGCTTTAGGCTCAGCACTCTTCTTAACCGTAATTATCAACTCCTTCTCAGTCATAAGTAGCCCGCCGATTTTATCAAAGTCTTTTGGAATCCACGAACACTTACTCAAGTCAACCTCAAGATACCGCTTATCCGGTTCAATGCTTATCTTCAGTATGCCATTTCTGAAGCTGAAGAGCGTGTTCTTGATGTAGACTGTTCTTTTAGTTATCTCAGGCTTACCTTCAGCTCTCCCTCTATTGTAGAGCGTTATCCAGCCCTTAACTAATCCGATAATGGAGTTTATCGCTGAATCAACGTAGTGTTTGAAGTATTTCCACTCTTGTAGCAATTCATCTCTAAGCCTTTTCCTATCCTCTCTATCGAATTCAAGGTGAGCCTTCCTGGAAATCCTGACATGTGAGAATATCACATCTAAAGCCCTCTGCTTAACTTTGAAGTATTCTTCGATTAAATCCTTTGGAGCTTCTACTGGGATCCTGTAGCTCTTAACTGCTTCCACAATCTTTCGACCTCGCTCTTAGGATATCGGAGCTTACCAGTTGGGAGCTTAACTGCTCTAATAATACCTTTCCTTTGCCACTTCCAAAGCGTTTTAACTGAAATACCGAACTTCTTAGCAACCTCAGAGGGGCGTAAGAGTTCTTCTTCCATCAAAGAGTTGATGGAGCTAAACAAATATTTAAACCTATCTATTCCGAAACTGCTGACTACGGCGAGGAGAAGATCGACGTCCACGCCTTATACTCCGAGATAAGTAAGCTGAGCGGTGAAATAGGGGAGCTTAGAGGGGCCTTCGACGAATTTAAGGTTAGGATGTTAAACGAGCTCTGAGATCTAAGGGGCGGCATAGAGTCTTTGAAGAAGGGTGTAAAAGCGGATATGGAAGCTTTGAGGAAGGACGTCAAAGTAGATATGGAAACTTTAAGGAGGCTAAAGCGGATATCCAAGGCCTAAGGAAGGACTTAAAGGCTTTGGAGGGTAGGCTATGGGCTTCTTAACGGCCATACTCATAGCCATAATAGTATCCATCATCCTCAGCGCGTTAAGGTTTTAGTTAAGCTTATCCCTCGCCTTCGCGTTCCTCCCTTTTACACCTTACGAAGGAGATCAGTTGCAGTACGACCCCGACCACTAGTGAATAGTAGGCGTAAACCGCTAGGTCGTTGGCTTTAGCCTCCAAGCCGAGGGCTAAGTGGGCTGCTGCAACCATGAGTAGGAGCATGAAGGCCGCTATGAAGGGGGCTCCCCAGTTCTCCCTTAAATACTTGGTTAAGCTCTTTAGGTTTATCCTTATAATTAGGCTGGGCGCTTTTAACCCTCCAGCCTTAAGGGTTTTTCGCGGTAATCCAGCTGGTAAAGCTCCACGGGCCCGTAGGCCGCTCTTAACCCGTATCGGCCGCTTTTGAGGAGGCTTGGCAGGAGTTGAGCTGGTGAAGGCCTTATGTTGGGCTCATCGTAGGAGAAGTGCGACTTATCCACGAGGATGAAGTGGGGGAGGATGGTGTTATCACGCAACGTTATGTAGAGTTCCCGGCGGTTAGCTAGGTGGGGTGCGAGGTTGTTTTGCGTAAGCACTGAGGCGTCGGGCGGGATGAGCGTGATGATCTGGTTTAAGCGTTCAGCCTCAACGGTGACGACGGGCCAGCTGGGCGTGTGCGGTGGGTAAGGGTTTACGAATACTGGGTCTAAGTGGGCGAAGTAGATGCTGCAGGATAGGGCTAAGGTGGCCATCATCCACGTTAACAGCCCCTTCTTATGGCTGAGTTTAGCCAAGGCCTCGACGAGGCCCACGAATACGAAGGGGGTTACGAAGGCCGGGTACTGATTGTATATTTGTAGAAGCTCCCGCGACCCTGAGGTGAAGGCTAAAAACAGCCATGGAGCCGCGGCCAGCTGACTTAGGCTTGTAAGGGGTAGGAAGGCCAGCGGCCCGTAGATCATGCTTAAGTAGTTTGCCCAGTCACGGAGGCTTAACGCCGAAGGGTTGTGAGGGGTGCTTATATAACCCCCTACAGGGCCTCGGCCTAAAGCGAACTCGTAGGCTAAGGCCGCGGCTATAGACGCGAGAACCGTTAATAGGGCTAGTTTGGCTTTAACGTCGCGCTTCAACGTTAAAGACACCCTCGGCCAGGTGAAGCGGGGCTTTACGCTTCGGAGGGAAAGCCAAAGCCCGAGGAACAAGGTTATTAGCGGGGCTACCTCCATGGTGGTGAGGCAGAGCGTTAAGCAAGCGATGAAGCCCTTAGGCCTGCCAGCCTCGTAGAGGTACGCGAGCGCTATGAAGAGCGGGGGCAGGAAATCCTCGAGGTGGAAGTCGAACTGTGAAACCCCGTGTAGTGGAGGATAGGCTAAGTAAAGCGCTGAAACTCCTACCGCTGCCATCCTGTTTCCCAGCTTAACCGAGGCGAGCTTGTATAGCGGTAGTGCTCCAGCCGGCACGATTATGGACTTAAGCACTAATAGGACTTCAGGCGATGGGAGGATCTTGTAAAGGAGCGCTAAGGGGTACATTAGGAGCGAGTAATGCATGGGGCTGGCGCCCTCGTTAAGCATGAGCCATAGGTTTTGCGCGTATAGCCCGAGGTCGAACATGTAGGTCATGAAGGCCCTATGCTTTAAAACCGTGAAGAAGCTGAAGAAGGCTGCGTAAGCGGCGGCCATGCCTCCCGCGGCTATAAAGCCGAAGTCTATTCTACGGGCGTTTAACGGCCGCTTGGCCACCTTGGGCTTCGCCACCTTAAGGAGGGGGTTTGAAGTTTAAGGGTAACCCTGTATGGAGCGGGGCTTGAAGTTAACAGCCAGAAGGAGGAGAAGCCTAATCCAAGGCCGAGGAGGTACCTTAGTTGAAGCTGGTAATCCTTAACCCATAGTCCCCATAAGGCGTTGAAGCCCTCCCAAGCCTCCCTTAATGCCGCTGTTGAAAAGAATATGGGTATGGCGAAGTAGTGGTAGGTGGAGTTGAAGGCTACGTAGGCTAGGGGGAAGATTGTGAGCTTATGGCTGAAGTTCCTTGAAAGTAGCCCTATCGGAAGTATAGCTGCTAGTAGCTGCTCGTTGGTTACGGGCGCGAAAACCACGTAGGAGAGCATTAAGCCGGTTATGGCCTCGTTAAGCTTAACACCCTTCCTAGCGTAGTAAACGCTTACAACCGTAATCGCGCCTGCGAACACTAGTAGCGCGAGCTTGGTTAGGAGTAATACTTCTTCTAATCCTCGGACTGCTACCATTGAGTAGTATAGGTTTACGCCGTTAACCGGCCTTACTGCCTGGAAAACGACGGCGTTAAGGAGTGTTGTAGGTTCACGCGCTAAATAGTAGAAGGTGGGGATCTGTGAGGCCGCTGCGCCTAAGGCGAACTTTAAGAGTTCGCGCGGCTGCCTTATAAGCCGTGGTAGGAAGGCCCCTATGCATGGGAGTGTGTAAAACTTCATCGTGCTTACGCCGTATAGGAAGCCTGAGAGGGCCTTACTCCTCTCGAAGGCTAAGTAGGAGAGTAGGAGGAATAATCCTATTAATGGGTCGAAGTTCCCCCAAATAGACGTTATGACTATGGAGTAGGGGCTGAAGGCGTATATTTTAGCAGCTTTAACGCTTCTCGAGTATAGTAGGTAGGTGATGGCGCCGTCGGCTAGAATCACGGGCAGCTTAATAAGCGTTAACCCGTAGTAAAGCTGCGGGTAGGTTAGCCTTAGCCCAGTGTAAATATCTCCGTGCCCCCCTACGAGGGGGGCGTCCTTGAAAAGGGATAAGTATACGGAGTAGAAGGGAGCGAAGAAGGGGAGAACCGTTGGTAGGTAGAGGAAGCCGTAGTAGGGGAGGCGTAGCCCCGTGGCTTCGTGTAAGGCTTCCATCTGCCTTAGGGCGTGGGCGTAGGGGCTTAAGCCTTTAAGAAACTGGTCTGAGGAGGTAATTATGGTGGTTACGTCCCACGTGTGCATGAAGAACGGCGCAACCACTAGCCTTATGGCTACGGCGATGAGCGTCAGCCTAACCGCTTCACCCCTCATTAACGCACCCCTCCCTAACCATGCGTTTAAGCCTCAGGTATACGGATGAAGCCGCGACCGCGATTATAGGGTATAGGTATTTGGACTCCCTTAGGTCGAGGGCGAAGAAAACGTTAAAGTTCTGAGGGTTAAGAAGCTTAACTTCCACCGATACGTTTTCAGACTTGAAGTCGATGGTCAACTTATTTAATCCGCCTCCTAAAACCCCTGAAACCGTTACGTTATCGGGTTTAGGCTCGAGTAGGAGCTGTGCATGGTAGATCTTGCCGCTTTCAGCCACGCTGAAGTTTATGGTGTTGCTGGGCGTAAGGCTCCGCGTCATCGGCATGTTAAAGGGGCCCACCGAGGCGAAGTACCAGCGCCACAGCGTTAAGCGGAAGGCTACCGTCCGGTTGAAGATGTAAACTACTTTAACACCATCCCGTAGGGGCTTAACGGTTTTCACGAGGCTTATGGAGTGCGAGGAGTAAACGGCTTTAAGCACGCCGTTCTCAAGCCTCGTCTTCACGGTGAAGTTCTTGTAAAGGTTAAAGCGGTCCGCGTAGCTATGGTGATCTGAGAACTCGATGAGGCTGGCCGGCCTCCCGGCTTCAACGATGAATACGTGCGGCTTATCGTTACCGAAGCCCGGGTCGTTATACCTTAAATGAAGGAGTTCGCCAGTGTAGTAGAATTCGCCAGCTGGGCCGTAGCCCTGCCAACCGCGTAGGGGTAGGAGGGGCGTAAGGCTAACCATTAAGACGAAGCAGACGAAGAGGTAGTCGAGCAGCTTCATGGAATCACTACGGAGACACTATCGCGTATAGTGCGAAGGTTTTATCCCTGTACACGCACCTGAAGAGCCCTTTATACAGGCTTACTATAAGCCTGTCCGAGCCCTTCATTATCGGCCTGCTGGATGGAGCGTAGTCCACCTTAATGTTGCCGTCGGAGGCGATGGAAACCTCAACGGCGTCGCCCGCCGGCTTCAGTGAGAATAAAAGTTGAACCCTGGGCTGCTTAAACTCCGGGTCTGGGCTAAACCCTAGAAACGTAGCGTTACCCTCCAAAACCTTCACCGTGAAGCTTCCGGCGTCGGTAACAAGCCTAAGCCCGTTCGGAACCCTTTCCTGCAGAAAAACGGTTCTAGCCCACGGCACCCAGAGCGACATCGACATCGAGGTAAGCCTGGTTAGGCTCTTTAACGGAGCTACCTCGAAGCGTATGTTAACGGCTGCCCGGGACGCGTCGATTTCCTTCTTGATTAAAAGCCCAGCCGTCCTATACGTAACGGTTCTACCTCGACCGTTGAAGGACTCGTTTAAAACCTCGGCGTCTGAGGGCGCTTCCACGTAGTTCACCCCTTCATGGTTAAACAGCACACGGTTAAACGAGTCGATAACCTCCAACACGTTAACTGGCCTTTCCAGCGCGTCCTCGAGGAATAGGAGGCCCTCTGGTGCGGCGTACGTCATCAGGTAGTTGACGGGCCACCTCTTAACTAGGTCGAAGAAGGATGTGTACCGCATGGACTCGGAGGAGCGCCTCGGGTTTAGGAGGGCTACTTTGAGGGTGGCCTTTAACGTGTTGTTCCTAGCCGTGAAGTATGCGGCCACGTAATCCTGTACCTCGGAGTATACTAGGGCGGGGCGGGTGGAGGCGCCTTCGTAGGTGAACTTAACGTTGACGTGTGGCATGTTAAGCTGTATCCAATCCTCGCCTTGTACGGCGGATATTTTCTGCCTCCCCTCTATGTAAATGGGTAGAGTCATATTCACGAGCTTTACGTTCCTGCCTGGGGTAACGAGGTAGGAAATGGTTAACTCGGCCCTGTCCTTGAGGAGGCTTATGGTCTTCGTAACGTTGAAGGCCTTCTTCCAGAGCTGAAGAACCAGCGTAACGTCCCTCGGGGTTTCAATCCACGAGTAGTTTACGAGGTTTAACCCGTGCATATCCTCGCGCCAGGTAATGTTTGACTCAACGACGTTCATGGCGTTCGTGCCGTCGTCCACGTGCAGGATGAGGGCGTAGACGCTCCCATCGTAGCCGTATATGAAGGGGCTTCTCCTAGAGCTGAAGGGCTGCCACTCGTCCACCATCATGTACGGGTTCATAAGCCTGAACGCCGTTGAGGTGAAGGCGTCAAGGTCCCGCCTTTCTCCAGCGGTAAGGGGTACTACAACGTTTAAACCGGAGAAGGCGCTTAGCCACGCAGCAACCCTTGGAGGTGCGGCGATAAGGTGTTTCCCAGCGGCAAGCCCTTGTAGCTCTCCCCCAGCGATCTTAATCGAGCTTACTTCCTCCTCGCTTAAAACGTTACTTAAAGAGTAGGTTAGCAATACGCTTGGGTGGTAGAAGGCCTCCGCCGACGCTAAGAGGATGAGCATGAAGGCTGCGGCTATCCGTTCAAGCCTTAACTCGAGGATAAGGTCCTCAGCCTGCTTAACCAGGCGGACCATCCCCGGAAGCTTGGTCACCAGGTGGGAGCATGCCACCAGCAGTATGGGTACCGCGTAAACGAGGTGGTGGAGGCCGCCTACGCAGGTTAAAATTAGCGGGGGGGTTAGCCACCCGAGGAGGCAAATGGCCCCCCTCGTGGAGGCAAAGTATAGGGAGGCCAAACCCGCGGTAGCCGAAAGGCCTAGCAGGGTTAATACTGCCTGAGCCATGCTTAACCCGGGCCTAATTAAGCCCTCCCTCACCGCGTTGGCGTAGCCTCCAACGTTGAACGGCGCGAGGAAAACGCCCAACCCTAACGTTAACGTTAACGCCGCGAGAAAACCGCGTAGCTTCCCAGCGTCCCTCTCCCTCCAAGACGCTAATACCAGTAGGGTAAGCGGGCAAACCAGGATGGCGAGCGATGAGGCGTCGGCTAATAAGGCTAAAGCGCACGAGGCGAGTAAAAACGCCAGTAGGCTTCGCCGAGGCTTAATGAAGAGGCTGAGCGATAAGGAGGAGGAAAGCGTGCTAAAAGCGACGGCGGCCAAGAGCGGGTAGTCGCCGGTGAGGGCGGGGTGGCTTAGTAGGGGGAGGAAGGCCGCTAAAAACCCCGCTAGAAACATGGCGACGCGGCTTTTAGTGATAACCAGTGAGGCGTACGCTACGCTCAACGGGATTAAAGCGAACAGAAGCGTACCAACAGCGCTAAACGCGTGGAACTCGCTTACCCCAAACGCGTAAAGCACAGCCGGTAGAAGCGAGGATATACCGTAGCTGAGCGCGCTCGGCGAACCCCTTAAAAAGGCTTTTAAACCCATAAGGCTGAGGGGGGCTAGGTCCCCGGGTGGTAACGCGCTGAAGGTAAGGGTTAACCATACGTTATAGGCTCCTAAGCCGACCGTTAAGGCTAGAACCCCGTATAGGACTAGAGCGGTGAGGCTGCCGCGCTTCAACCTTTAAGCACCTTCACGACGCTTAGGAACGCTAAGGCAACAGCGGCTAAAAACATTAATGTGGGGGTTAAACCCCAGAGGAGTTGAAGCAGCGGGTTTTGGTGGGGAATGCTGTTCATCGATGGAGGCACGGCGAAAGGTATTTCCCATACGGTTGCGGGTACCTCTCCGGGGATCACCCTTAACGGTTTAAGCCCGAACTCCGTTAAAACGTTATCGTAGAAGGGGTCGGCGGATACGATGAAGCGTAGGCCGTAGTTTGAGCCTTCCACTAGAACGCGCCTAAGGAAGTCCAGCCCCCCAGCGTAGTACTTAGCGTTATCAATGCTTTCAACCCCGCTATACGCCAGTAGCGGTAAGGTTTTCGCTAAATTATACCCTCCATCCAGCGTGGGCGCCGCGGTCATGGAGCTTAAAAGCACCCTTTGATTCCCCAACCCCAGCGTAGCGTACTTCCATCCGCTTTCACCGTCAAGGAAAGCCGCGACTAAGCGTAGCTGCCGATCATCCAGGGGGCCCTTAGGAGAGAAGCCCCAGCAAACCATTATGGCGGGTATTAAAACGTAGACTACCGCCAGCCCAGCTATGAAGGAGGCTACTAAGGCTTTACGCGCTCCACCCCTCCTTTCCACTTCTTCCACACCTAAGCAGTACTTCTCTACGGATACGCCCGCGTCGTTTAGGAGGATTGAGAGGAACGGTATGTAAAGTAGTGACGCCCAAAAAGCGAACCTATCGTAAGTGAGGAGGCTCCAGAGGCGTCCGAGTAGAAGCTTAGGTATAGGCGTGGTTCCTCCTAAGCCGAGGATTAAAAAGAGGAGGAAAACCGTGAAAGCGGGTAGCGTACTACGCCTCCTAAACACTATAGCAACGACGAGGGGTAGTAGGAAGGCTGTGAAGCCGTAGGTTCCCCAAAAGAAGAAAAAGGAGAACATACCTACTAGGAGGTTTTCCCTACTGCCGTGCGGTATTTCAGCCCATGAAGGCGCTGAGAGAATGAAGTCGATGAAGGGCCATAACGCTAAGAGGAGAAGCGTTACGGAGAGGGTTAAGTGAATCAACGTCCTTTTAAGAGCCGTCCTTTTATCTTCGAGCCGCCCCATTAACACGATGAGCTGCGTGACCGGAACGAAGAATAGGAAGGTAAAGTGGTGCGCTACCCCTGAAAGCGCTGTTAGTAAACTCGCTGAAGCGAGCCAACGCGTTAAGCCTTCCCTTAGGTAGCGGCTGTAGGCGTACGCCGCTAAAAGCGCTAAGGCTGAGGAGAGCAGCGTAGGTGTTTGGCCAAAGGCGTTCAGCAGGAGGCTAACCGAGGGGAAAACAGCTGCTACCAGCGCTGACCAAGAGGCTTCCTCCGCGCCGACGAGAATCCTGCTGAAAAAGTAAACTGAAAGGGTGAGTAAAACCGTGGAGAGCATCGCCATCAGCTGGTACCCTGCTTCAACCCCGAAGCCGAAGCTTAAAAGCGCGGTAAGCTGATGAAAGAGCGGGGGGTAAGAGGCTACGCTGAAGCCGCCGTACCACCTAGGTTCCCACAGGTTAAACCACGACCGCCGATAGTGATCCGCGAAGAAGATGTGCGTGAAGGCATCATAGCTGTACTGGTAAACCCGTAGCCCAACCTGCAACACCGCGGATAGTAAAAGAGATAGAAGAATACTAGATAACAAAACTTTATCCACGCGTACCCATGAGGCCTGAAGCGAGGCGAGTTTGCCCATAAGCCTACGGAGAAGCTGAAAGCCACCCATACATTTGAACATACCTTTTAGCTATCTTCTTCCAAGGTCTTTCTTCGGCGTAGCGTCTTGACCTTGCGGATAGCCTCTCCGCGAGTTCCTTGTCCTCCATTACCTTGAGAATGGCTTCCGCGAGGTATTTTGGCTCCAGTCCGCTGATAAGGATGCCGGCACCTTCCAATTCCAACTCCCTAAGCTCAGGGGTATCGGAGGCGACGAAGGGAACTCCTAAAGCTGAAAGCAAATGCACTACTCCGCTGGTGCCCGTTGACGTTTTATACGGTAAAACCACTAAGTCAACCTTCTCGATAAGCCTTGGAAGCTCGCGGTCTGGAACCCTTCCTAGAAACCTTATGAAGCTACATCCCTTCAGCCTTCCAACCTCCTCCAAGGCTTCCCTCGCAAAGTTAGGGTGCGGCGTCCCAGCCACTAAAAGGGTAACCGGCCGTTTTTCAGATATTATTTCCATGGCCTTTGCCAGCGCCTCCAAGTCCTTATACGGCCCAATGTAGCCTAAAAACAATACTTTCCCGCGGTTACGCCACTTCCACACCGGGCGTTCAGCTGTAAACCAGCATCCATGGGGAACCCACTCCACTCTTTTAGCTCCGTATTTTTGCTTAGCCAGCTCCACGTATTGCTTCATGGTGACCACTAAGACGTGGGCCGCCTTCACTATGGCGAAGGCGGCTACCCAGAGGCCTAGCCTGTCGAGGATGCTTGTTTTTAGGCGAATGCTTTCAAGCTTCATTGCCGCGGGCAAATTGTGAAGTGTAACCATAACCTTTTTACCTGAAAGCCTAGCTATTAAAGGTGAGAGCAAACCTAGGAGGTTGGGAAGGCGCCCCCGCCCAAAAACGGCCATGTGGAGGTTGAAGTGGAAAAGCCTGGTTTTTGACTTTATTATCGCCAACCAAAGCTTAATTACGCTTAAGGCGTTGTTAGGCCGCCATATAGGTCTTGGGAGAATCCGGCCAAAGGATGGTGCTGACGCGTCCGTGAATACTTCAACAGTTAAATTCATGCTACCTTCGATTTCCCTTAGAACGGCGTCCGCATACTCACTTAAACGCCCCTTATCCGGGGGTAGAGCTGAGACGAAAACGAGGTCAGAACTTAGATTCCTTTTACCCATCTCGTTCGAAACACGCGCTCCCAATTATTAGCTGGTTTTTACGTTACTTTAGGCTTACCCGCGTATTCTTAACGTAGACCCTTTTAACTGAAGGGTGCTTCTTAACGGCTTCAAGTAAAACCGGTACGAGCAGGATTAACGACAGGATTAGGCCTTCCCCGGTGAACAACGGCGCGTCTAGGCTTTGAAGCAGCTGAAACGTAGCGGGTTTCGCGAGTAGCCGCGCGCTTAAGGCGAGACTTAGGGAGCTACCTACGTGAACGGTTAACCAGGCTTGAACCCATACGGAGTGGTCGCAAAAAAGCCAAAGGATAGGCGTGTACCCGGAGAAGAGGTCCAAAACCATATGGGAAGCAACCGTGAACGTCGCCAGAAGGGCATATCCCAGAAGCCTTGGCTTAAACCTGTAGGTTAACAGTAGTAGAGGCACCATCACGGCCAGCGCGATTACGATGGAGTGGGAAAGGGATCTATGCACGAGAAATAAGGCGTCCAAATCAGGTAGTAAAGCCAGTAGCGATATGGGTAAAGCCTTTCTAAGCTCTACGCCGAGGAGGGCTAAGACGACGAAAGGAGCTACGAAGTGGATCAGCGGTTCCAGCTCTATTCCCCGATGTACCTTCCCGCGTTTACTCTAGCTTTTGGCGAGGCGTGAGCGGTGGGAAATGGTTAACTCTTCAACTACTGAAACCTATCGTGTGTAGAAGGGCTCAGGGTTGTTGAAAAGGATGCAGGAAGCTATAAAACCACGTCGTTCAAGCTGCTCTTCACTCACGGCCAGTCCTCAGCGTGGCCATACTACCGACCCTTTAGACTCCTACGGTTGGCGTTACGCCTCATACAAATGAACTCCTCTATCAGCTTTAGAAGGCCGTTAACGGTCCTCGTAAGCTCCTCCCTAGTTCTAACGAGCTCAGAGGATATGGCGTCATACCTTTAGCCATTTCCTCAAAACTCCTGTTCATATCAACGCGCATGTCCCTAACTTCACTACGAACGCCCGCAACTTCATCTTTCAGGTCCTTGTGCATATTTTTAACGTCGTCGCGTAGACCGCTTAGATCCTCCTTAAGGTCCTTATGCATATTTCGAATATCGCTTCTCATGGCCTTAGCGTATTCAATGGCTGTCCCCATTCTCTCTCCTAGTTCTTCCTCCAACCTGCCATACTTAATCTCGAAGTATTCAA
>Ga0209394_1000495_pt1 | contig 30604 bp, 25 predicted proteins | sample JNZ201metaG_FD_184122 | JGI IMG/M metagenome (GOLD analysis project Ga0209394, IMG submission 184122) | Hot spring microbial communities from Jinze hot spring, China to study Microbial Dark Matter (Phase II) - JNZ 20120812A (SPAdes) (version 3) ...
GACAACCTTTACAAGCGCTTCAATCCCCGGAAGTTCAACCCACAAAGGTGGGCGAAGTTGTTTAAGGATGCTGGGGCTAAGTATGTAGTCGTTGTGACGAAACATCACGATGGCTTCTCCATGTTTGATAGCGCCCTCACAGACTACGACTGCATGAGCACACCAGCAAAGCGAGATTTCATTGGTGAAATTGTCAAGGCTTGTCGCAAGGAAGGATTGCGCATCATGTTCTACTACTCGCTCTGCGATTGGTATCACCCGCACTACCTCCCGCGCCCCGATTATGTTCAAGACCCACCCGGTCACCAACGGGACTTTGGTCGCTACCTTGATTTCATGTTTGGTCAAATTCGGGAACTTTGCGAAAAGTATCGCCCAGACGGCATATGGTTTGACGGTGGATGGGAGCATTCACCACAAGAGTGGCAAGCAGAGAGGTTGATGAAGTTAATTCACGGAATCTTGCCCAACGCGGTCGTGAACAACCGTTCCGGGCTTCCCGGCGATTACGATACACCGGAGCAACAAGTTGGCGCTTTCAACCTAACTCGCGCATGGGAAAGTTGCATAACTCTTGGAACTCAGTGGTCGTGGAAGCCCAACGACCGAATAAAGTCGCTGCGCGAATGTCTGAGGCTTCTTGTCAGTTGCGCCGGCGGCGATGGCAACTTGCTCCTCAATGTTGCTCCGACGCCCGATGGGGAAATTGAGGAAAGGCAAGCGATGAGGCTCAGGGAGATTGGGGCATGGCTTAAAAAGTTCGGCGAAAGCATTTATGGAACGAGGGGCGGTCCTTTCATGCCCGGAAGGTGGGGAGCAAGCACTCATAAGGGCAAAACGATTTACTTGCACATCCTCAACTGGGACGGTGATAGGCTGGTGTTCCCAACCATTGAAAGGAAAATCGTCGGGGCAAAATTGCTAACGGGAGGGGAACTGAAAGTCGCTCAGGACGAGAAGGCAATAACCATCATCGTTCCGCCAAAACATCAACATGAACTCGTCACCCTCGTTCGCCTTGATTTGGACAGACCTGCAAAGGACATTTCGCCCCGCCAAGGTCCGCAACTTCCCGTCCCGAAAGCCCGAGCATCCAATGTTTACTTGAATGACCCAAACTTCGGTCCGGAAAAAGCCATAGACGGGGATGAAACGACCCGTTGGGCAACAGATTTTGGGACGCATTCGGCATGGCTTGAAGTTGACTTAGGCAAGCCGATGAAAATAGGCGAGGTCAGGATAATTGAAGCGGTGGAGTTTGGGGAAAGGGTCAAAAAGTTCGCTTTGAGGTGCAGAAGGAACGGCGAATGGGACACCGTGATAACCGGGACAAAGATAGGCGCAAACTTCGCGCGAAAGTTTCCTCCCGTAGTTGCACGCTATTGGAGGCTTGACATTTTGGAAGCGAGCGAAGGTCCGACAATTTACGAGCTTCAATTGCTATCCGCAAAGTAACGAACGATCAACCCTTGTCCATTGTTGGCTCGAATGCTCATGCTATTGGCTTCAGCCGATGATTCACCATAAATTAGCGGCAGCGTCTGCGACAAAATTTTTGGGGTAAAAGCATTGGCGCTGCTGCCGTTGGCGTCATTCATGAAGACTTACGCCGGATGAAAGCCGTTGGAAAATCCAGCACAGGGGGTGCGAATAATGCCCCTGAAAACTGTTATGGGCGTGGCATTCTTTCCCATCCTCACTGCGGGGTTTGTTGATGCAAGTGGCATTAAGCTTTTGAGTGTGCGAAAGATCTGGGATTTGGCACCGCACAATGCATTTACGGACCTCATATTCTTCCGAGGGCGCTGGTATTGCACCTTCCGTGAAGGGCAAGCGCATGTGAGCGATGATGGTAAGCTGCGCCTGCTCTCCTCCGAGGACGGTGAGAATTGGCAATCAGTGGCATTGTTTGAATGGCTTGGCGGAGATTTGAGAGACCCAAAGCTATCAATCACAGCTGACGGGAGGCTCATGCTCAATTCGGCAGTCCGATTCACATCTGCCGTTAACGGTGAATCATATCGCAACTTTACATGGGCACTTTCGCCTGACAATTCGCCATGGGCGGAGTATGCGAACCGTTTTTCACATTTGCGAGAACTGCATCACCAGTCGCTGACATGGCTCTCGGAGGATGGGCATGAGTTTACCGGACCATACGCATGCGTTAGCGGTGCCGGGACTTGGCGGTGGAGCGTTACATGGCATGGCAAGTTCGGCTACAGCATAGGCTATAGTGGCAAAGACGCATCAGGGTGCCTATATCGCACAAGCGACGGCAAATCATGGGAGGCTATTGCTCACGGCATATTCCCAAACGGTCGTGGCAATGAGGCATCACTTGTATTCGCTGACGATGGCACCGCATATTGCCTGTTGAGGGATGGCGGTAAGACCGGCAATGCCCACTTCGGCATTTCAAAGCCACCATACACCGAATGGACATGGAAGGATTTGGGGATGAGGATTGGCGGACCAAAGCTTGTCCGCCTACCCGATGGGAGATTCATTTGTGGCGTGAGGCTATATGAGCAGACGATAAGGACATCAATTTGCCTCATTGAGGCGAGCGAAGGGAAGATGGTTGAATTACTCCGCCTGCCATCCGGGGGCGATACAAGCTACACCGGCATCGTATGGCATAATGATGTCCTGTGGGTGAGCTATTACTCATCGCATGAGGGGAAAAGCTCAATCTATCTCGCGAAGGTGCACATAGCACCGAAGTGACAATGTTTGTCCTTCTCTCCGAATCACCCCTGAGTTAGGGGTGAATGCGATGACACCGAGGGAGAGGCTAATATGCGCCTTAAGTGGTGGCATCCCTGACATTGTTCCGCACCTTGAGCTTGAGTTTCAGCTTTGCGAGGAAGTGTTTGGACAGGAGCCATTGCGTGCGCACCATCTTGAGGGTGTCCCCCGTGAACGCAAAAGGGACATGCTCAAGCGGAATGCGGAACTGTGGGTTAAGGTGGCTAAGGAATTTGACTACAGCGTCATTACGGGTTTGCACTGGCTCCCACTTGAGGAACAAATGGAGAGCTTTGAGTATGTCCGCGAGCTCGCCGGTGATACTTTCATGCTGAGCGCCTTCGTTGACGGAACCTACGCGATACCAAGCGGAAGCGATATGGTTGAACAAGCTGTCCAGTTCATTGAGCGAGAGGAGGAAGCGCTTGAGGAAGCCGAGAGGAGAATTGAGCAAGCAATTGAAGTTGGTCTGCAGCTCATCAAAGCCGGGGCTGAAATCGTCTTCATGTGCGCCGACTATTGCTTTAACAGCGGTCCGTTTTTATCGCCGGCTATGTTCCGCAAATTTGTGACGCCATTCCTGAAACGGCAGATTGACGCCTTCAGGAAAGCAGGTGCATGGACGGTCAAGCACACCGATGGAAACATAATGCCAATCCTTGACCAGCTGATTGAATGCCATCCCGATGCAATCCATTCGCTTGACCCACAAGCCGGGATTGACATTAAGCTCGTGCGCCAAATTGTCGGGACAAAGATGTGCCTAATGGGGAATGTCAAATGCTCAGCCGTGCATGCCGGAACGAAGTCGGAGATAAAGCAGAGCGCACTATATTGCCTTCTCTATGGCGGTGTTGGCACCGGTGCGTATGTGTATTGCACGAGCAATTGCATATTTAAGGGTGTGCCGATTGAGAATTACCGATACATGCTTGACCTGCGAAAGCGCTACGGCTCGCCTGAGGCATTGGAAGAGCTTGAAAGAGAGTGGTTGAAATGTGGCACACATGCAGTGGATAACAACTTGAGAGGTGAAGCAGATGCGTGAGAGTCCGTCTCGGATGACGATCACAGTCAATGTAAAATGGGTTAAGGACAAGTGCTACTTGCTCAGCGCCGAAGGAAAGCCAGATATTGATGCCGCAACGCCATCTCAGTTTGGCGGGAGGGATGACCTATGGTCTCCACTTGACCTGCTTTTGGCGTCAGCCAATGCCTGTCTGCTATCAACATTCGTCGCTATGGCTGAAAGGATGAAGGCCAAATTTTTGCAGTATGATGGAAAAGCTGCCGGAGAAGTTGAGCAAGTTGAAGGTGCGCTCAAATTCACGAGGATAACTATCCAACCGATCATCACGGTTGAGAGCGAAGCCGATGTTGAGTCCGTCAGGAAAGCCATTGAGGCTGCGGAGAGGTATTGCCCAGTGACGCGCTCGCTCAATGCGGAGGTCAAAGTTGAACCGCAGATCAAAGTTGCAAGACTTGAGTGATGTCTCATTGATGGCTTATTGAGCCTGTGCGGCATGCTGACGCTATTGAGTTGGGATGCAATTGACCCTAAGATACCCGTTGTGGCAGTGAGGTGATGCACACTGCCATCAAAGCCGACATTGCAAATTGTCGCCGGGAGAGAAGGCTGCAAGCTTGCCGCCGAGACTAAGTCGGTGGCGATAGTTGTAGATGCAATGCGCATGAGCGCAGCGATGTGCGCACTTATGCACGCAGGCGTGAAGAAAGTGCATGTGGTGAGGAAAGTTTCGGAGGCAAGGGCGCTCGCAAGGCAATTGGGTAAAGCTTTGCTTGTCGGCGAGCGAAAAGGGATAAAGCTGAGGGGGTTTGACCTCTCCAACAGTCCAACGGAGGTGTTGAACTCGCGCATCAACACGAGCACTGCAGTGCTCACAACCACAACCGGTGCACAACGCTTGCACGAGGCATTGGGTGCACTCGCCATATTCGTCGGGACATCGGTGAACGCCTCATCAGTCGCTGCAGCTGCTGAGAAGGTAGCGAGGGAAAACGGATGCAATGTCGTCATCATACCAGCGGGGCGCTCGGACAACCCAAAGCTACCATCAGATGAGGATTGGTATGCGAGCGCTGTCATAGCCTCTCACATGAGCATCAGCATATGCGATAGCCAAAGGGACATGGTCATGGCGATGTTGGATGAGATAGAAAGGGACGGCTTGGAAAGGATCTTTGCCGAATCACTACACGGGCGGCAGCTCATAGAGCTCAACTTGAAGGACGATGTTGAGTTCTGTGCTCGTGTCAATATGCTTACGGAGGTTCCGTATGTTGAGAATGTTTGTGAGTTTGACATCGGTGTTCGTAGCGTCCTTGTTAGCGAGTGGTGTAAGTGACATGCGGTGAGGCATCATGCGCTTCCTGCCAAACTTTTGTTTTGACAGTTTTCTTTTGAGTGCCGTTTGTGCTGAGGCAAGGGCGAAAGCTGTCGGAGGATACATCAGGCAAGTCAGGCAAGTTGGTGAATACGACATTTTGATCAGGGTGGCTGGGGCAAGCGGCATAAGGTGGCTGCTCATATCGGCACACCCCAAATATGCGCATTTGAATGTCACCCACCGTGCGCCGGAACATGCAGACAAACTGCACACTGCTTTCCTCTCCGCAATTCAAAGGCGGATTGAGGGCGCAAAAGTTAAAGCCGTTGAGCAGCTTGACTTTGACAGGCTCGTCAGGATAGCGCTCACTGGCAGGAACGAAATCGGCGATGCGGTTGAGCTCCATTTGATGATTGAACTGATGGGCAAGCACAGCAACATCGTCTTAACTGACAGCGATGGGAGAATCATTGACGCATTGAAGCGTCTCCCATCAAGTGTGAACCGATACCGTGAGGTGCTCCCGGGAAGGGTTTACATTCGCCCACCATCGCATGGACGCATCAACCCACTTTCAGCGACAAGGGAGCAAGTTGAGCTGGCGTTGCGCAGTGCTGATGGTGGGACATTGCAGCAGTGGCTTCAGACGGCGTTCCACGGGATGAGCAGCGTGCTATCTTCGGAACTGCTATTCAGGGTTGGACTCAGCGGCGATGAGCCAGTTAGCTCAATTGGCGAAGAGCAAGTGGAAGCCCTGCTCAATGCGCTTTCATGGCTGCGACAAATCATCCTCTTAGAGCAGTTCAAACCGGTGTGCATTCGCTCCTCAGATGGTAAGTTGATGGGGTGCTATCCAATTGAGCTTGAGCATTTGAGAGCCTTAGGCACTGATGAAGCTGTAATGCAAGAGCCCTGTGATGGGCTGTGCGAATGCATCTCCGAGTGGCTTGGGCAAGCTCGGTCAAGCGATGAAGTTGAACAGCTCAGAAAGGGAATCCGCCGTGAGCTTGAGAGGGCTCTGCGAGGGGTTAGTGAGCGCATAAGCTTGTTGCGAGAACAACTTGCTGAAGCTCAGCATGCAGATGAATGGCGTGTAAAAGGTGAGCTGCTGCTTTCGCATGCCCATGAGGTTGAAGACGGCATAACTGAGGTCACCTTGGATGATTACTTCGGTGGCAAGGTCAAAATACAACTTGACCCAAAGCTGTCGCCGGTTGAGAATGCGCAGCGCTACTTTTCCAGATACAAGCGCATGAAAGGGGCTTGCGAACATCTCTCAAAAGCGATTGCTAAGCTGGAGGCAGTGATTGGCGAGCTGGGGAATTTGATTGCGCAGCTTGATGGCACTCACAGCTTGGAAGAGCTGAAGCGAATCAGCGAGCGAGCTGCACAGCTCAAATTGCTGAGGGCTCATGAGGCAGTTGCACACACGGATGAGGGCTCGGGTGGTAAGTTCTTGAGGTTTACCGTTGCCGATGGATTTGAGTTGCTTGTTGGAAGGAACGCACAGGAGAACATGGAGCTCATAACGAGGGTCGCCAACCCTGATGACCTTTGGATGCATGTTCGCGGTGCAAGGGGCGCACACGGCATCTTACGCAAACACAACCGAGCGCATGAGTTCACCCAAGTGGCAATTGAAGAGGCGGCACGCATAATTGCGATGCGCAGCAAGCGCAAAGGTAAGGTGGCAGTTGACTGCGCGCTCGCAAAGTATGTGCGCCCGGTAAAGGGTGAGCATGGGAAGGTGAGCTATACAAACCACAAGACCGTGATAGTGAGCATTGAAGCTCAATAACGCTTTTTGGGCGCATGGTTCATCATGGGGCAAGTTGCAGCTTTCTTTGATGTTGACGGGACGATAAGCGATACCACTGTCGTCCATGCAATTGTCCACTTCAAGTTGCGCGAAGCCGGTTGGAGAAAGTGGCTTTGGATGTGCTGCCTGCCAATGCGCGCCATTTTGTGGCTCCTGATTGACTTTGTGAGCAGAGAGTCATTTAACCGCTCGTTCTACGCAAGCTATGCTGGCATCCGCGTTGACGAGCTTACCTCATTTGCGAGGGAATACTTTGAGTCGTATTGGGTGCGAAGGCTCTACCTTGAGGCAGTTGAGCGAATTGAATGGCACAGGCGAAATGGACATCGCATCGTCATCCTAACTGGCGGAATTGATCTGCTCGTCAAGCCGCTTTCCGACTTCTTAAGGGTTGACGATATGATCGCAGCCGAGCTTGAAGTTTGCCATGGGCGCTTCACCGGGAGGTTGAACACGCCACCGTTGGGTGAATGCGGCAAACTCGCATTCCTTAAAAGCTATGCAAACTCAAATGGCATTCAACTCACTGAAAGCTACGCATATGCCGATAGCTACTCTGACAGGTTCGTGCTTGAGAGTGTTGGGCACCCCGTTGCTGTCAATCCAGATGTGCGCCTGAGGTTGCTCGCCAAAAGGCGCAATTGGCGCATCGAGCACTGGAGGACTAAACTTACTTGAAAGCTCTTTAGGGTTAAGTCCGCACGAAAAGATTTCGCATGTGAGGTGGCAGGCATGGGCGAAGGTGCATGCAAATTTACGAGGAGAAAATTCATCGCCGGTGTAAGTGGGCTTGCAATCTCAGCGGCATTCAAAAGCCGCTCATATGCATATGGGCAGCCACGCCCGAACATCCTCTTCATCATGTCGGATGACCACGCCGCACATGCCCTCAGCTGCTATGGAAGCGGGGTCGTGAAGACGCCGAACATTGACAGGCTCGCAAGAGAGGGAATGCTCTTTCGGAACTGTTTTGTAACCAACTCGCTGTGCGCTCCATCCAGGGCAAGCATACTCACTGGAAAATACGCTCATGCACACGGTGTGAAGGACAACGCAACGCGATTTGATCGGGCGCAGCAAACATTCATCAAGTTGCTTCGCGATGCCGGCTATGTCACAGCCGTCATCGGCAAGTGGCATCTTCAAAGCGAGCCTGCTGGCTTTGATTACTGGTGTGTGCTCCCGGGGCAGGGGGAATACATTAACCCGACATTCATTGAGATGGGCAAAAAGATCAAGGTTGATGGATACGCCACGGACATCATAACGAAGATGTGCATAAGTTGGCTGAGGCAATGGAGCGAGGCAAAAGGGGAAAAACCATTTTGCTTGCTTTGCCATCACAAAGCGCCACATCGCCCTTGGACGCCACCACAGCGCTATGCGCAACTGTTTGCCGATGTTGAAATTCCCGAACCACCGACATTTGATGACGATTACTCAAACAGGGCGAGCGCAGCTGCGCATGCTGATATGCGCATTGCGGACATGCCCGATTACGCTCAGGAATTGAAGCCACAAATGACGCCGCAAGAGCGCAAGCGTTATAACTACCAACGGTTCATCAAGGATTACCTGAGATGTGTCGTAGCTGTGGACGATAGCGTTGGAGAGCTTCTGAGCGAACTTGAACGCCTCGGCATTGCCGACAATACGGTTGTCATCTACACATCCGACAACGGCTTCTTCCTCGGTGAACACGGTTGGTATGACAAGCGGTTCATGTATGAGCAGTCAATAAGGGTGCCATTGATTGTGCGCTACCCGAAGGGAGTTAAAGCCGGTTCGGTGGATGAGCACATTGTGCTCAATGTTGACTTCGCTCCAACACTGCTTGACATGGCCGAAGTTGAAATACCGAATGACATGCATGGGCGCAGCTTCAAGGGGATTTTGTTTGGTGAGGCAATCAATGGCTGGCGCACGGCGATGTATTACCGCTATTACGAGTATCCAAAGCCGCATAGAGTCCTTCCGCATTATGGCGTTCGCACGGAGCGATACAAGCTCATCCACTACCCCACAACTGGCGAGTGGGAGTTATTTGACCTAAAGCATGACCCATACGAGATGCGCAATGTTTATAGCGAGCCGGCTTACTCCAACGCGGTGGTGGAACTCAAGGAGTTGCTTTATAAGCTTGCGAGAGAGGTCGGTGATGCCATCTGAGCTGCAAGGCTCATACGCGCTCACTGCATGCAGATAGGGGGTGAGCATTAGTGAAAGGTTTGAAGACATCTGTGGCGGTTGCAACTATATGTTCCCTAATGTTCGCGGTAATGCACCTCTGCCTGAGCCAAACGAAGCCGGGGGAGAACGAACTGAAACGCTCCGCCGAGAGGATGGCGGAAGTTGCAAAGACAACATTCGCGCCGGTATACCCGGCTTTGGCGAAACAGATAGTTGAGGATACGGGTGTTAAGGAGGGGGTGTGCGTTGAACTCGGTTGCGGCTCCGGTGCGCTTGGATTGGCTCTTGCGAAAATGACGAAACTCAGGGTGTATGCGATAGACATCAATCCATACGCCGTTGCGATTGCACAAAGGAACGCCGTTGAGAGCGGATTGAGCGACCGTTTCTATCCGATGCTTGGGGATGCGCTCAACCTGCCCTTTAAAAGCGGGTTTGCCGACTTGGTGGTCAGCAGAGGGATGATACCGTTCATTGAGGACAAAGCGAGTGTCTTCAGAGAGGCGTTTAGGGTTCTCAAGCCCGGCGGTGTCGCATACATTGGTGGTGGCTTCTCAAGGATGCTTGATGAGCATACGGTTATAGAGATAGTGCGCAAGAGTTGGGGCGACCCGAAAAAGCTCCCGATGAGGCGCATCACAAAGGAGCAGTGGGAGAAGCACTTGGCTGATGCCGGAATACGAAACTACCGCATCATTGAGGACCGGTATCAATCCGGCTCATACGGAATTTGGGTGATGTTCAAGAAGTGAGCTTGCGCATTTTGTGGGGAGCTTGGGCGGAGAGGTGGATTTAGCGAATGAAGCTCATACAAGCCATCCTTGAAACACTGTCTATTGATGCTCCGGTCAAGGAAGTGCGCATGGGTGCGTTCATAACGGCAGTTTGGGCAAGACGAATGGGGTTAGCATACACACTCGTGCCCAATAAGCCGCATGGTAAAAGGATGCCAATACCGGATGCCGGCAACCTGACAAAGCTAAGCTGCCGCCAACTTGCCCAAATGGCGCTCTCAAATGAGCTGCCGCAGCCGAGCATCGGTATGGCTGCGCTAAATGCTCTCGTCGCTGAGACTGTTAAGGACGAGCATCTTGAAGAAGCTGATGGAGCGCAAATGCTGATGCAACTTGCCGATGGAAAACGGGTGGCACTTGTGGGTCACTTCCCATTCGTTGAGGAGTTGCGAATGCGTGCGGGGCAACTTATGGTCTTTGAGGAACGCCCATTGCCGGGCGACTTGCCCGCACATATGGCAGATGAGCTTTTGCCGCAAGCTCAAATAGTCGTCATCACCGGGAGCACATTCATCAACCACACAATTGAGCATCTCCTTGAACTTTCCAAGGATGCCGAACTCGTCATGGTGATGGGACCGACAACACCACTCTCCAAAGTGCTGTTTGAATTTGGCGTGGATGTGATTGCCGGCTCGTTAGTTCTTGAGCCGAAAACGGTGCTGCGCTATGTTAGTGAGGGGGCAACATTTAGGCAGCTGCGCGGCGTCAAGAAGGTTGTGATGCGGCACAGTTGAACCCGACGATTGCTGCTAACACAAACGCAGGGGTGGTGGAGTAGCATGCGGCTTGCCACATCTTTGAATGTCCTCTTTGATCCGCAGAAAGTCACCCCGGAGAGGGCGATTGAGCGGCTCGCAGAAGCCGGCTTTGAGGCGCTTGACTTCAATTTCTGTGACTGGTTGTTTGATGGCTCACCATTTGTGGGTGACGAATGGGCAAAGTGGGTTGAAGGTGTGAGGCGGAAGGCGGAGTCAATCGGGATACCGATAACGCAATCACACGGACCAATATTCAACAAGTTCGCCAATGACGAAAGGACAAAGTGGTTGACTCAGATGAGCCATCGCTCAATTGAGGCTGCAGGGATACTCAATGCACGATGGATAGTGTTTGAGCCAGAGACAATCCATGGTGCGTTTGATGAAGCACACATAGCATATCTCCGGCAGCGAAACCTTGACTGGTTTGGTGAGCTGCTCAAGACGGCGGAGAAAGCCGGCGTTGGGATAGCGCTTGAGAACAATGCCGATGCATTTGCGAGGCGTGAGAGGAAGATAAGGCGACACTATTGCTCGGTGCCAGCTGAGCTGATTGACCTTGTGGATGCATTCAATCACCCACTAATTGGCATATGTTGGGACACCGGGCATGCAAACATACAGCAGCTTGACCAACCAGCTGCACTGAGAGCCATTGGGAAGAGATTAAAGGCGCTCCACATCCAAGACAACGATGGTTTTCATGACCAACACATGCTCCCCTTCTTCGGCACAATTGATTGGCACCCAATAATTAAAGTGCTGCGCGAGATTGAATATGAGGGCGACTTCACTTATGAGGTCCACAACTCCGTCAGACCGCTTCCTGACGAACTTAGGGACACAGCCCTTAAGCTTGCTGTAAACATCGGAAGATACTTGCTCAGCGATGCAATTGCAATCACACCATAATGGGATTTGGAAGACGGGCAAGTCAGCGAGCTGCTTCAAATGAAGGTCAAGATTGTGAATGGGGCATTGCAAGGGATGTGTAACGGACGCGGAGATTAACATAGCATTGCGTGGTGAACTGAGCCAAGATGGGGCGAGAAATTGGGCTCAAATGCTGTCTTCCAACCCTGTTAACTGCCATAGCCTTTGCGTTGGGTGCAGTGTTGGCAGGGTGCGCCAAGGTGGAAGAGGTTTTTTGGAGTGAGCATCATCTGGTCGGCACTTGGCAGCTTGTTGATAGAGGCGATGTAGGGGCGCCACCACTTGGGGAAAGATGTGAATTCCATTCAGATGGAACAGCTCGCATATTTGAGGGAACGCAAATCCTCATGGGCGCATATAGGGTTGACAGGAACGAACTTGAGATCGTGCTCCCGGGCGCACCTGCATCGGTTTGGGCGATAAGGAGTCGACCGGGCGGAGAACTTGAGCTGTTCAACAGGTCTTTAAACACGACTGTGCGCTATGTGCGCCTTGGGAGGGGCGAATTCATAACGGGAACGATCGGCATCATACTCAAGTCCATCATCGTGATAGCGCTCATCTTTCTCCTCTATCGCTTCCTTGCGAGATTGCTTGAACTTTGAATGAGCGGCTATGAGATGGTGATGGTGAGCGATGATGAACGAGACCAAAGCAAGCAACAAGCGCATCATTAATGTCCTTGGCATGCGCATAGGTGCTGACGAACTCGCTCTCATAGCTGGTCCTTGCGCAGTTGAGGGTGAAGAAGTTTGCATGCGCACAGCCGAATTCCTGAGGGAGCTGACTGATGAACTCGGCATGCCGCTCATCTTCAAAGCCTCATATGACAAAGCGAACAGGACAAGCTTGCACTCATTTCGCGGTCTCGGGATGAAGGAAGGCTTGCGCATACTTCGCAAGGTGAAAGAGGAATTGGGTATCCCAGTGCTAACGGATGTGCACTGTGTGCAGCAAGTTGATGAAGCTGCTGAGGTCGCCGATGTGCTTCAAGTGCCAGCATTCCTGTGCCGCCAAACTGACTTGCTCATCAAGGTTGGCGAAACCGGCAGGGCTGTGAACATCAAGAAGGGACAGTTCATGGCTCCCGAGGATATGCGCTTTGCGATTGAGAAGGTGACGAGCACTGGCAACCATAATGTCATGGTGACGGAGCGCGGGACGACATTTGGGTATCACGATTTGGTTGTGGACATGCGCAGCATAGTCATAATGCGCTCTTTTGGCTACCCAGTTATCTTTGATGCCACTCATAGCGTTCAACAACCCGGCGCCGCACATGGCTCATCCGGTGGACGGAGGGAATTTGTCCCGCATCTTGCAAGGGCTGCAGTTGCAGTTGGCGTTGATGCGCTCTTCCTTGAGGTTCACCCGTCACCCGACAGGGCTCTTTCCGATGGACCAAATATGCTTCCGCTTTCGCAGCTCAAGCCCTTGCTCCAATCGGTGTTGGCAATTCACAGTGTGCTGAGGGGCATCCTCACAGAACATCACCCATAGCGCCCATACTCATGCACAAGTTGAATGACGAACCTGTATCGCTCAAAGCTCACATTGTCCGGAACTGAGTGGTCGGAGTGGTAAATGTATCCGCCACCGACCTTTGCGACTTCAAACTTCGTCCGTATCTCTTCCTCAATCAACCTTGGGTCTGGTGCTGCCATCTTTCGGACATCAATTCCGCCCATAAACGCAAGCACATCGCCATATTCACGCTTTAGCTTTATCAAGTCCATGCCGGCTTTGACCTCAAGCGGCTGCAAGCAATCCCAACCGGCTTCAATGAAATGCGGCACAAGCGCGCTGACATTCCCGCAGCTGTGCAGGATTGTCTTCATCCCCTTGCTGTGAAAGAAGTCACAAGCTCTCTTATGTGCCGGCATGAGCAGCTCACGATACGCCCTTGGCGAAAAGAATGTGGCATTCCTGTATCCGAGGTCATCGTAGAGGAATGCGGCATCAAACTCAAACCCCCTTGCGAGCATCTCTTCAGCGGCATCAATGGCAATTTGGACGCTCGCATCAAAAAGCTCCTTCACCCACTCTGGGTCATCAATTATCGCCGGGAGCAAATTTGTCGGACCCACAACCATAGCCATCCTGTCGTATCCTATGGCGGCATTGAATGTGCAAAAGTAACCAGCCTCACGCGCTTTCCTGTTTCGCTCCAACTCCGCAGCCCAATTGACACGCGACTCGTTCATCGTCAACCTGCCCTTGTATTCTTCCCACTTACGCCTGTCAGTGATGAGGAAGCCGAGCAACTCCGGCGTTGATGTCTTATGCTTCCAGTTCTTGACGGTGGCTCCATCAGCATTTCTCACAATCGTATACTCATCGGTCTCCTCAATGACCTCTTGAGGTAACTGGAACGATATGTCCGGAGCAAACCCAACAAACTCATATCCGAAATACTCGGCTGGACCAATCCCCTCCGGCAATCCCTCCCTATGCCAGCGCGCTATCGTTGTCCCCCATGGCGAATCCGAGATTGGCACCCTGTCTGGCTCAATGTGATTGAGCGCCATAAGAACTCGCTCCCTTGATGTCATCGCCTTTCACCTCTATCTCACGGGCGGTTGCCAAACAGCACAATGCTATCACGCAGCATCCTTTCCCATACGCTGCTAACTTCTGAGAACTCACTCACGCTCATGACATGCGGCTGCAAGTTGAATAGCGAAAGCGTCTTCACTACGGTGGAGAAAGCATTCTGGCGGGGCGGGTCTGCATAAACCACCAACAGGTCTATATCGCTGAATGCGGTATAGTCACCACGAGCATAGGAACCAAATAACACGACCCACCTTAACGGCAGTTTGTCGTTCAGCTTTGGAAGACGCTCGCGCAACAGCGATATAACTTCCTCGCGGCTATAGCGAGGCGAGAACACCTTCACAGAACTTGATGATTTCCTCGGCATAGCCGATCAACCTTTCAGCCTCGCTGCGCGTATAAAGCCAATGTGGTGCTCCTCTTGGATGGGCGTTTGGATAGCGAGTCGGGATGTATGCCTTATCCAATTCAAGCGCCGCTTCGTAAAGCCCCTCTGGAATCGTCACATCGCTCATTAACTCCTCAATCAAACCCGCAACCGAATGCCCCCACACATCCTTCCTCAGCTTTTGGAAGACCGCTTTAACTGCCTTTTCGGCAGCCTGTTGTGCTGAGAAGCAAGCCCATTCGTAAAAGCCACCGTTTAAGTCACTCTTTGCGTGCTCCAAGTCGCTCTTTGCCTGATTCATCCAATCGGAACTCCTGTCCATTCGCTCCCGCTCCAGAGCCACAAGCATCATTCAATGGTGAGTATCCGTATGTTGCGGAAGCGTGTAAGCTTACCCTGCCAATCGCCGCCACCGTGCACTTGAAGCCCGATGAAACCCTCTGTCGGCAATCTTTCCTCCTTGTCAGTGAAGTCAACCAACAGACGCTCATTCAGCCAGACGCGTATTCTCGGCGGCTGCCCAACGACGATGGCTCTCAACAAGTTCCAGTCATTCTCGCGCCATACCTCTTTCCACCGCTCATTTGGCGCAAGCCATCCACCGCACCCTTCACCGTAAAGCGTTCCAACCTGCCCGCCATCGCGATAATCAATCGTCACTTGGTAGCATCGTCCATCCTCAGTCGTTCGCAGGAATAAGCCGCTATCAATTCCGAAGTCGGGCTTTATCTCGGCGACGATTTCAAAGTTGCCATACTTCTCAACAGTTGCGAGCACACCGCCGTTGCCCGGCGGGTCCTGTGTGCCCTGAAGGACACCGTCAACGACTTCCCACTTACCGCCAGTGCCATGTCCCGTCTTGAGGATGCGCCAACCCTTCAAACTCTCGCCATCAAATAGCGGCTTGTATGCCATCGTTCCCGGTGGCGGCGGAAACATATGCGGCGATTCGGCTTCTTCCTCAGTCAATGGGCGAATGTAGATGTTTCGGAAGTGCACGGGTCCGTGATCACCCTGAAGCATCAAAGGACCCGGTGTTCCCTCATTCCCATCAAGCGCGCCACCGGTCACCCTCGCGATCTCCGCATTCTCATGGATCGTCACACCGTTGTGAATGACGGTCACCCTTGCCCGCCTGACTATCTTCCCGTCCGGGCTTCGGCGGGCTTGAACGAACTTGACATCAAAGACCTGCCATTCACCTGCTGGCTTGCTCGCGTTGAACCTCGGCGGAAGCAAGCCGTATATTCCGCCGCACATATGAGACTCAGGCTTTGCACCGTGCGAATCAAGGAGCTGGATTTCATAGCGACCTTGCAAGTAGACACCGCTATTGCTCCCCCTCGGCATGATGAATTCAATATGCAGCTGGAAATCACCGAACCTCTGCTCGCTCACCAGGTCCGTGCTTGGCGGTTGGTTGATTAAGACACCATCTTCAACTCTCCATCCGTTCCTACCGCCTTCGTGGCGCAGCCTCCAACCGGATAAGCTTTTGCCGTCAAATAGCGGTATCCAATCGGCAGCGAACAAGCCCTGCGTAAGAGTGAGGCACACCAAAAAGAGCATCCCGACAACTTTGGGTGCACAACATGGTTTCGCCCTCATCGTGCTTCACCCCCACATTCGCAATTGAGTGCGCGTCTCACGCACACATGATTATGGCATGCATGGGAACGAGCGCTAACTTGAAATGCTACACCGTCACAAAATGAGCGTGCAGGCATCAAACACCGGACCATCAACGCACGCCAACCTGTAATGCTCCTTACCATCCTCAACCACTTTACAAGCGCACCCAAAGCACAATCCCAAACCACAAGCCATCCGCTCCTCAACTGAAAACTGCCCATCAATGGCGCGCTTAATCAAGATGCGCTGCAGGCACTTCAACATCTCTCTCGGACCACACGCATATACTGCCACTCTGCGGTGCTTGTTAGCTTCAAGCCATTCCAATGCCAAGTCAACAGCTGTCCCATGGAATGAGCCGAAATGGGGTTGCTCAAGCGCTATCGCTGATGGCACACCATGCCTTGCAAACTCATCAGCTGCAATTTGTGCGCCGCCAATTTCAAGGACGCGCTTTTGCGTCACCCTCACAGGAAGCTCATCAAACGACCTTGCGCCAACTATAGCTACAACATCAACCCCCATCCTTGAAAGCGTCCTTGCCAGAAACGGGAGCGGTGCGTAGCCTATTCCGCCACCAACAAGCAATGCCACATCATGTCCATCACGCCAAACGAACGGCTTGCCGAGCGGACCGAGCACACGGATTGAATCGCCAATGCCTAAACGCGCAATGAAGCCAGTCCCAGCTCCAACAACTGAGAAGGCTATCTCAATCTCATCACCCTCGGCATCGGAAATTGAAAATGGGCGTGGCATAATGAAGCGCACATTCAGGCTTGCGCTAAGCGGTAAACCATCGCCATCATCCGGGAAGAGGCAAACGAATTGCCCGGGACAAGCATTACGGGCGATGTCGGGCACAAGAAGGCGCAGGCGATGAAAACGGTTAACCGTATCGTGACCGACAATCTGCGCCATGACCTGGTGGCACATTTCGCCCATCAACATCCCACCTTAGAGGGCATCCCATCATCGTATGTTTCAAAGGCATCCCGCAGCCGGTGTAAAGCGCCCATCGCCATCGGCATCCACCCAAACTGGGTTAGTCATTGCAAACGGCTTGACTTGGTAGCGCGTGCCATCATAGCCGGCATAATCGCTCACGACCGGGGATAAAGGTTTGTCACCGTAGACGAGAGCGACATACCACGCATCCCGCCTCGGAGCCATCCACAAAGTCCTGTCAAACCTGACGATGTTCCTTGCGGGCTTAACTCTGAAGCGCTTCACCAAGACGCCATTTTCAATCAACTTGACCTCACTCACATCAACCCATGGTGCAGCTTGCACAATTATGCGCAACTTAATGCGGCGCCCGCGCGAGCTCACGAGCCTGCCAATGCCATGCCCATTGATGGTCATGGTCACAAACGGACCCATGCTGACGATGACTTTCCCGGCTCTGAAGGCTCGCACCACATCGTCGCATGTCACTTCAGCTATGTCGTCGCACCCGACAAATGCAAAGCATCTTGGGTAGCCAACCTCTTGCTGGGCTATATGGTGCGAATCTGAGCCGCCCGTCGCCGTAACACGAAGCCCCGAGTTGAGCAGCGCAAACCAATCCCTGAGCGCCTCACCAAGCGTGTGCATCATCTTTGCATTGAGCACCTCAACGCAATCAAACTCCGTTGACCACTCCGGGTGCGAGCTTGTTCCCGTCTTCCAGTCAAGTTGAACAACATTGAAGTAGCTTCTGCCGATGCGCGGGTGGTTGACTTGGATCACTTGAACACCACTCAAAGAGCGCACACAAGAGAATATCTCGGAAATGCCCTTACCTTCCCAAGCTATGACACCATGTTCAATTGGTATCGGAAAGGCGTTGAAGTGTCCCAAGTGGCGAGTTGATATTTCCTGCCCCGGAATCGTGAGGAGCATTCGCCTTAACCCCATCTCTGAGACGAGCCACGATAAGTCGGTAATATGGTCATGGTCTGTCATCACGATGCACTCAACACCCTCAGCCAAGTTGCTTATGATGCGATCCCTCGGGCTGACTGAACTGTCAAAGCTGTTTGAGCAGTGTTGATGGGGATCAATGGCTATCCAGCCATCGGTGTTTAGCACCCTGCGCAAGAAGAATTGGGCGCACACAGTTTTCCCTTCCGGGACATGCAGCACTTTCTCATGGGTTGTGTATTCAAAGCCCCTTGAGGCAATGATGCGATACCATCCCGGGGCTATCGGGCGCAACCCATCGCCAAGCGATGCAACAATGTTTAAAGCGCCATCGGCATTATCGTAAGAGCCGAAGTCCGGTGTCTCGCTGCCATGCGCGCCAACAAATGTTAACCGTCCGGGAACTTTTCGTCGGTGCGGCAGCTCATAAATGGCAAATCGGATGAAGGAGGGCGCACTCATCCTCAACAGGATATGCCTGCTCTCACCGGCGTGGACTGATATGCGCAATCTGTCAATGGCTTTCCGCGCAACATGAAACGGCTTGATGAAATATTCCCCCGGCGGGAGCGACAGAACAAAATCACCGCTTGGCTTTGTGATGGTTTCAACAAACGGTCTCCCAGAACATGCAACTCTAACTGAAACATTTGCGATCGGCTTACCGATGTCCTTCTGAATCACCCTCCCGAAGAGCCTCGCAATCGCTTTCCCCTGCAGGAGATATGCGACATGCGCAACATCAGCTATGTTGCTCCCAACAATGAAGTGACGCTCATATGTGGCGGAGTCACCCGGCATAAGATCAACTTGCGCCGATATAACATCGCTCCAACTCACGCCGTTGATCGCCTTGAGCACACCTGCCTTGAGGCTCATCCCGTAAGCCACACCGCTGCCGCTGTAAGCCACCCAATCAGCTGTAACAGTTTTGTTTGCGGCATCGTATCCATACATCGGCGCATATATGCGAGCCCTGCCACACTGAACGGCATCTCCGAGCATGAAGTCCTTTATCGGCTTTGAGCCGCTGTTCGTGATGGTGGTGCGTATCGTTATGAACTTCTCGTCGTCCTTGAGAATGTATTGAGTTACGAGCGCCAACTCGCCGGTGAATGAGTCAACGCCCCTTGCCTCAACTACAGCGACACCATCCTCACCGGACTTGACTATCTCAACGGATGTGTATCTCGCCTGTCTCGGATAGCGTCCGAGGAAAAGCAACACCTGCTCAATAGCATCTCCGCCTCCTATCGGTGCTGCGTCAATTATGTTTCCGCCGCTTGCTGCCCCCCTATGCGCGTGTCCAAGCGAGCTTATAACGGCGCGCAGGTGCTCATTGCCAAGGAGTATGTCGCCAACTGTTGATGATGCGCCAATGCCACGAAGGCACTCCGACGGCTCAGTAATCACCCTCGCAAATGCATCTGCGTTAGCTGAGTTGAGCTTGGCTGTCAACAGCACGATGAAGCTAACGAGTGCACCGCAAAGCGCCAGTGTGCGCCTCACTTTCATCCTCATCCGACATCACACCACTCAACCATTTGATGCGGGAATTTGCGCGCAACTCTTGCAAGCGCATGGGGCGAATATCAGGTTCGGGTGAGGACTTCTTTTATCCTGCGCATCCCCTCTTCAATTCGCTCAATTGAAGTTGCGTAAGAGAGGCGCAAGTAACCTTCGGCTCCAAACGGCTCACCGGCAACTGTTGCAACATGCGCCCGCTCAAGCAAGAAATCGGCAAGCTCAATTGAGCTTTTAATCTCAACGCCATCATATGAGCGTCCAATCACACCGCTGAAGTTGGCAAAGGCATAGAATGCGCCCTTCGGCATGTTGCAATGCACTCCCGGTATCTCGTTGAGCAAGCTGACAATGCGTCTTCGCCGCTCATCATATTCGGCTATCATCTTCTGGACGAACTCCTGAGGCGCATTGAGTGCAGTTATTGCCGCTACTTGAACGAAAGCCGTCGGATGGGAAGCGCTTTGCCCCTGCACCTTCGCCATCGCTTGTGCTATCGGCTTTGGCGCAGCTGCATATCCAAGCCTCCATCCGGTCATTGCGAATGTCTTTGAAAGCCCGTTGATGACGACCGTCCTCTCCTTCACTTTCTCGCTTAGCGAAGCTATGCTCACATGGATAGCACCATCGTAGACGAACTTCTCGTAAATCTCGTCTGTGATGACGACGATGTCATCGTGCCTTTCAACGAGCCTTGCGACCTCCTTTAGCAACTCCGGCTCCCAGACCGAGCCAGTCGGGTTGCATGGTGAATTTATGAGCAGCACTTTGGCGCCGTTTGAAAGCGCCTCGGCTATTTGCGCCGGCTCCGGCACAAAGCCATTCTCCTCGGCAGTGTGAATTAATATCGGTTCGGCTCCGCAAAGCCTCGCCATATCGGGATAGCTAACCCAACACGGTGTCGGTATGATGATTTTGTCTCCCGGGTTGAGCAACGCTTGAAAGGCATTGAAGAGGGCATGCTTTGCGCCGCATGATATGACAATGTTCTCGGGCTCATAGCTCAATCCATTCTCCTCACGCAGCTTCTTGCAAACTGCCCTCCTGACCTCAAGCAACCCGGCTTCCTCGGTGTATTTTGTCCAGCCATCGCACAACGCTTTTATGGCTGCATACTTGATGTGCTCCGGTGTGTCAAAATCCGGCTCGCCAACGCTCAGGTTAACCACATCAATACCCTGAGCGACCATGCGCTTCGCCTTCGCCGATGTGGCGAGTGTTGCCGATGGCTTTATGCTGCGCACCCTCTCCGACAAAAGCGCATCAAAGTTGATCAACACCCTCACCTCCCTCCTCAACCTGCAACCCTTGGATGCCCTCGTTTGATTGGACATCTTCGGGTTGAACCTCCCCCTCAATCTCGCTCTCGTAGCCGATGAATATTCGCCTCTCAAGCATGCGCTCATAATCCGTCCACACCTTCCCAGCCTCACGCTGCTCCTCAACGAACGCTATAAAGCGAGCAAGCTGTGCATCCAAGTTCTCAATGAGGTGCAGCGCCATCGCTTCAACAGTCATTGGGCGCTTCGGCGCACCATACTCAGCATCGCCGTGATGGCTTATGATCATGTGGCGTATGCGCAATGCCAGCTCCTTCGGGAACGCCGGCATCTCCTTCATCCTTTCCGTTATCATCTCGTCGGAGAGGATGATATGCCCAAGCAACTTGCCCTCATCAGTCAGGTCAATCATCGGATCCCACACATACTCGCGCAGCTTTCCTATGTCGTGGAGTATTGCACCGGTGATGAGCAAGTCCCTATCAACGCCCGGGTGCGTCCTGCAAATAATCTCAACTATCTCAAGCACGCTCGTAATATGCTCAAGCAACCCGCCAAGCCAATTGTGGTGGAAGCGCAACGATGCCGGAGCAAGCTTGAGGTCGCGTGTGATGCGCTCATCATTAAGGAATGACAGGACGAGCCTTCGCAAATGCTGATTTGAGATGCTGTTTGCAGCCCGCATGATGCTTTCAAACATCCAATCAATGTCCTTGTCGGTGTGCATAACGAGGTCAAACAGATCATAATCGCTCTTCTGGCACTTTGCGATGTCGGTTATCCGCAGCTGGCGCACCTGCCTAAAAACTTCAACCTTCCCTTTAACTCGCACGACATCCCTCTCGTGTATCGCTTGGTCAAACAACTCAGCATCATCCCAGATGCGCCCTTGTATTGAGCCGGTCTTATCAACGAGCTCAAGAGCAAGGTAATTTCCGGGGCGGTCACGAAATGGCATCAGCTGTTTGCTCTTAACCACGAAGATGCTATCAACTGGCTCACCGAGCAAGAGGTCACGCACATATTGTGACTTAGCCATTCTTGATGCACCCCTAAAGGAAAGTTCTGGCACAACATGCCGTCAATGAGAAGGGCGAGAGAGCCATCTGCATGCGTTGGAGGTTACCTTGCCCATCTCAAATTTTGCATTGTTCAACAGTCACAAAAACAATGGGCAGGATACACCGCACATCCCGCCCATTGCCACTAAAGGCTAATTCGTAGATTTCGCAGATTAAGCATGGGCTGAGTTTACGATACGATATGAGACGATCACCCTTTCAAAGTGTCCAACCCTCACGATATGGTCGTTTGATGTATGGCTCAAGCTCCGGACAATCCTTAACCTTCATCTCCTTCGGGTCATACTCAATCTTTCGCCCGGCGAATATGGCGAGGTTGCCAATCAGAGCGATCTCCGTCAGGTATGCGGCGTAGTCAATGAAGTTGGACATCGGTGCAGGTCCGCCCTTGCATGCGTTCACCCACTCCCGTGTATGACCCGGTGAGCGAGGCAATGTGGGCTCAGGTGGCTTGTATTCTTTGAATTCCTCTTCGGGGTAAAGCTTCCACGAGCCACCGTTGTCACCGGGTGAGAAGAGCTTGCCCTTATCGCCAATGATGATGCAGCCGCTGCTCGGCAATTCAACCCCCGGGAGCACATCCTGTGGTGGCTTCTTACCGCCTTCATACCAAGTGAACTTGATCGGCGGCTGCTCGCCTCTCGCTGGGAACTCATACCGCATGATTGCCCACTTCGGATAGCTCTCCTTGTTGAAGCCGGAGTGCTCCGCTTCAACCGTGATCGGTATCCCCTCAATGATGTATTCGTAGAGCTTTAAGCCCATCACGGGCAAGTTCATTGTGTGACATGCCATATCGCCAATTGCACCGGTGCCAAAGTCAACCCATCCGCGCCACCTGAATGGCAGGTAGTCAGGGTGGTATGGTCGCCATGGAGCAGGTCCAAGCCACAAATCCCAATCAAGGTGTGGCGGCACCGGCGGTGTATCCTTTGGTCTGTCCATACCCTGAGGCCATATTGGGCGGTTCGTCCAGACATGCACCTCTGTGACCTTGCCGAGGACACCAGAGCGAATCACCTCAACGCCCTGCCTGAAGCCGCCTGCAGCTGTCCCCTGATTGCCCATCTGTGTTGCGAGTTTGTTCTCCATGGCGACTTGGCGCATAACCCTCGCTTCATATATGCACCAAGTCAATGGCTTCTCACAGTAAACATGCTTTCCCAACTTCATCGCCATAACTGAAGCCGGCGCATGGGTGTGATCTGGAGTGGCTACAACAACGGCATCTATTTGGTCACGCAACTCTTCAAGCATCTTTCGGAAATCGCGATACTTCTTTGCTTCGGGAAACTTCTTGAAAGCGTTTGCAGCACGCTGTTCGTCAACATCGCACAGTGCTACGACATTGTTACCCATACCGGCAAGCTCAAAGACCAACCCTTCACCACGCCCACCGCAACCAATGAAAGCCATGTTCAGCTTCTCATTAGCCTGATAGCTCCACGCTGACTTACTGTCCTTAAGCACCAAAAATCCCACACCGCCAATGGTTGCCGCCTTAAGGAATGAGCGCCTACTAATGCGCTTCGGCATTGCCATGCACCCCCTATGCTCAACCAATGCCGTTTATCGGTTTAGTCATCAAAACACATTATAGCGTAGAGGGGTGGGGTGCTTCGGTTACGATGCGCGGACAAAAATGCTATTCTCAGTAGAGTGCTCTCCTAATTGGATAACTTGAGCAGCGTGATGTGGAAGGGGTTGCGCTAACATGGAGTTTACGCGATGGTGGTTTTCCTTAGGCGGCTTGGCGAAGGTCGGTCCAAAGGATGTGGCATGCTTTAAATACGCCTTGTGCAATTGATGGATTGTATGTTGTGAGGCTTACTCTGACATTGCGATCGGTAAGAGGCGAGGTGATTGTGGATGGGAAGGGGCATAGGCGTGGCATTGGACGAGGCGAGAGGCATCTTCTCACTGATGCATTACGCTGTGGGAGAATTCGCGCATTGCTTTGTGACGGTTCAAGTTGACGGCATGCAAATATCCTCTACGACAGGCGGCTCACAGTTTGAGATAATGAGAAAAGATGAAAACCGCCTCATCGTCCTATGGCACCCGCCAAGCGGAGTGGATGTGCCTCTAAAGCTTTTGTTCCAAATGGATGCGCCCACTGACACATTGCAACTAACGGTCACCGCTGAAGACCAACTTCAAGGCATTGTTGAGGTTCATGGCGAGCTGTTCATGGGGTGTGAACCATACCTTGGGCGTTTGCCGGAGGAGGAAAACTTTGGCATCTTCTCGCTCGCTCATGGTCCGGTGACGAGCAAAACCGCAAAAACTCTCTTCAACCGATTCAATGACACCGCTGTAACTTTGCCTCAATCGGACATTTACCACATCAAGAGCGAACCACACAACCGATACCGCTTCATCAGCATGGGCAAGCTTGGCGAGACAATCTTCACCGCCAAAGTGACAACCAATGTCATTAAGCGGCATGGCATCCGTTACTACGCTCCAATTGATAAGTCGGTTTTCACTCACGCCCCAACTGGCTGGTGTTCGTGGTATTACTACTACCAGAACATCACGCAGGAGGAATGGGAGAAGAATGTTGAATGGCTCGCTGACAACCTGAGGGACTTCGGGCTTGAGTGGGTTCAACTTGACGACGGTTGGCAATGTGACAACAGCAACCCACAAACATCAGGCGGGCGAGACTGGCGCTATCCGAATGAGAAGTTCAGCAAGGGGATGAAATGGGTCGCTGACATTGTGAAGCAGCATGGCATGAAACCGGGCATATGGCTCATTCCACAGAAAACGGACAGCGACGAAGTTTATAGCGCACATCAAGACTGCTTCCTGCGAAGACATGATGGCACTCCCGTGCGCATCGGCGATTGGCACCCGCGCAAGGTTGAAAGCTATGTTATTGACCCGACCAATCCCAAAGCACTGGAATACATCAAGCAGCTGTTCCACACGCTTGCTTATGATTGGGGCTTTGATTACTTCAAGATTGACAACCAACCCGAGTTCAGCCGTTGGTATGATGAGCATTCCGAGGCTCGCAAAGCCCGTGAAGTCACAGGGAGCGAAGCTTATCGCATGACATTGAAGGCAATAAGGGAAGCGATCGGTCCAAACAAATACTTGCTCGGTTGCTACGGCATACCACTTGACGGAATTGGCGTAATGAACGGGAGCCGAACCGGAGGTGACATGAGAGCCGATTGGGAAGGCTGTCAGGTCATGATTCGCACAATCACGAAGTGGGGTTTTTTGAACAATGTCGTTTGGTGGTGTGACCCAGACACATTGTGCGTCCGTGAGCCGTTGACGATCGGCGAAGCGAGGATTATGGCGACACTTGTTTCTCTCAGCGGGCAAGCGCTCATGACGAGTGACAAGATGTATGAGCTGCCCGAGGAGCGAGTGGAGATTTTGCGCCGTGTCATCCCAACGGTTGACATACACCCGATGGAGTTTTATCCGTGGGACGAGGACGAAAGGGGTCGTCCAAGTGTTGTTAACCTGAAAGTCGCCAAGCATTACGGCAGTTGGGATGTTGTTGCAGTTTTCAATTGGCATGAAGAGCCAACGACGATTGAGGTTGACTTTGGAAAGCTCGGTCTGCCAACTGGTGAAGACATCCGATACCATGTTTTTGAGTTTTGGGGCAAGCGCTACAACGGTCAATTTGAAGACGGCTTTTCGGTCACCCTCCCGATACGAACTTGCGAAGTCTATTCCGTCAGAGAAGCATTGGGGCATCCGCAAGTTATCTCCACATCTCGCCATATTACGCAGGGTGTCATTGACCTCGTTGAACTGGTCTGGGACGAGACGAATAACGAACTTCATGGGAGCAGTTTGCTCGTCCGCAGTGACCCTTATCGGCTGTATGTCCATGTGCCAAATGGCTTCTCTTTTGCCCAATTCATTGCCGAGCCGAGGAAAAGCCAAATCAAAGCCGAAGTTAAATGGGATGGCGAGATCCTCATAGCGGAGATGCTAAGCGAGGAGAATCAACAAGTTGACTGGATTTTGCAGTTCGGCAGACAAGTTTAAAGAACCCTTGTAAAGCCAGGGACAGCTATGGGGTATTTCCCCTCGGCATCCGGTTTGACCGGCGGCTCTGAATCAAAAGTCATGTTTTCCAAGTTCGGAGCCAGTTCAATGTCTGACTTTATGGCTTGTTCAAATGTGACCATCTGACCGGACTCCGCAGCCAGTCTCCCAAGTATACCGACCATGTTTGCCATAGCGCATCTCTCAACCTCATTGTAGGGCTTATCCTCACGAATCGCATCAAACAAAAGGTCCATTTCCCTCTGGTATGGGTCGCAAGGCGGACCTTCGTATTTCCAAATCAAGTTTTGCGGCTCCTGCTGCCAGCCCTTGTAAATCCTCGGCTGCGGAATGCCCTCTCCAAGCACGGCTAAGCCCTTTGTCCCGTGAATGATGCATCCCCAGAAGTTCCAACAATTTACCATGTGCCTACCTTGAGCAAACAGCCTTGCGCCATCTGGGAAACCATACTCAACGGCATAATGGTCAAAAAGTTGATCGGGATCTTTTCGCTGCTGCCTACCGCCGTGCCCCTGCGCCCAAACCGTCCAATCTCCCTTCACCCAACAGCAGACATCCAAATTGTGTATGAGCCAATCAAGTATGAAGCCACCATTTAGCCATGTGAAGCAATGGAAGTTGCGTATTTGATGGGCAAGCTCACTCTCACCCTTCCGGCGAGGTATCATTCCAACGGGACCATGCATGCGATATGCCCAGCAGACGACGACATCGCCGATGATGCCATCGTGAATTCTGGCGATTGCCTCTTCCAACGGTATGTAATGGCGGCTCATCAATCCGCCGGCAACTTTCAGGTTTTTCTCCGCAGCCACTTCGCCGGCTTTAAGCACCCTGCGCACTCCCGGTGCATCCACAGCAAATGCTTTTTCCATGAACACATGGCAACCTTTTGAAACCGCATATTCAAGGTGCAATGGTCTGAAAGCTGGTGGAGTTGCGAGCAGAACAACGCCACCCGGCGAAATGCAGTCAATGGCTTTCTTGTATGCATCAAACCCGACGAATTGCCGTTCTGGCGGCACATCAACTTGCTTTGGGAACGCCTTTTGCAGCCGTTCAAGGCTTGATTTAAGCCTCTCCTCAAATACATCCGCCATAGCAACAAGCTTTGTTGGACCTTTCGTCCGAAGCGCATTGACAGCTGCACCGGTGCCCCTGCCACCGCATCCGACCAATGCAACTTGAATTGTGTTATTTTCTGCCACATAACCGCCCGTTGATGCGATCCCAGCAGCAATTGCGGTTACTGCTGAATTACGGATAAAATCTCGCCTCGTCAATTTCTCCATGAATTATCCCCTCCTTCCCCTTGAGTATGCGATAGCCCATCAACGATAGCGAAAGTTGGCAGCTCATCCCTGCCATTGAACCGCTACCAAGCGGCTTTATGCACCAATTTAACCGCCACCAATTGGATAGACCACCTTCTCATCAACTTGTGTTAATTGTGGTCGTCCGTCCTTCAGGATAGCACGATAAACGCTTCCGCATGGGCGGGCAAGCATTTCAACATTTCCCAAATCCGGGACAACAATGGAAGCTTTTCGCTCTTTTCCATCAGCAGCCCACGCTGTAATGAGCCATTCACGACGGCGATTGTGCTTTCTCACAAGCACGCGCAAGTTTGGGTCACCAGTTGGAAACTCGTAAGCCGGCAAATCCTTAGACCAACGATGGCGATTTGGACCGGGCAAAAGAACGCCATCCCTCAAAAAGCCCTCCAAATGCGAGAAAAGAGCATGCACATACGATAGCACCATCATTTGCTGTAACCAATGCGGCGGCTTATCGCCCAAATCGCCATCAAAGCCGCCCTTGGGATACGAAAAATAGCCAGCAACTCCGCCAATCATGCCAGCTGTGTAGTAGCACTTTAGGTAACCCATATAAAGCGCCAGATCGGCGAAGGCTCTTTCGCCTAATTCCTTCCGTTCCCAACCGGCATTGACCCAGTTGTATGACAGCATATCGCCGCATTCTATCTGCTGAGCTACAGCATTCAAGGCTTGCGTTAGCATGTCGTTATCCCCAGTAAAGCCCGAGTTGAAGTGCAAATAGTAGATTGAGCTGCTTGGCAGGTCGGAGACACGGCGAATTTGATTGTAATCATAGCTCCAATGCCACCATTGCGGGTATCGGTTGCGATGGGCAGCTTCCGTGTGGTAATAGATGTAAAGTGCGCCAGGAACTGCCTTCCTTACAGCGTTTGCGATTATGAGTTCCTGATGTGCCTTTCGCTCCGAGATGTAATCAAACCAGGATTTGTCGCCCTTCGCCTTCAACACCCTTTCATCTGCTGCCCAAACTTTCCCCGCCCAACCGTAAGTTGATAGGGCGTATTCACCACCGTTGAGAATGACCGCTATTGTGGCACGAGCCGAGACTCTCTTGAGGAGCTCAATGCAGATGCTTGCGGCGCGTTCAAAAACTTCATCGGGCGCCTCCGGACTCCATACCTTCCTGCCTTCAGCATCTTGACACCAAGTTTCCGGTGGTAGGCTCTCCAGAAACTTCTTGTCAAAAAATGGGCGATAAAGCAGCACAAAAATGCGATAGCGTTTCGGGTTCGCAGCCGAAAGCGCACAAATCTTTGACGGAATGCTATTTGGGTCATCAAGCTGAGCCACTGCGCTTTGGTTGGCTTCGCCAAATTCCAGCGCATAACCCCAATTTTCCGCCAATTCTACGCGGGCCTCAAACGGCATCGTCCATCCCCAGCGAGTCAAAGGCGGCAGCGTATGTCCGTCACGGAACTGAGGTTTTGGAGCCTCACGCAAAAACTCAAGCGCTGTCTTGGCACCAGCATTCGCGGCGACCAAAAGCATCATCAATATAGCCACTATTTGGGCAATTCTTGCCATGTTACCCACCTCACAGGTATGGTTGTATTTCAACAAAGTTTAGCATCAGTTCCTGCCCAACCGGTCCACCGGGCTCCGTGTCAGTGACCCAGTCAGAAATGACCAATTTTGCGCGATTTGAATTCGCCTTGAACAAGCGCCAATGGAAGTTAATCCATTGCCCACTAATTGTGCGTGTCGGGATGACCTCATCAAAACCCTTTACAACTTCCGCGCCATCAACCTTCACGGAGATTGCAAGCAATTCCTTGTTAGTCTTCCTTTGACTTACTCCGTTGAAATCGGCGACGACAAATTTTAACGAATAAAGCTTTCCCGCTTCAAGGTTGGCGATTTCCTGCGAGACAATGTTAGCTCGCTTTGCGCTTCGCCTCATCCAAAGGAATGTGTCGCCCTTTTTCGTTCTTGGCCAGCGCCCTTGAAGCCAACCATAACCGTCCATCGTTCTCGCTTCAATACTTCCCTCCTCTGCCGGGATAACCGTCCACCCATCCAATCCGGATGAAAAGTCGGGATTTTTTGCGAAATCGTTGCGATAGCTCAGCCCATACTTTGATGAAAGCATCTCCCTTTCACCCTCAATGCAATAATGCCTGTAAAGCCTTCCGAGCCATCGCAATGTTTCCTCATCCATGTAGCCAGAAGTCCAACCCATGATGCCATAAATATTGGAGAAAGTTGGCTCATTTGCGATGTGATGCATTTGCATGTCCAAATAGACCTTAAAATCAACACTCGGCTCATGATTCAAGGTGAGCGGAAAACATGAAAAAACACCGAGGCAAATGATCAAATGCTGCTGGAGCTGCGGGAGTGACCTTGACCAATTTTCAACAGCTTCTTTCAAATTCCGGCGAATAAATTCCTCAGCCTCCGCTTTCGTCGGCTGCTCGGGTAGGTAGCGTTCCCAAGCGAGCTTAAAGCCATTGCGAATGATGGTCTCCACAAACTCAATTCCCCTTTGCGATGTGTAAAACCATTTCCCAGATGTGCCAAGGTATGGATAAAATGCCTTCCGCGGGAAACTTTCAGCAAGTTTTTGGATGGCTTCTGTCCAAACTGGGTAATTAGCTCTGTCGTCCAAAAACTCATCAACGATAACTCCATCATACTCATCCTGAGAGAATCCGGGGCTTTTAGCCCAATAATTGCGCGCATCATCAACCGAAATCGTCGGTTTTTCACCCCTCTCACCGAGCCCGGGAACACCGCATTCAATTAGCCACTTCCTCCCCGATGCCTTCCATTCCCTCACCAACTCCAAATCTTCTTTGCGCCCGATGCCAATTATCGTGGTAATATGGGGCAACATGTGGACTTTAAGGAATGCCCAATCATACGGTCCGAATGGCTTAACCCACGGATCGTAGCCAAACTTGGCAAACAAAATCTCGGGCACCGAACGGATAGTGACTCCCTCAAGCCGAACATTCCCATTGCAGTCAAAAACGATGCTGTGCCCGCCAGCACGAAGAAACCGAAATGCTTCGGCACTCTTTGCACCGTGTTCGTGGATGATGATCGGCTTCTCCACACCTTCAACTCCCACTACAACTTTTCCACCTACGCCAACTTCAGCCACTGTCCGAAAGAAAACCCAACCATCCCTCGGATTGACAATGCGATAGCGGAGAACGCCTTTAACTGCCCCCGGAGACTCACTTAGCAACTCCGTGACAAAGTTATTCAACTTATGCGGCATCTGCCCATACACCCCCGATGAGCATAACTGC
>Ga0209394_1000496_pt1 | contig 30529 bp, 32 predicted proteins | sample JNZ201metaG_FD_184122 | JGI IMG/M metagenome (GOLD analysis project Ga0209394, IMG submission 184122) | Hot spring microbial communities from Jinze hot spring, China to study Microbial Dark Matter (Phase II) - JNZ 20120812A (SPAdes) (version 3) ...
GGAATATACACTTATACATTGCGCTTCTTCAACCTGAAAAATTTAATGGCCATGCCACTCAAATGTTTCAGAAGTTTGGCCGCGTCCCTCACCTTTTCAGGGAGATGAAACTTTATAAGTTTAATGGCTCTCCTTCCCTTTAGGACGGTGGTCGACCATCTCTATGTGGGGAACATTTGTAAATGCCATTGCGGTGGTTGCCGGGAGCTCAATGGGACTAGTTTTACGTGGCGGTTTTCCCGAGAGGATCAAAAGTATTGTCTTTAAAGGTATAGGGCTTGTAACCCTCTTCATCGGTTTTCAAATGACCCTGAAGACTGGCAACCTCATTATATTATTTTTTAGCATCCTCATCGGGGCGATCATAGGAGAGTCCCTTGATATTGAGGGGCGCATTGAGAGATTTGGGAACCTCATTAAGTCGAAATTCGGTTCTGGGGAGGATAGGTTTGTTGAGGGCTTCATGACCGCCTTTCTAGTCTTCTGTATGGGCTCCATGACCATCATTGGTTCAATCGAAGATGGCTTAAATGGGAATCCGAGCATCTTATACGCTAAATCAATGCTTGATGGTTTCGCATCAATATCGCTTGCTTCAGTGCTGGGCGTGGGCGTACTCTTCTCAGTCATACCACTACTATTATATCAGGGCGGAATAACGGTGCTGGCATCCCTCTCAAAAGCCTTCTTCACAGGGGCTATAATAAATGAGCTCAGTGCCGCCGGCGGCATAATACTAATCGGGCTAGGAATAAATATACTGGAGATAAAAAGAATAAAAGTGGCAAACTTTCTCCCATCACTGGCAATATCAGCGGTGCTGGCCTACTTTATCGCCTAGCTCCCGGAGAGAACGGAAAATGTTTGACCTGGTCACTATAGGTCACTTCTCTATAGACCTTATTCTCCCCCTAGGCGCGAGGAAGCCTAGGAGAAGGCTTGGTGGGCCGCCGACATATACATCTATGTCCGCTAGGAAGCTTGGCGCAACTGTATCAGTTATGTCTAGAGTTGGCGGAGACTTCCCAGAAGCTTATTTAAGGTGGCTTGTGAAGGAGGGTGTTGACTTAAGCTATCTTAAAATAGATGAGACATATAAGACGACAAGCTTCCTAATAAGGTACCGCGTGGGCGGGGAGAGGGATATGTTTCTTAGGAGTAGGGCTCCACCAATATCTGATGAGGATATAGTGGACTTGGGGGCCAAGGCGGTTCATATATCTCCAATAGCCAATGAGGTGCCCATATCTTTAATGGAAAGGATTGCCAACATGGCCCCCGTGGTCACGCTTGATCCTCAGGGCCTGCTGAGGGGATTTAATAATGATGGTAGGGTCTTCTTACGCGGGATAAGTGACTTAACCTTCCTCAGACATATCGACGTAATCAAAGCTTCGGAAGGAGAGCTAAAAGCCATGACTGGATTGAGTGATGTGCTCAAGGCTCTGGAGAAAATCAGGGGGCTTGGGGTCGAGGCGGCGGTAGCTACCGTTGGTGTAAGTGGGGCCTTCATATCCTTCAAAAACGGTGTTTTCTATATTCCCGCGGCCCCGCCGAGAAGGCTTGTTGATCCAACAGGCGCAGGCGACTCCTTTATGGGCGGCTTCCTAGCCGAGTATATTAAGGGTGAGGATGTACTGTGGTGCGCGGCCCTCGGCTCCTCAGCAGCATCCTATGTGGTTGAGGAGGTCGGGCCGAAGGGATTTAAAGGGAGAAGGAAAGTTTATGAGAGGGCTAGGTGGGTTTATGAAAGAATTGTTAAAGTCGCTGGTAAAAGTTAAACGATTGGTTCAGTGAGTTAGTGTGGGGTAGGTGTATGGGTAGGGTCTCGAAGGGTGTTAAATGTAGTGTTGAGGGGTGCGGTAAGGAGGCTGTTAAATCCCTAAGCATCGAGAAGGCTAAAGCCTATGGCTTAAAGATCGATGTGGGCAGGAGAGCGTACCTATGCAAAGACCACTATAAGGAGTATAAGAGGGCGTCGAGGAAAGATAGGTTTGTTGAGGAATGGCGTAAAGTTGTCTAATGAGCAGCCGTAAAACTTCCTCAAAAAATTATTATTCATGATCATATACCTTTTAAATAGTTATCTAAGTGGATGGATGATCTTTGAAGATCCTACAGCTTCACGCAAACTTCATTGAGTATCGCCCCGTAGAGAAGGAGACGGCCGTGGCTGAGGAAGCTGAGCCTAAAGTGTATCGGCTTGAGGATCTAGTCGTCCTCTTCACTTGTATCGAGAAGGGCGATACGGTTGAAGTCGCCCATAAAGCCATAAATGAGGTTAAAGACTTCTTGGGTAAAGTTGGCGTGAACCGCATATTAATCTACCCATACGCCCACCTGAGCCCAGACTTGGCAAGCCCATCAGAAGCTCTAGGAATCCTAAAAAAGATGGAGTCGTATGCGAGGTCCATCGGCATAGAGGTTCATAGGGCGCCCTTCGGTTGGTGCAAAGAATTCTCAATATCGGTTAAGGGCCACCCCCTAGCAGAACAATTCAGGTCAATATCAGCTGAGGGGAAAGCTGCCAAAGAAGAGATGGTCTCTAAGGCCTTGGAGGCTGAGGAGAAGATTAAGTCCTACTGGTTTATCCTTAAGCCAGACGGCGAAATGGTTCCAATTGAGAAGTTTGACTTCACTGGGTACGAGAATCTAAGGAAGTTTGCTGCCTACGAGATGGCGAAGTCTAGGGCTGTCCACCAGCAGCCACCGCATACGCTCTTAATGAGGAGGCTTGAGCTGGCCGATTATGAGGAGGCAAGCGACCTGGGCAACTTCAGATGGTACCCGAAGGGCGAGCTCATAAAATCTCTTATAGAGGAATTTGTGACGGAGAAAGTTATCGCCTACGGCGCGCTGAAGGTTGAGACCCCAGTTATGTACGACATTAATCACCCGGCCTTAGCTGGCTACCTCCACAGGTTCCCAGCCCGCCAATATATTGTTAAGTCGGAGGATAGGGATCTATTCCTACGCTTCAGCGCGTGCTTCGGCCAGTTCCTCATGCTGAGTGATGCGCAGATGTCTTACAGGCACCTGCCACTAAAGATCTACGAGCTAACGCACTATAGCTTCAGGAGGGAGAAAAGTGGGGAGCTAGCTGGGCTGAGGAGGCTTAGGGCTTTTACCATGCCGGATTGCCATGCGTTGTGCGCTAATATGGAGCAGGCTATGGAGGAGGCTGTAAAGAGATTTAAGCTTAGCGTGGAGGTTCTTGAGGGGATTGGGTTAACGCGCGACGATTATGAGATGGCTATAAGGTTCACGAAGAACTTCTACGAGTCTAATAGGGGCTTCATTGTATCACTTGTCAGGCTCTTCGGTAAACCAGCCCTAGTTGAGATGTGGGAGGAACGCTTCTTCTACTTTGTCCTGAAATGGGAGTTCAATTTTGTCGATAACTTGGATAAGGCCTCAGCTCTATCAACAGATCAGATAGACGTGGAGAACGCTGAGAGGTATGGAATATATTATGTGGATGAGAGGGGGGAGAAGAGGACGCCGCTGATACTGCACTGCTCGCCGAGCGGCGCTATTGAAAGGGACATATATGCCCTCCTAGAAAAGGCCTATAAAGTCTATAAGGGTGGCGGCGTTCCAATGCTGCCCCTATGGCTCTCGCCAACACAGGTGAGGATCATACCAGTGAGTGAGAGCTTCTATCAGGAGGCTAAGAAGCTCGTGGCGGAGATCGCAAAACATAATATTAGAGTTGACTGGGATGATAGGCCCCTTACCATGCAAAGGAAGGTCCGAGAGGCCGAGATGGAGTGGATACCATATATAGTTGTCATCGGCAAAGAGGAGGTCTCCTCCGGGATACTGGCCGTCAGGGACAGGCGCCTCAGGGGGGAGCAGAAAGTGAGGAAAATGTGCCTTGAGGAGCTCTTAGATGAGATAAAGAGGGAGACCTCTGGAAAACCCTTTAAGCCGCTAACGCTGCCAGTAGAGCTCTCTAGAAGGCCGCGCTTCTATGGATGAAAGGGCCTTCCTCTACTAGAGTTTTTAAGGTGCTTACATGATATTTTTTATGTTTTATAGCTTATTGCTGGGCTGCGGGGATAGCTGAGATGGCGGAGGGAGACCTCCTGGTATATATTGACGGCAAATACTGCCCAAGGGATGAGGCAAAAATATCTGTTTTTGATCACGGCCTCCTTTATGGGGACGGCGTATTCGAGGGGATACGCGCCTACAATGGTGTCGTCTTTAAGCTTAGGGAACATATTGATAGGCTGTATGAATCGGCCCACGCCATAATGCTCAACATACCTATGACCAGGGAGGAGATGATAAATGCGGTTTTAGAGACGTTGAGGAGGAATGATCTGCGCGACGCCTATATACGGCTGATAGTCACTAGGGGCGTGGGCGACCTAGGCTTAGATCCAAGGAAGTGCCATAAACCATCAATTATAATAATAACTGTGCCGATGCTGAAGCTCTATGATGAGGAGAAGCGCAGGGAGGGCATAAGCGTAATAATTTCTTGGGTTAGGAGAGACTCCGTTGATGCAACATCTCATGAAATAAAATCCCTAAATTATCTTAATAGCATATTGGCTAAGATTGAGGCCAATAATGTTGGGGCTGATGAGGCAATAATTTTGGACAAGAATGGTTTTATCTGCGAGGCTACTGGCGAGAACATATTTATGATTAAAGATGGAAAAATTTATACTCCGCCAAGATCTAGTGGGGCCCTACCTGGGATAACTGCAATCGTCGTTAAGAGGATAGCAGCTAAACTTGGATACGAAGTCATCGAGAAAAACATAACTGTTACCGAGCTATTTAATGCCGACGAGGCTTTTCTGACGGGGACTGGTGCCGAGATTATGCCCATAAGAGAGATTAATAAGCGGAAGATAGGTGCAGGGGGAATGGGCCCAATAACCGAGAGGATATTAAAGGAGTTTATGAAGATAACTAAGGACCCAAGTGAAGGCGTGCCGATATACCAATGAACTCTATGCCAGATGATTCCGGCTAAACCACGATTACCTCTTTTATTTGCGGCACTTTAAACCTTAGGTGCCTCTCAACGCTATATCGTATTGTCATCATTGAGAATGGGCATCCAGCACAAGCTCCCTTAAGTCTCACCTTAACTATGCCATCATCCGTAACATCAACAAGCTCTATATCACCGCCATCAGCCCTCAATACCAGCCTTATCTCGTCTATCGCCTTCTCAACTTTATCTCTCATTTTCTACCACTCATATAACCATGCTATCCCTTCATATTTAAATCTTCCTAGAAGATTAGTAATGTTGATGATTTTGCTTTGGAGTGAGGTTGCTTGATGAAATTATATTTTTGGAAGATGCATGGCCTGGGGAACGATTATATACTTATTGATAATAGGGATGAGCGGATAGGCGATGAGATGCTGGCATCCCTAGCGCAGAAGCTCTGCAGAAGAAGGTTCTCTATCGGCGCAGACGGTCTCCTCCTCCTCTACGGCTCTAATGTCGCAGACGCTAGGATGAGAATATTTAATGCGGATGGCAGTGAGGCTGAGATGTGCGGTAACGGCATAAGGTGCTTAGCAAAATACTGCTATGAGAGCGGCGTTACACGTAAGAGCGTAATGGATATAGAGACCTTGGCAGGCATTAAAAGGGTTTGGCTGCAGTTCTCTGGTGGAAGGGTGTTGTCCGTAACGGTTGATATGGGGGCCCCAATCTTTGAAAGAGAGAAGATACCGGTCCTAGGCGAGGGTAAACTGATAGACGAGGAGATCGATGTTAACGGGAAGAGGTTTAGGGCCACATGCCTCTCGGTCGGGAACCCCCACTGCGTAATCTTCGCTGAGGATGTCGCGTCCTTCCCAGTCGATTACTATGGACCTAAAATAGAGAGGCACAAGCTTTTCCCCCGAAGGATCAACGTTGAGTTCGCCCAGATTTTGAGACCAAACTTAATTAAGGTTAGGGTTTGGGAGAGGGGTGTTGGGGAGACACTAGCATGCGGCACCGGGGCCTGTGCAAGTGTCGTAGCCGGGAGAATTCTAGGCGTGCTGGATAGCGAGTGCACGGTCCAACTCCTAGGCGGGGATCTGAAAATAAGGTATGATGAGGCGAATAACAAAATATTTTTAACTGGACCGGCTGAGAAAGTTTATGAAGGTGTGATCGAGCCGGAGGGTTTTTCTTGAAGTTCCAGTTGGCTGATAGGGTTAAGAGGCTCCCGCCATACCTGTTCGCCGAGCTTGAGAGAATAGCGGATGAGAAGCAGAGGCAGGGAGTGGACATAATTAATCTAAGTGTAGGCGACCCAGACCTCCCACCGCCACCATTTGTCCTCGAGGCTCTGAGGGAGGAAAGCTCAAACCCAAAAAACCACAATTACTCCTTTAGTCAAGGAGAGCTCTTCTTCAGGGAGGCGGTTGCAGAGTGGTATAAGGAGCGCTTCGGCGTTGACTTAGATCCCAGAAAAGAGGTTATAGCGCTAATAGGCTCCAAGGAGGGCTTAGCGAACTTCGCCAGAGCTTTCATCAACCCTGGGGATAGAGTCCTAGTACCTGATCCAGCGTATCCAGTCTACGCTAATGGCGCCACGCTGCTGAATGATGGCATCCCAGCTCCAATGCCACTACTGGAGGAGAACGAGTTTAAGCCAGACCTAGAATCGCTGGATCTGAGTGGCGTGAAAATCATGTTCTTGAATTATCCGAATAACCCAACCGGGAGCGTCATGAATAAGGATGACCTAAAGGCCGTAGTTGACTTGGCTAGGGAGAAGAATATAATCGTATGCTACGATAATGCTTATTCTGAGATAACCTTCGATGGCTACAGGGCGCCGAGCATACTTGAGGTCGACGGCGCGATGGACGTCGCCATAGAATTCCACTCATGCTCCAAAACCTTTAATATGACTGGCGATAGGATAGGATTCGCCGTCGGGAACAGTGAGCTAATAGAGGGCCTCAGGAAAGTTAAGTCCCAGATAGACTCCGGACCGCCAGTATATATACAGAAGGTTGCGGCGAGGGCCCTGCAGAGCTACGTTGGCGGCGAGCCGCCAGGGTACATAAAATGGGTGAATAGTATTTATGCTAAGAGAAGAGATCTGCTCATTAGGGGTTTAAGGGAGGCTGGCATCGGGGTCAAGAAGCCTTTAGCAACATTCTACGTATGGATGAGGTGTGGAAAGAGTTCCATGGAGTTTGCCTCAAAAATGATTGAGGTCGGCGTGCTTGTCACGCCAGGGATAGGCTTTGGGAGGCATGGCGAAGGTTATATAAGGTTCTCAATAACCCAGCCGAAAGAACGCATTGAAGAGGCTTGTGAGAGGATTAAAGGGGCATTAACACGATAGTTTTACAAGACCTATGCAGGATGTACCCATCGAATTAAAGAAGAATTTCCCAAAAAGTTATTTTTTCAGTATTGTACTCTATAGTTTCCTTGGATGATGGAATTTGCAGCAGTATGATGTGATAATTGTCGGCGCAGGGCCGGCCGGGATTTTCTCAGCTCTAGAACTCGCGAGTAATATTGATCTCAATATTCTTATGCTTGAGAAGGGGCCGGACATCGATAAGCGCAGGTGCCCGGCGAATAGGGGCCTTGGGTGTATAAGATGCGAGCCGTGCTCACTGCTTTCTGGTTGGGGAGGTGCTGGAGCCTTCAGCGATGGGAAACTCACTTTATCCACATCCGTTGGGGGTTGGCTAAGCGAGTATGTTGGCGAAGAAAAGCTTACGGAGCTGATCAACTACGTTGATGACATATACGTTAAGTATGGTGGACCCCAGAGGGTTTATGGTGAAGATGCTGACGAGGTTGAAAAGATAGAGCGGAAGGCCGCTTTAGCGGGCTTAATCCTTGTTAAGCAGAAGATTAGGCATTTGGGAACTGAGAAGTGCGCAGGGATCCTTCAGAGAATCCGTAAAGACCTGAATAACAGGATTGAGGTGAGAACTAGGACTGAAGTTAAGAGTCTATTGGTGAAGAATGGCGTTATTAGGGGCGTTGAGACCGTTGGCGGCGAGAAGATTTATGGGAAATACGTTATTGTCGCTCCTGGTAGGAGTGGGGCTGAGTGGCTTAAGAGCGAGGCGCAGTCCCTTGGGCTGAAAACCTTAAACAATCCCGTAGATGTCGGCATTAGGGTTGAGGTTCTAGCAGTAACAATGGAGGAGCTGACGAATATCCTCTATGAGCCCAAATTCATATATTACTCAAAAGCCTTTGATGATCAGGTTAGAACCTTCTGTGTTAACCCCTACGGCGAGGTGATTACCGAATCTTATGGGGACGTAATAAGCGTCAATGGGCAGAGCTACGCCGAGAGGAAGACCGAGAACACGAACTTCGCGGTGCTAGTTAGTACATCATTTACCTACCCATTTCGGGAGCCAATAGCATATGGAGAATATATCGCTAGACTAGCGAATTTGCTGAGCGGCGGCGTAATAATACAGCGCTTAGGTGATCTGGAACTGGGTAGAAGATCAACTGAAGAGCGCATTAGTAGGAGCATTGTCAAGCCAACACTTAAAATAGCAACGCCCGGGGACTTAAGCTTCGTCCTACCGTATAGATATTTGACGGATATTAAGGAGATGCTTATGGCTCTCGACAAAGTTGCGCCAGGAATATACTCAAAGGATACGCTCCTCTATGGCGTCGAAGTGAAATTCTACTCTTCTAGACTGGAACTAAATGAAAACTTGGAGACAAAAATAAAGAATCTATTTACAATAGGCGATGGTGCTGGTGTGACACGTGGGCTGATACAGGCAAGCGCCAGCGGAGTTATGGTGGCTAGAGAGATAATGCGCAGAGAAAAGGAGCATGTTAAAGGCATTGCCCCCAGAGAAGTTTGATTGCGTAGTCGGTCTTTAGGAAGGATATATCGCCCACTAATGATATTTTAGCCTCCTTTGGGGTATGAGGACGCCCGGACGTAGACTGCTGAGACCGTATAGCGAAAGATCTCAATGGTTTTCAATTAGCTTGGAAATTAGCGGTAAATTAGTGGTAAAATGGAGTAGACTTTAGTAGCCACCAACAGCCCATCTATGGTGACGTATTCATTTGGGGCATGTGCAAGCCCCTCTATTCCGGCGCCGAAGGCTAGGCATGGTATTTCAAGAACTTTCTTCACTGGCGCAGCATCACTTGTAGCGAGGATTATCTTTGGTCTCGGTTCCACACCAGTCACTACCCTAATGGCTCTCCTCAGGCTCATTGCAAATTCCGAATTCCACGATTCACAATATCCGCTCTCCGAATCTATAACGTCAACATTGACTCCACTTATTCCGCTCTCATCAATCATCCCCTTGATGTGCTTGAGGAGATCTTCTGGGCTAGATCCAGGTAAAATTCTTATATCAAATGATGCCTCAGCATAATCCGGCACAACATTAATTTTCACTCCACCATTTATCATCGTTAAGCTAACAGTCGGGTAATAGTGGGCCCTCCTTATAGCGTTTTTCTGCTTCTCGCTTAAACCCCCCTGAGAGAGAAAGTACTCTATACTCGATTCGACAGCCTCCTTGATGCCCTCTGGGACCTTAAGGCTATAATCCTCGGCGTCCTTCACCACCCTGATGGCGGCAATTAATTTGTCTATTGCGTTATCGCCGTAAAAAGACATGCTCGCATGGGCTACTCTACCCGTAACCTTTAGCCGCAGTCGTAGGTAACCCCTACAGCCAACATCTATATATGGGCTCTTAATTGGGTCCCTGCTAAGGAAGTCGCCTACTAGACAAGCATCTCCATGTAGAAGTCCAGCTTTAAGGAGCCACTTGGTTCCATTAGTCGAGCCCGCTTCTTCATCGCATGTAAACCAGAAGTCTACGGTAGCCTTGCTTTCAGCCCCCATCTCGCTCAAAATCTTAGCTGCAATTATGGCTGCCGCACACGAGCCCTTCATATCGCTTGCGCCCCTACCATAAATTCTGTCTCCAACGACCGCCCCGCCATATGGATCGTAAGCCCACTCCTCACGCCTACCCTCAGGAACCACATCTAAGTGACCTAACCAGATAATTTTCCTCCCGGGTTCTCCCGTAACCCTTACGTAGACGTTAGCCTTCTCCTCCTCTTTAGAATAAATCTTTGCCTCTAAGCCGCTTTTCTCAAGATAAGAGCTGATGAACTCAGCGCACTCCAGAGTGTTACTGGGCGGAGAAACGGTCCGGAATTTAATTAGGTTGGATGTAAGAGAGATTAGCTCGGACCTAAGCTCCTCGGCTCTTTTAAGAACAGTATATATTGCCTGCGCCCTCATGCAGTCTCGCCCGAGCTAAGTTACAATTTCATTTAGTCTTCCGCTCTCGGCCGCGTACTTTATCTCCAGCATCGGCAGATCCATGGAGCTCTCAATTCTATCTACGCCATACTTTCTGAGTAAGCCCTGATACTTCAGGGTTAGCCTCCGCATCTCAGGTGATGTTGGCCCAACACAGGGCGCTCCCGGAACCCTCGGGCTAACGTCAAATATATAAAAGGCCAGTCTCCTTTGCTCCGGGTCATCAGCATCATAGGTTATTGCGCCCTGAAGGGCAAATAAGCCTATCATGCCAGGCGGATACTCTTCCTCACAAGATCTTCTGAATCTCTCAGCCGCCTCGTATACAAGCGGCTTCTGTGACTCCCTCATCGTCAGTCCATAATGCCCTATCTCCTCATTCTTAATTGGTACGTTGAGTGAGAGCTGGTCTCTGGCTGGCAGGCTCAGTATTCCATGGAGGTTTGTCTGCTTTCTGTCATCAAATCCCAGGAAGTCGAAGTCACCAAATTGGTCTTTAAGCGCCCACCCTTGAAAGTTTGCATTAAACTTCTGGCCTAGCACATACTCCTCTATTCGAGCTCTCCTTAAGCCTTCCTCATCTATCACTTCAGCCCTTATCAGCTCTTCAGCCTTCCTGTAATATTCTTCCGGCGAGGATGCGTAGAAGAAGGCCCTCTCCAGAGGCTTCTTCTTCTGCTGAACCTTAACTATAACAAGCCTATCAATATCCTCTGGTCTATCAAACTTCTTCGGAATCTTTATCCCAGCCCTCTCCAGAAGCCAATACTGGTTTCTTGGGGCGTTCCTCTCCTCAGCCCTAAGGAGGAACCTGTTCCCGTAAATCGGCACCCTAAATTTATTCTCAATGTTATCGTATCCAACGTAAACCGAAAATGATCTATTTGGGACAAAAATGACATTTAGCTCCAATAATCTTTCTTGAATGTCCTCCCTCACTATCTCTGAGAACTTGTCTAGGATGATTATGTGGTCAAATAGGTGCCTATTGTATTTCGTATATAATTCCTCTCTCCCCCTCTGGCATATTGCTATTGTTGGGAGGCCAAAGGCCTTCGCTGATACTCCGACCTCCTCGGCCGAATGTGAGCCTAAGACACCAATAGTTATCTTATCCGGGTTATATTCTGACGCGATTTTTTGAATCTCAGTTCTATCAATAGCCAACTTCTTCCACCAACGGAATAGTATATCTTCACCCCAATATTTCCTTTAATCTGTCCTGCTCTACCGCCTCCCTTATCTCTAGAGCTATCCTCCGGCCAGTGCTCATGGACCTACCATGCTTTATGAGCGCATATGGCGATGTCTCCATGAAGACGTTTGTCCCAGCAACTATCCTAGCAGATATCTCAAAGACATAGAATTTCAGGTTCGGTGTAACAACAGTCTCTAGGCAGAAGGGACCCCATATGCCCGGGCTACATATCTCCCTCGAAGTCTCAATAACCCTCTCACCCATCCTGAAAACCTCTGGTAAGAGGGACTCCCTAAGCATTAGTGGGAAATTTCCGACAATCGTGTATGTTATATTTATCCCAGCCTGACCCTCAGCCGGGATCCTGCCAATTCCATCGGCGTTTGACTCATAGCGTCTATCGAAGCCCATTAGCTCGAGTTCTCTGCGCATAACCGAGTAGAAGTAGTGGATGTAGACTGGTATGCCGACAATATACTCTTGGATGACATACTCCCTTAAGCCGCCCATCTTCCCCGCCTTCTGCCAGAACTCCCTCTCATTCTTAGCGAGAAAGTATCCCTGCCCACCCTTTGCTCCGTAGAATTTAACTATGGCGAGCCCATCAATCTCTGAGGGATCTTTAAACACTCTTGGCAGATTAAGCCCAGCCCCTCTGAGCCAGGCCTCCTGCCTCTCCCTATCAGCCTCCCAGAAAAGTATTTTCCTGTTGCCATAGTATGGAACCCTTAAATTCTCTATAGTCTTTAGTGGTACATATGCTATTAGCGAGGCATGCGGGATTAGAATTGCATTTCGATTTATAAGGGCGTCTTCAGTAGTATGAAACTTATCATAGGATTCTATCTCAATTATTTCGTCAGCGACGCCGAAGTGCTTATAGACGAAGGCGTGGTCACTTTTACATACGGCGATGGTCTTAAACCCCTCATCCTTAGCGCCCCTCAATATTTGGAGCGCCGAGTGGCTCCCAAGGGTCGCTATCGCGTAATCCACAACCCTCCACCACTCTCGAAATGAATTAAATCTTCCCTCCTAAATGATCTTTGGCACCCAGTATATTATAGCGAAGTTCACAATCACGGTAAATACTGTTGAGAGGAGCCAGACCAAAATCTTCTTCAGGCTAATCTTATCCCCCTTTGAGTTAAGCTTCTCCGGCATTGCGTATAGGATTCCACTAAGCGAGAGGGTTATTGAGAGGGCTATTGACGCAAGTAGGTAATTGCTTATCTCTGGGTCGAAGGCCAGTCTAGATCCAAGAAGGGTTAGAGCCAACCACGCTATAAATGAGCCAACCAATGCGTAGAAGAACCCCTCAATACCCTCTTTACCAATGACCGAAATTATAACAAAAAACAGTACCACCGAGGTGCATGATGCTGCAGAAATAATCCCCTCCTCCTCTGGAACAAGGTTACTAAAAGAACAAATTATGATGGTTATGAGAAGGAGGAAGAGCGAAACTACCCCCTGAACTACGAACACTCTTTCTTCACTCAATCTCCTCATAATATTCATCATATTCTTTTCATAATTGGGGCCAAGCATTTATATCTTTTCATATTTATATAAGATTGGCTGAAGATTGCCGGTGCCCTTAAAGATCCCTCTTAGAAAGGCTTTATGGGAGTCTCTGAATTTTGGTAACCTTGTTTTACGTAATGCTTAAATGTTTTGGCGCACCTATGTCCTATAGATAAAGAAAATATGGTGTATTGAATGCCGAAGTCGATTATTAAGGCCTCCCAGAAGGTTAGAGAGCAGGGGGAGGAAGAAGGAGCAAAATACATTAGCGTTAAGATACCGAAGGAGCTTATGGACGAAGTTGACAAAATAGTCTCAGCTGGAATTCTTGGGTACAAGAGTAGGATGGAATTCATTAAGGATGCCGTGAGGGACAAGGTTCTAAGGCTTAGGGCTGAGGTGAGCGATGAGAGGAAGTGATAAGCCTAGAGGGATTTAAGGATAACCTCCTCGAGTTTATTAAACTTGGGAACGAGCCATTTGACATAGACTTCATTTACAAGTAATGTATCCAGCCAATAGATAGGCACCGGATACATGAGGTCCTCTACCAGCTTGAACTTGAGGGCAAGATACTGAGACTTTCAGATAGGCGCTATATTGCTACGAGAATAGCCCTGAAAAGTGGTTGAAATCTCAGTTCCTTGAAATCAAAATACCTAAGGAAATAGCTATCGAGATTAAAGAGAGAGACCATGTACCTCACGCCAGGAGCATGGAAGACAATAGACTCATTCGTTTCAGAGGCCATAAAAGAGCACATTGAAAAAGTTCTGAACGCCTGGACCAAAGAGCTTTACAGAAGAAAGAGTGGGATAAGACGCCATAACCGAGCGCGCTAACCACTAGAGACTCAAATTATGGGACATTCTGGGTAAAAGTTAAAGGTAAATGCCCCCTTTCTTCTAGATGGTTGATGGCAATGAAAGCCATGGTTATTAAGAGGATAGCGCCGATCGAGGAGAATCCCCTAAGCTACGAGGACATCCCAACGCCTGAACCTAGGGGAAAAGAGATCCTAATTAGGGTTCATGCATGCGGAATATGCAGGACGGAGTTGGATGAGATAGAAGGGAGGCTCCGGCCGAGGCTCCCGGTCATACCTGGGCACCAGGTTGTTGGCAGAGTTGCTGAGATCGGATCGGACGCCGAGAGGTTTAGGGCTGGGGATCGGGTGGGCGTTGCATGGATCTACTCCTCCTGTGGTGTATGCCGCTTCTGTAAGAGGGGTCTGGAAAACCTCTGCGAGAATTTTATGGGCACTGGCTGTGATGCCAATGGGGGTTATGCTGAGTACATGGTCGTTAACGAGGATTACGCCTATAGTATTCCAGGCGTTTTTTCTGATGTAGAGGCGGCCCCTCTACTCTGCGCTGGGGCTATTGGGTATAGGACGCTTAAACTTACTGGCATGGAGGACGGCGATGTAATAGGGCTCTACGGCTTCGGCTCATCAGCTCACATAATCTTCCAGCTAATAAGATATCTTTATCCGAACAGTAAGATCTTCGTCTTCACTAGGAGGCGCGGTGATGACCCAAGCCAGCTGGCCCTCAAAATGGGCGCCGACTGGGTTGGAGAGACAGGCGATTTCCCGCCGCTGAAATTGAACTGCGCAATAGACACAACCCCAACAGGCATGCCGGTGAGGGAAGCGCTTAGGAACCTTGAGAAGGGTGGCAGATTAGTAATGAACCTCATAAGGAAGGAGACTCCCATAACAGATCTAGATTATGTACAGCATCTGTGGTGGGAGAGGGAAATAAAGTCGGTTGCAAATATAACTAGGAGGGATGTAGCCGAGTTCCTAAAGATAGCTGCTAGGGTCCCAATAAAGCCTGAAGTAGTGGAATTTAGGCTTTGGGAGGCAAACGAGGCCCTAAATATGCTCAAGCACGGAAAGTATCGGGGAAGCGGTGTCATAGTAATGAAGTAGAAGTTAGGTTGAAATGCGCCTAACCTTAATGCCCACTTTCAGACGCCCTCTTCTTAATCCCTTTATATGCCTCCGCGGCGGTTATCAACCTCAATAGATCATCTGCACTCACGAGTTCTTTGTCTAGCGCTAGCTTTAGCGTCTCTATAGCCATGTCTATCTTCTCCTCAACCCGCTTCTTTACAATGCTCACGGTAGGCTGAGCCTTACCAAGCTTCCCAGCAGCCTCAGTAACATTCTTGCAGCTAAGCAACGCATCCAAAACCTTAACCTCCTCCTCAGTCAATAGCGTCCGCCCAAACCTCCTCTTCTTCATGGCTCCCGTCTTCCCATTAACAAATTTTGTAAATTTGTACTTTTTGATTAAATATATGCTCATGGAGCTATGTTTTTGATATTAACATACTTTAGTTAATCCACTTAGCTAAACTGATAGTCTCCCAGCTGAGATGAGTCTAATCTTTGAGCAGACTTTTCTCTAATATTGAGGATAAGTGACTTTGGAATTCTCTGGAGGAATAAGCCCTCACAACTCGGATAAAGTTCGGAAAATATGACAATGCTGCAATAAACCAATGGGGGAGTTGTTGTTATAAAGACTTGAAGCTTTCGGGATGAATTCCCACTAAAGTTTGTTTGTCATTCACTCTATATACTGTTACTGGCACGCCATAAACCTTCTCTAGTAATTCTCCAGTTATAGCTGAGGATGGTGGGCCCCTGCTTACTATTTCACCACCATTCATTATGGCTACGTTGTCAGCAACTAGGAAGGCTTCATTTGGATCATGTGTTGAGAATATGACCGTTTTCCCAGAGTCACCCATCCTCCTAATTATGTTGAGCACCCTAACCTTATTACCAATGTCTAGGTGGGCTGTGGGCTCATCTAGGATTAAGGTTTCGGATTCTTGGGCAAGAGCTCTAGCTATCGAGACAAGCTTCTTTTCTCCACCGCTTAGGGTTGGGACCTTCCTATGGGTTATGCTGGATAGGCCGAGCTGCGCTAGAACATTGTGTACGATTTCTTCGTCCCTCTTACTGGGCATGTTGAAGAAGCCAAGATGGGGGGTTCTGCCTAAAAGCACATAATCCAACACGGTGTATGGGAAGAGCGAGTCCTCTTCCTGAGGAACCCAAGCTACTGCTCTACTTAGTACATCCACATCGATATGCTTTAAATCTTCGCCATTCACATATATGTCGCCCTTGTAGGGGCCTAGAACTTTAAGTAAAACTTTAAAGAGCGTGGATTTCCCTGAGCCGTTTGGTCCTAGGAGAGCAGTCACCTTGCCCTCCGGAATCTTAAGGGTCACTCCCTTTAACACGTCTTCTTTGGAGGTTGGGTATCGGTACCTCAAATTCCTGATGACTACTTTACTCATGCGGCACCCCCCTTGAAAGGAATAGCACGAAGAGGATAGCGCCTAAAAGTGACGTCACTATGCCTAGGGGGATTTCGCCAGCAGCCGCCGCCCGCGCTATATTATCAAAGATCGTCATCAGTAGGGCGCCTAGCATTATAGACGCCGGTATAACCCTACTATTTTCGGCTCCGAAGAGTTTCCTACAGATATGCGGGACTGTTAGCCCAATCCACCCTATTATCCCGGCCACGGAGGTCACGGCTGCCGTGGCGATCACTGCTATGGTTATGACCAACGCCCTCAATTTCCTCGGATCCGTTCCTAACGATATGATTACGTCATCATCTAATACCAGTAGGTTTATCCGCCACCTAATAACGAATAGGAAGGCGATTGCCGCTGTCGCTAGTGGGGCCATGTAAAGGAAGTTCCTCCACATGACGCCAGATAGGCCTCCTAAAAGCCAAAAAGTTAGCTCGGGTAACTGTTTAAGGGGGTCTGCCATGAATTTCATGATGCCAACGCCGGCTGAAAATGTTGCTGAAACAGCCAGCCCGGCCAGAACGAGCCTGAGGATCCTCCCACCATACTTTATCGCCGAGGAAATAGTGTAGGACGCTAGGAGCGCCAGTAAACCAAAGATTGCTGAGAGGAGCTGCATTTTTAATGGGTCTCCGGGCAGGAAAAGTATGGCCAATGCCGCTCCGAATGCTGCTCCTTGGCTTACGCCCAAAATTTCCGGGCTCACTAGCGGGTTCTTGAAGGCGGACTGCATAGTTACACCAGCCACGGATAGAGCCATGCCTAAGATCATCGCTGTTAACACTCTTGGCAATCTAATCCTCAAAATTATGCCTAGAGTCATCTCATCACTTGTGGTGTGGAATGGATTTGTTGCGTACCTCCCGATGAATAAAACTGAGAGGATAGAAGTAGCTATTAAAATGCATGCGAGCGCCAGGAATCGGCCTGTATAAGCCCCCACCAATACCACCCTCTTAAGGCTGGCTATGGGAAGTCCCCGGTTATTTGAGCGATGACCTTTTCAGCGTCCGCTTTGCTTAAGCCATAAATCTTCGTATAGAATCTTTCGACTTCTTCCTTAATATCCAGGTCTTGGAAGATGCTTGGGTGTATTTTCTTCGCCATCCATAGGAGCCCGAGAATCCAGCGTGAACCCGGTGCGTCCCAGCTTCCTAGAGCTGCGACATTACAATCATCTGGGACGGCGTAAACTCTTCCACTTCGAATAGCAGGTATATTGGTCCACATCTCATCCCTTAGGAGTCTCTCTTTCACCTCGCTTGGTGATGGCTTGTTTGAGTATGTGACTATGAAAATTATATTCGGGGCCCACCTAGCAATCTGTTCGAAAGTTACTGTGTTCCATCCGGTCCCTGGAGCCTCTTTTGATAATGGGTACCCCCCAGCGACCTCCACCATGAATGTTTGTAGCCATCCGCTGCCTGGCACGTTAAACGCTACTTCTCCCCCCTTCACACTATAATATAAGAATAGGACTTTTGGCCGCTCAGCGCTCGGCGGCGCCATTGAGGCGATAGAATTAACCCACTCGCTATAGTATCTTGCTAGCCCCTCACCCCTTCTCTCATCCATAAATATCTTTCCCAACACCCTCAAATCCCGAACATAGCTCTCCAAATTCTCGAGATCAACATAGACAACATGAATACCAAGCTCTTCGAGCTGATCGCCCAGAGATCTCATCGTAGTTTTAAGTATGACGACATCAGGCTTTGCTTTAGATATTTCTTCTACGCTAAGCTCGACTGGGACAATTTTATCTGCTAAATTCGGATCAATCATCCGAAACAGGGTGCTGTTTAAGCTTGAGCTTAGACCATAGAGAACTTTTTTGGCGTTCGGAAACATATATGCTACTGTCATTATGGGCCATGAACCTTTTCCAGTAATTATTACCCTATTTATAGGCATTTTAATTTTAACAGTTCTGCCTAGAGCATCTATGACTTCGATAGTCTCTTGAGACTTGCTGGTTTCACCACTACGAATACTACCGGGAATCGAAGACAACCAAACATAATAGGCTACCGAGCTTATAGCTGCCAGTAAAACAAAAACTATTATGACAATAATGCTCTTTCGCATCTTCAATCCCCTTATGGGTTAAGTGGCCTATAGTATCTTTCGCCGCCGCATGTCTTGCAGATGTTCCTCCCATCGACCCTAACGGTCTTTGTCTCAACAACCCATTCGCCGCATAGGTCACACTTCACTATTGCCGCCGTCTCAAACGTCGAGAAGGGCTCGACGCTCACCCGCTCAACATGGAAAAATGTCTCATCTAAATGTAATATTTCCCTGGAGACTTTTTCCTCCTCCTCATGACTGAACTTTCTCCTACGTAGAACCCAGTCTCTGACGATTTGGGGTAGGGAATCACATTTTAGGGATAGACGAACCCCCTCCTTTGTATCCGACCTAGCTATACAAGCAGCAAGCTTCCCAAAATCCTCGACACGCAGGGAAGAGTGCCCAGCAGTGCACCCGGTACTTACCTGAACACCGTCAGCTAAGCACATTGATGTTTCGACTACCGCAAAAATCCTTCTATCTCCCCTAGAAAGACCTAACCTTTTTAACCCTATCTGACCTATCTGAATACCAAGGGCAACCCCGGGCGAAAGATGTCCATGAAGTGCCTCAGCTAACTTTACTATATCTTCCATTCCCTCACCTCTTGAAAAAGCGATATTATAAGTTTGTAATATCGATATAAAAGCTTTACTAAAAGGTGGTCATAAAATTTAATATTCCCTAGTAGGAATTTTGATTTTCTGAGGTTCCTTCATGCCGGGGAAGATAGTTAAGGATTTACTATGTTCTATTAGGGCTGAGATCGAGAATGTAGATGTGGTGCGGGCTGTGAGGGTTGTTATTGGATTGGGTTACACGATTGCTGCCAAATTTGGAGGAGAGCCGGAACCCTGGCCGGGAGCCCAGCTATAGAGCTTGCTAAATTGTCTCTTTCTTGGGATTTGAGTGAGGCTGTTGTGGGGGTGGCTGCCCTAAACGCTCTCTCAATTGATTATGGAGAAGAAACCGGATAGGTATGTGGTTGTTGAAGGGGATCTCATCGATCAAATTGAGATCACCGAGGACGATACTGTGGTTCTTGTGGGAAATATTCGCCCTTTTATCCCGAAGATCATGGAGAAAACCAATAAAATATTCATATTAGAAAGGAACCCGAGGATACGGGGGACAAACGTTTTTCCGGATATGGCTTCTGAGGATATTTTACCGCGGGCTACCGTCGCCATTATTACTGGAACGGCCTTAGCAAATGGAACAATAGATCACCTCTTAGAGCTTTCTAAGACTGCAAGAGAGATAGCTCTCGTATGTCCAACAGCAAGCACCTTCCCAGATCCCCTATTCAAACATGGCGTAACGGCTATAGGCTGCGTAAGAATCGTGGATAGTGAGAGTATTCTACAAATAGTTTCAGAAGGGGGAGGAACCCCAAGCTTTAAGGGAGCATGCAAGCAAATAGTCATCAGACCAAGACGGCATTAACCATTAATGCTTTCCAGAATCTTTAGAAATTTAGTTATCTCCTTTTCTATCTTCTCGTATTTTGTGAGAAGGGCTTTTCCCTCGGCTGTTAATTCCGAGTAGCCTCCCAATGTACCACCGCGGCTTCTTTTAACAATTTTAAACCCTAAACGTTTCTCCGCCAATGAAATCCTATGAAGGGCGTACCTATAGGACATATTTAAATCTGACGATGCCTTAAGAATAGAGCCGCACTTTTCAACCGCCTCTAAAAGCCTTGCGAGCCCCTCGCCAAAAACGGCTTCGTTGCTCTCGTTAACAAGCCATAACTTAACCTTGGGATACAGCATAGTGGGCATTTCGGCTTTTCACTCCTTACCTAACCACTTAATCTTCAGTTCAACAATTTATTAAAAGTTGTGCGGCTTTAGGAAAGTTTAAACTCTTTATGAATAGTCTTTTAAGATTTTCTGGCGACGATTTTCCCGTCAAGATTAAATTTGCCCATAAATTGTTGGTGGTCGTTAAAGAGCGTCAGAAAAAAGTTATGGAGTGATGGTAAGCTTGAAAAACTTGAGCCAAGGTCTTCAACTTCAATATGATACTGGGTTAGCGTGTTGAGAACCTTGTTATTAAACTTGCGGTGTTAGCAGTTGCATAAATTAGTGGTCACCTGTCCATGTTGAACCCCCGCTAGCCTGATGTATGAATTGCTGTCTCTATAAAGTTTTTCACCTTTTGTTAATGTGATGTTATAAAGGCAAAATGGTATGAGCCTACCATTTTCCCTCAATTCATGGACGCAGCACTTAGATAGTCTCTCTAAATCTGCCGTCCAAGCATCCTGGGCGAAATGGCACCCTATGGAGAAGAAGCCCTTTGGTCTCAGCTGCTCCAGAAGGAGTCTAAGTGATGAGCCAATGGCCTGCGGCTTCAGTCCTCTTAAAAAGGTGCTGGAGATGGCAAGCTCGTCAGCCACCGCCCTTAACATCTTGTCGAATTCAATAAACTCGTTCTTGAGCGAATGCTTGTCTATTAGCTGCTCCATATCTGCGAGCGTATTGATTGCGTGCAATTCCCCATCTGCGCTGTAATAGGCGTAGAGTAGCGATGAGCATCTTGGATCTGGACATGGGACTGGCATGAAATCAGTAGCCCTTAATTTCCCACAACTCTGCTGCTCAATTCCAATCTGTATATCGCTTATCGTCGTCCTATCCAGCGGGTTGAAGAGACTCTGTGGGTATCTTCCAAGGGCGGCGAATGGCTGAAAGTTAACTCCTATGGCTCTCCTTGAAACAGCGTATCTAATTATGTCCCACAGCTGCTGCTCATTAATACCCCTTAAGACTGTTACTGCTAAAGTTACGCTTAAGCCCGCCCTTGAACAGTTTTCGATGGCTTTTTCTTTAATTATTGTTAAATCACGCCCCCTAATTGTCTGATAAACTTCTGGCGTTAAGCCATCAAACTGCAAGTATACTCCGCTAATTTCAGCATCCGCTAAGTCTCTAGCAAGACTCGGATTCTTAGCCAATTCTATGCCATTTGTATCTATCTCAATCAACCTAAAGCCTAAATCTTTACATAACCCCACTATATCGAGGAGATCTTTTCTGATGGTTGGTTCCCCTCCCGAGAGCTGTATAGCTGTGGGCTTCCCCTCACACCTCAAAAGTTCTTTAAGCATCCCTTCAATATCCTCAATTGTGGGGTTCCACCAAGGCTCCTCCTTTGAATCCGCAAGACATATAGGACATAAAAGATTGCAGGCATCCGTGACCTCTAGTATGGCTAGGCAAGTATGCTGCCTGTGTGATGGGCAGAGACCGCAGTCAAATGGGCAGCCTCTAGCAATATTTTTAACGTGAGGCTTAGCAGGTTTGCCTGGTCTGGAATAGCGCAGGGCTCGCATGTAGAGCTTGAGGTCGCTCCATATTAGGGCTGCTATCTCTCCATGCTGCTTGCAAAACTTCTTCATATAAACTCTTACGCCGTCAGTGATTATCTTGGCGGGAACAATTTTAAAACACTCCGGGCAGAGACTAATGGTTTCAGCAAGCACTTCTGCGCCCTTCTCAACCATGCTTATCCTCTCAGCCCCGCCCGATTTGGCTCTTAACAAGCTTCAGCAGGACGTCACCTTCCCCATCTAAGTCAATTATGGGCGCGCTAACTCTACCCACTCTAGCCCTCTTTTTGGCTATAACCCCTGTGATCGCCAGCACTGGTTCCGTTCCCTCTAATGTTCTCATCAGATCTTCTGGTTCCTTTGCTGTCACTATTTTCGGGATATCTTTTCTTTTCGCCGTTAGTGAGTGGAGCCCCTCAATGAATATTACGTCTAACTGCTCATCTTTAAATAGCTTAATAATGCTCTCAAGGTCCATTGAAGAGCTGTCCGTCTTCTTAATTACCACTATCTCGTTTGGTGCAAATGCGATTGTTACCCTTGTCCCTGCACGCATATGCCTCCAAGTGTCAGTGCCCTCCGTATCTATTGAAAAGTCTGGGTGATGAATGTGCTTTATTGAGCCTACTTTATAACCATCCTTCACAAGTCTCGATACCAAATACTCAATTGTAGTTGTTTTGCCAGATTTACTTACTCCTACAACAGATATCATTATCATTCTCCATCACCTTAATCAAAGAATCTGCTAAATTCATCCTTGCTATATAGCGTTACACTTACCTCCTCCTCTCTCCTTAATCTCTTTTTCGGGGGAATTAGTATAAAACCATTGGCTTTCACGAACCTACTTAAACTATTTGGGCCGCCGGGAACGGCCTCCGCATAAAGTTTACCCTCTTGGCCTTTAATACGAACGGGCAAAAACCTGTACAATGGTTTTTCATCTAGGTCCAGATCGTGCCCCATTCTAACTGTGATTGTTGGAAGCAGTTGCTCCACCTTTAAACCCATATATAGGCTGATTAGGGGCACAAAAATTAGGTAAAAACCAGCCATCGTGGACGCAAGCAATCCTGGTAACATTACAATAGGCTTTCCTCTAACCATCCCAAACCCAGTAACTTTCCCTGGCTTCACCCTTATCCCGTGAATTATCACACCCGGCTGGCCGAGGGAATTAACTGCATCTGGGACAAAATCTTTTTCGCCCATTGAGCAGCCCCCTACAGTGACGATAATATCGGCGCTTTCTAGGGCCTCTTTAATCCTCCTTTTTATCTCGTCGAGGTCGTCGGGTGCTATGCTGAGCCTTAAGGGCTCCCCCCCAATCCTAGATATTAAACCTGAGACTATGAGGGCGTAATTATCAGCTATTCTCGCTGGCTCTCTTTTGCTCAGCTCAATAAGCTCGTTTCCCGTAGCGATTATTGCCACTCGAGGTTTCCTGGCAACATTAACTTTCCTAATGCCCAGACCTGCCAGAACGCCGACGTCTTGGGGTCTCAAAATGGATCCAGCCCTGAGTATTATATCTCCCCTCCTTATGTCTTCTCCGGCGTGGATTACATTTTCGCCCTCTTTAACCGGCCTCCGCACTTCGATCTTCCCATCACGGAAAACCGCGTTCTCAACCATTATCACTGCATCCGCTCCCTCCGGTAGTGGTGCTCCACATGTAACGTAGGCAGCCTCTCCTTCCAGCAGCTTAACACCTACCGGGTTATCCCATGGATAGAATTTTCCAATAATCTTTAATAGAACAGGCTTCTCCGCAGATGCCCCAGATACATCTTTGAATTTCACCGTATATCCGTCAACCATGGCAATATCTCTTTCAGGGGCATCCACATTCGCTATAATATCCTCGGTTAAAACTCGGCCAATAGACTCCTCAACCGAAATACTTTCATATTCAAAAGACCTGCTTTGGAAGACCTTAAAAAGTTTCTCTAAGGCTTCTGGGTAGGGGGCTAATTTAAGCGATCTCTTCGGCTCAATTCTCTCCATATTGGCACTCTCAAATGGAATAATAAAAAATACTGCATAATGTATATATAGGGTTTTTGTAAGTATGTTCTCCGTGGTCCCCAATGATGAGAGTTGCTGCTGTTGTCGGCGGAAAGAATTCTGGAAAGACCACAATTATTCAGCACTTAGCTCGTGAGCTTAGGGATAGGGGTTATAGAGTTGGGTCGGTCAAGGAAATGCCTAACGCTGGGTGGATCGACACTCCGAGTAAGGAGACCTGGAGGTATGGTGAGGCGGGGGCTGAAATCGTGGTGGGTGCCGCCATAAATGAAATAGCAATCTTCGTAAAGAGGAGACTCCCTTTAAGGGAGATAGCATCCCTCCTAGCGGGGATTGATTATCTCTTTCTAGAAGGCTTTGAGAATGAGAGGACTGTGGTAAAGGTAATCGCGGCAAAGGACGTCGCTGAAGTGCAAAGGTTCTATGATGATTTAACAATCGCAGTCTCGGGTATAATAGCTGAGTCTAAAGAGGAGGTGGAGAAAGCATCCGCGTTTGGGATTCCTATACTCAACTGTAAAATGGAGACTAAAGAGCTTGCTGATATAGTAGAGCGGAAAGCTCTTCCACTCTTCCCCAACTTCTCTCGCTGCGGGGAATGCGGATATAGTTCATGTCATGAGCTCGCAAAGGCCATAATTACTGAGACTAGTAGCCTTAAAGAATGCCCACTACTTGAAAAAGAGGATATTGTCTTAGAGGTGAATAGGAAAATTGTGCCATTGAAGGCTTTCCCAAGACTTTTCATAAAAAGAACTTTAATGGGCATGATTTCCTCTTTGAACGGCATCGGGCAAGTAGAGGAAATTAAAGTAACAATTAAGAAGCCTTAAGATTCCTATTCAAGCAGAGGCGAGTCTCTCAAGCATACTGGTTTAAAGCACTCTGAGAAAATAGGTTTTGCGAGGAAGTTTCTGACGAGTACCAAGAGCGTCAGGGAGGCTTAAAAGTACGCAATTATCCATTGAGGCTGGAATGGGCAGCGTCTAAAATAATCTACGAAGGGCACATGGGATTTTGAGCGGTAATGCGTAAATTTTATTTAGATTAGGTTTAAATAAAAGTAAAGTTTAGCATGGGGGAATGATATTGGCAAAATCCCTCCTTAAGGTGCTTAGTTTTGTTGGCTTAAGCACAGGAGGCGTTACTGTAAGGGTTGATGTTGAAGGCGGCAAAATTATTAGGATAAGGCCCCTGCATTATGACTGGAAATATGATGTTGAAGAATTGCCTTCGTGGGCAATTGAGGCCCGAGGTAAGGTCTTTAAGCCCTCAGCTAAAGAACTTCCGCCCCCATTTAGTATAGCGTATAAACAGCGTGTTTACTCTCCTAACAGAGTTAGATATCCCTTGAAAAGGGTTGATTGGGACCCTGATGGCGAAAGGCATCCTGAAAACAGGGGTAAAAGTAGCTACGTTAGAATAACGTGGGAGGAAGCCATAGATATTATTGTTAGAGAATTGAAAAGAATCATTGAAAAATACGGATCTTACGCCATACTTGTCCAAGACGACGGGCACTCTCAAACTAAGACTTTTCATGGACCCCATGAAATGATCCCCTCACTTCTCCAGCATGTAGGCGGATGCACTTGGCAGATTAGAAACCCGGATAGCTGGGAGGGTTGGTGGTGGGGTGCAAAACACGTTTGGGGCATGGAAGTTGCTGGTATGGAAGAAAGCACTAATGTGCTGCTGGACATTCTGGAGAACACTGAAGTTATGCTGTGTTGGGGATGCGACTTTGAAACAACATCCTGGGGCTTCGGGGATCAAGGCCGCGGTTTGTGGGGATTCTGGTTTAAGGAAGCAGGCATACAACAAATATATATTTGTCCTGACCTGAATTACGGTGCTGCTGTTCATGCTGATAAGTGGGTTCCTATAAGGCCTAATACTGATGCTGCATTGCAGCTTGCAATAGCTTATGTCTGGATCACAGAAGACCTCTACGATGAGGAGTATGTTGCTACACATACGGTTGGCTTCGAGAAATTTAAAGACTATGTCCTGGGAAGGGAGGATGGGGTACCAAAGACTCCTAAATGGGCTGAGGAGATAACGGGGGTGCCTGCAAGAATAATAAAGGCGCTGGCAAGACTATGGGCAACAAAAAGAACAACAATAATGCACCATTATGGAGGTGGAATGATCAGAGGCGCATACTCAACTGAGCCTGCTAGGCTGGAAGTTGCATTGCTTGCAATGCAGGGCATTGGAAAACCTGGGCGGCATCAACTTCATGGAGCTTTCCTCCAGTCTTCCCTCATCGTGCATCCTGTTGATTTATGGTCAAAAATTCAAGAAGCCATTATAAAGTATAGCCGCTGCCGCGCTCCATCTTATTCTCTGGTGGCCATCCGAAACCATGATGAATTTAAGAAGTTGTTTAAACAGTTTATTCCACGGGTTCTGGTGCCGGAAGCGGTTCTAAACCCCCCAATTGAATGGTACAGTCACACATGGGTAGCTTGCCCTACCGAATGCCAGTTCGAGAAGCATAAGTATCCTGCTGAAGGTTGCCCAGAAATTAGGATGATATGGAGTAGTTGCTGTTGTTGGCTAACATGCTGGAACGGCGGATATAAAATGGCCGAGGCTTTCAGGAGCCCGAAAATAGAATTTATATTGGCGCAATCTCCATGGCTGGAGAACGACGCTCTCTTCGCCGACATAATCCTACCTGTCACAACTCCTCTAGAAGAAGACGACGTGGTATTTGTACAGTGGCCAAAAAACACACAATTTAATGCCCTTATATTTTCTCCCAAGTGTATTGAGCCTATTGGCGAATCTAAGAGCGACTATGAGATTTGTTGCTTAATTGCTGAAAAGCTCGGCCCGGCGCTGGGAATACCTGATCTTTTAGATAAATTTACGGGAGGAAAAAGAAATTTTGATGAATGGTTAAGGGCATTTTTTGAGGAAACCGGTGTCTCTAAATATATTAGTTTTGAAGAATGGAAAGAGAAGGGATATTGGCTGCTTCCAGTAGATCCAAATTGGAAATTGCAAAAACCTTATATGAGCTTTTTTGCTGAGGACCCTGATTCCTTTCCGCTAAAGACTCCTTCTGGTAAGATTGAGTTTTATTCCGAGAGGCTGGCTGAGCTGGGGGATCCTGAAAGACCCCCTATACCCAAATATATTCCCTATGGTGAGACATGGTGGGAGAGTCTCCAGCATCCAAGAGCCAAAAAGTATCCATTCCTGCTGGTTTCGAATCATCCAAGGTGGAGAATGCATGCGCAGTTAGATGATGTAGCGTGGTTCCATGAAATACCTACATGTAAGGTTAGAGGCCCCGATGGGTATCTGTACGAGCCGATATGGATAAACCGTAGGGACGCTGAAAAACTTGGAATAAAGACAGGAGACATTGTTATGGTTTACAACGAGAGGGGTGCTGTTCTAGCAGGAGCCTACGTGACTGAGCGCATAATGCCAGGCGTGGTATCCATAGATCATGGCGCAAGAGCAGACATAGTATCCTTGGAAGATAGGATAGATAGGGGAGGAGCAATCAACCTAATAGCCCCAAAAGAAGAGGGCAAAACAGCCGCCCTAATGGTCGTAAGCGGCTACCTAGTTAACATTAAAAAAGTCGACCTAGAAGAGCTTAAGGCCAAGTACCCCGAAGCCCTCCAAAAGCCCTACAATAAGGCTTTTGGTTTATGCTATGAAAGATATGTAAAGGATAGTTCATAAGATATGTCAAGGTGTTTAATTTGCGGTGGCCGCGGCCCGAAGATATAGAAGCAATGTTGAACAAGCTAACAAACTTAAATAGCGCAAATAATTAAAAAATTACTATAGAAATGAGCCGGGGTCTCCTAGAGCCGTAGGTGGCGGGGAATCTGGTAGGGAGCAGATCGCATATATTCGCGAGCTTAAGCCTGGAGTCGAAATAACTAGAGAGCCTGTGGCCATTGTGGGCCGCGTGGGTTCAAATCCCACCCCCGGCGCCAATCATTTTGCTCATTTTAGGCTTGTTTTTTGGCTGTTTTTGAGTAAGGAGTGAGCTTAATTCTTGCTTAGTTTCTGCATGGGTTTCTATTTTTCTTTTCGGTTTGAACCCACACTTTAAATATTCCGGTATGCGTTATTTATTGTTGGTGTTTGGGTTTGGTTGGTCGGACTGTTGAGGCTGTTTTGAGGGTTCTCTCTGATGGTATTCCACGGCCTTATAGGGATATTGTTGCCTCTACTGGTTTGGGTTTGAGGGCTGCTTATATAGGCTTTGGAGGAGGGGCCTAGTCTTACGGTCTGAGAAGCCCTTCATGGAGTCTGAGCGGGTGTTTAAGGGTAGGGCTGGAGCATCAAGGAACCTCAGGAAATATTTTCTGTATATTGTTGCGCCTAAGGGTTGCGGAGAAGCTATAGTTAACGGTATTAGGTTCGTTGGGTTTACTGTCTCTCCTTTAATTTAACATTAGACATTAATGGCATTAAATATTGGATAAGATTGATTGATAATTTTGACGGCATGTCTTATCCGGTAATTCCATATCCGTTGCTGATTGGATCTTGGAACAATGGCAATCGCGGTGGATAGAAAGTGAAAATGACAAAAAGACCGGCCAAAGTGATTATAGCTACAAGAGAGATTTTTGCATATATTTTTAGCGTTTTCTTCCATATCATTAGTTTATAACTTGCTAATTGCCCAATTGCTACGGCTGCAATGAAAATTATAATGTCTAATGTTAAATTTTCTTCACTGAAGATTCTGTATAAGTAGAAAAAAGAAGAAACAATAATCAGCGGCATAAGGTAAATGCCAACAGCTTTGGCGGTAAAAATTGCCAGCTGTTTTCTTCAAATATCTATACTCAATGATTACATATAGTAATGCAGGCCAAAAACTCAACTTCAAATGTTCCCAGACACTTTCGTTAACAGCTGAAAAAATGCCGGCAAAAGGATTGCGACCAGATAAATCGAAAGTGAAGTGTAAAGCGCTTCTAACAAAAACTATGAAAACTATTCCAATCAACTCGAAGTTAAGAATTTTTGCTTTGTAATCATTCATAAAGACCAGATACCGCATTTGTTTCATTGTTTTATTTTTGAAATTAGAATTGATAAAGCTAACGCGATCAGTATAATAATGGCGCTTACCTCAGTGGCTATACCGATGTCTTGGTTTCCGCTTTGCTTCGCAGCTATGCCTAACAAAGCCCATATGATTACAAGCCCGTAGGCTATGTCCTTTCTTGTAGCTATTATAAGCAAAGTTATTACTAGGACGATGATAACCATCAAGAAAGCCCAAGTTTCTTGACTTATTCCAAAACCATCCCAGTTAAGCGAAACCAATGCGGCAGCAACGTTTGCTATGGAAGCAATAGTGATCCATCCGAGATAGACACTGAAAGGCGCATGAAACGCTATTTTTTCACGTAGTGAAACTGCGGGCTTTCCGACTTCTAGGCGGAGATAAATCGCTATTAAGGTGGCCAGAAGCAGAAACATAACAAAAACTGAAAAACAAGATATTCAAACTGCCAGAGAAAAAGCCAAACAACATTTAATATGCTGCTTGCTATAAACAGATAGCCAGCTTTTTCCCTAAATTCTTTTGCTTGCGGGCTTGGCAACGCTTGATAAAAAATGAAGATTGCAAGCAATATGTAAATTATTCCCCATATGGAGAAAACGTAGCCCGCTGGAGTTATCAAAGTGGGATTTGCATCAGAAATTTGAGCAGTATTTTTACCGCCAATAATTGTTGTGCTACCTGCCAACCCATTCACAATAACCGTAATAACAAAGGCTACAATGTTTAACCATTTAAAAGACTAGAATAAATTTCAGTCATCTAAATCACTCCAATTTAATTTAGCCATGTTTGAATATTTAAGACAAATTATCAGCCAACCCCCAGTTTATCCCTTTTTGCCTTTACAGTCTGTAATGATTTTAAGCAGCTTAGAGAATCTTGAAGAGAAAGGCTTTTTGTCATCTTATTTAAGCATAAAATATTTACGGGATTGCTCGATAACCCACTCTCTACCCTTTGTGTAGGCTGGAAGATCCCATCGCATTTCTTTAAGATTTTGTGTTATTATTGGTATCCAGTCGTATGGAATAGAAATTAGAATTAACCCTGCTGGGAATACATGTTTTGCCTTCATTCCAAAGGACATTCCCGTAATTAAATAATTAACTTGTCCAGTTTTATATGGGTAAATGAAGAGCCACGCGCATGCTCCTACAATAGACTGCTTAGATTCCCATATTTTTCCAGTTGAGTAGCTCATTGCCCTCAATATTATTTCTGCTTGGTCTGGAGTAGCTTCAACGATGAGGAGATCCGGCTCAAATGTTAGTTTATTTAGGTTAGAGAAAACAACGTAATTTACAAGGCCTTTAGGAAGCGTTGGAATTTGTTCATGTATCCTCCTGTTAACGCGGGGTTCTTGAAAAATTTCAAAATCCACGCCAATGCGTGCCGCCAATCCGGGAGGAAGTGGAGAATCAACCATCCCAAGCAAAAATTTCCCCGCGCAGTTCTCATTTTCCTTATCTATATAAAACGGCTCTGTTCTAAAATGCATTTCCTTTAGGGCTTCACAGAGGGCTATCTGTTTGTCCAAACGTTGAATTCCTTCAGGCTTCTCAAAAAGAAATTTAACGCTTACAGGCTGCCAGACAAGGTCAAGTCTCTGAAATATGGATAGATCTGTTTTAAGTAGTCTCATCCAAACACCCTACTGACTTTACTGAGACTTTATC
>Ga0209394_1000498_pt1 | contig 30363 bp, 27 predicted proteins | sample JNZ201metaG_FD_184122 | JGI IMG/M metagenome (GOLD analysis project Ga0209394, IMG submission 184122) | Hot spring microbial communities from Jinze hot spring, China to study Microbial Dark Matter (Phase II) - JNZ 20120812A (SPAdes) (version 3) ...
TTCTTGGGCCTACGGCATGAATAACATACTTGGCGTTTAACGAACCTGCAGAAGTGTAAACAGCTTCACCGACCTTAACTGGCCCCCTTTCCCTAACTATCCTGTCGCTTTCTTCTTGAATTATTCTCCCACCTTCTCTAACTATTGCACCGGCTACTCCACCACCATGTTTCAGCCAGCTGTTAGCAGCATTAACAATAGCGTCTGCCCTGACTTTAGTTATATTACCTTTAATTAAACTTATCACACTGTTGCTCAACTTTACATAGGACATGGTTTTTATTTTTCATTTCACATAAAAATAAATCTTATGGTAAATCTAATAATGTGATTAGAGAATCAAAAGGCGGTTACACGTCTACTTCTTAGAAGTTATAACTTTCACGGTATCACTACCACTAAACAATGTTTCATCATAAAGCCTACCAGTAATTGTTAACGTCACATGATCTAACTTTAAGCCTCTGGAAATCAAGTTACACATCGCCTTTCTGTCAAACTTAACCATGAGATCCATAATTCCATTGTTATTATAATCTTCAATTTCTACAGGTGCCTTTAAATCAACCGGTATAGTTTGATTAAGCAGTATCGAAGAAACATCAATATCATTTACATTAAAATCTTCCGGCAATTCAATGTAAGCAGTTATCCATCTACCCTCGCTTTTTAAGTTTAAAGTTTCGGGGTTAATTTCAACCGTAGCAGAAATAATTGGTCTTTCTATTTTGAAAGTTACGAAAATTGTTAAGACGCCAGCATTACTAATAACTTTTATTGTTCCGGAATACATGCCTGTAGGTATGCCTTTCGGTGGAAGCAAAGTTGCAACTACATCTACAGACCCCCCTGCTCCAACTGTGAAATTATTTGGATAGAAGGAGAAGCAACTAGCAGGTATAATAAAGCTTCCAGAACTGTGTACTAAGTCTGAAGCTATAAAGGTTACTTGAGTTAAGTCAACCATGCCCCCGACCTCGCTTACGGTAAATATTATCGTATTATTAACTGGATAGCACCCATTCCATACGGCAGGTTTCAACTTCATCAATGCACCCGGTTTAAATACTGCTACATAATATTCTGTTGGGTAAGGTACATCCTTCCCATAAATCTGGATGATCCAATTTCCCGGTATTGGATCATATATTTCATAGTATTCTGGGTTAGTTTTTATTCCGGAATAAATAACTCCAGCTCCTGGGTTTACATAATTTCCAGCAGGATCTATCAAAATTAAGTCTAGATCACTTCCAGGCCATGAAAGAATAAGCTTCAAATATTTTACATCAGATGGAACGAATAAAGTTGTGGTCTTATTTTCACCTTGAGATATCACTCCGCTGAAACTTGCTAACTGCTGATAACCTTTTACTCTATGTGAAAGTTCGATATATATCCTCTTAAGTGCACCAGCATCGGGTGCAAAATAATACTTCCCTCCGGTACCTTCGGCTAACTTTTTGAGAAAATTAGAGTCTGCATCAGTCCCATAGCCACATGTATATATTTTTATTCCTGCCTCCGCGGCTTGAGGTACGAGCTTATTTAAAATTTCTTGCTTTGTCAAACCAGTATTAGTTTGGCCATTTGTATAGAAAACAATCCCCCAAATAGCATATTTTCTTCCATTCATCTTAAGTTCTACGATAGATTTGTTTAAAGCATCTCCTATATTTGTAGTTCCAGCCGCAGAGTAGCCCTCTATAATTGATTTTGCCAAGTCAAAAGATCCGGTGAGCTGAAGATCGAGACTCGCACTTGTTGCAAAAGAAACCAAACCAATCCTATCCCGAGGATAGCCTGAAGAATATGGAGATGGCTGTGGAAATGGAAGTGCAATCGGAGGTTCCAGGTTGTCTATAAACATTTCGGCAGCATTTTTAGCTTCCCTTAACTTACTTCCCCACATAGATCCTGAGCGGTCTATATCTAGAATTACGTCGACATAACATGCTGTATTCAACCTAAATGTATATCCACCATTACCCCCCGTCAGCCCAAGCGAGTAATGACCGGTACATCCTATTACAGCAACAATCTTATTGTACTCTCCTATATTAGTGATGATAAGTTTTCCTTTATGGTTATCTACAAGATCGATTATAAAACCCTCTGAGTAAGTTGAATTAAAAAATATTAATTTAGTTATATAATTTGAATGTACATAACCGAATAAATTTTCTTCTCCCTGAAAGTCCATTTCAACACCGCTTTCTTCTTCTATGGATGACACTTCTATTTCTATATAATCCGCTGCCCAAACATTCACATTACCGATAACAGGTTTCAGTTTATTTATTGTATAGGGATAAATTCTCTGAGTAGCATTAATTCTAGGAAGGCCTATTGTATCATATCTATAAAGTCTGTTTACAGCATTATTACTGCCAAAATAATTGGCAAGAATCCAATTTTCAAAAATATCTTCAAAATTTACTTCATACCCATAGCGAGACAGTGTTTTCATTATCCCTTCTATTCCAACATCACTACAATTCATCAAATCTTTTAGAAAACCAGTTTTTCCAGCGAGGTCTCCGTACTTCTCAGACAAATATAAGATAAACAGGAATTGTGCACCATAGTTAATTATACCAGACGTAACTAGAGGTTTATCAGGATCATTTAAAAATAATGTTATACGAGTTTCTAAGGGAGCGATACCATAGCAGATGTATTCTGCGTACAGGGAGCATCCTTCATCTATCCATGACTCTTCATTTTCCCTCGTTATTGATATTTCTCCAAATTCATCTACATATTTTTTAGAATGAATAAGATGTTGAAATTCATGGGCAATATTAGGAGGAATGCAAAGGGGATTATCTATAATGGCATCGATAGTTATTATATCTTTTTTCATCAGTTTGTAGGCTGTAAAAGGGCTAAAATACCCCCAAAGGATATCTTCTAGAGGATTTTGAGATTCTGAATCCCTAATTTCTGTTAGTAATATGAAAATTTTTGGGTCTCCATCCCTATCTGGCTCATTTCCAAATGTTTCAGTAACTTTGGGATAGATTGTTTCATCGAATTCTTTAGCTATATAATTTATGAATGTATTGTTTAATGTTTGACTATAGTTAGCAAATTGACAATTAGTAAATATTTCATCATCAACAAATATATAACAATGTATTCCAACTTTTTTGCAAGTTGCATTTATTTTGTAATAAGGAAGCTCTGACTTCGAAGCTACAAAATTTAGACACCAAAATTCTTCTTTATCTCCCTCGTTATAAGTTTTTACCGTCGTTCCAGATTCATTTCCCTCTGAATAATACTCTCCCTCTAGACCAACACTTATAATCTGGGGTGAAAAAGTCATACAGGTATCTGTTTGCTTTATTTCTCCTGAAACAGAATTAGGCGGAGAGAACATGCTTGAAGATGCTATGGAAGAGGAGAATGGAAACAGTAATATTAATAACAGCGATACTAATATTACCAGACTCACTAAGGATATTTTATACATGAGCCGGTTGGCCTTTGAAAAATTTTTATAAGTTTTATTTCAAAAATAATAGTGTTTTTTATTAAGGATTTTGAATTAATTATAACTTTTAGAACAAGCCCAAGAATTTTCAATGGTACTTTAATCTAAAATCTAATCTTCTATAAAGTTATAGTCAGTAACTAAAATTGCTTTTTGACATATTAACAAGAATTTTCCAACATGAAAATAAGGTGTCCAGCAAATTGTAGTTAAGTAACCTTTTACGGTTGCTCTTGCCTCTTTACCTTGATTAATTAATTCCTTGGCTTTATCTATTAACTCCTCTCCCTTAAGAACACCCCGCCATATTTTAAGTGGAGGTTCTTCATTGAAGTCTATAACCCAGTTGAAAATTTGTAGAGAACGGTCCAGGTATATTTTGCCTGAAATTGTTTTCTCCTCCGGCTTTATTACCATTCTATTTCCCCTTAACTCTTTTCCACTTATCAGAGCATCGCATGCAATTTTTACTCCGATCTCATCGCTTCCCGTGATTATGAGTATTTTTCTTAGAGGATTCCAAGGATTTCTAAAAATCTCGAGTAAACCGTATCTTTCATCAGAGTCTTTTACTTCTCCCACCACGCCAACGGCCTCATGTACTTTCTTAATCAATCCATCGTTTTCCAAAGTACCTATGATAATTATATTGTATTTATCCTTAAAATTGTCAAAGTTCTCAGGAGATAGTCTATTCGTTAATTCGAACATTTTTTCCTCGAATATTACTTCAGTTGGCTCTTTACTCAAAATACCCAAACATTTGCAAATCTCCCATGCAGCAGAGAATTCTAACAGAGTACACTTTCGTTGGCTTAATCGGCTTAGCAATATCATAGTATAAGTATGAGGTTTAAAATCATAAGGGAAATCAGTTAGCTCAGGTTCTTTTAAAGAACGGAAGAGAAAATAGCCTATGAGAATTGCTCCGATTATAACTAGTATTAGAATCTTTTTTTGTAAGATTCGAAATGAATATTTCATGCAGAATATTAAATATAATAACTTTTATATAAGCTTTTAGGTTTTCCCTATTCTACTTTAATGGAGGCTATTCTTAAGCGAATTTCGTAAAAATAAGAGGCTTTTGAATTTTTTATCATCATAAGGATGGAAAAACTATGGGAAACATATCTTTAAATCATGTTTAACAATGGATAATACTCCATAGGAGAGTGGAATAGCAATATGTCGGATAAGTATAGGAGGAATTTCTTGGTATTCATCATAGATTGGGCGGCTTATGGTACAGCTATGAATTTTGTTTCTTTAACTACCGTCTTACCTGCTTTCGTATCTAGCTTAACGGATTCAAGAGTTGCGATAGGACTTGTTTCAACTATATCAGTACTCGGTTGGAATTTCTTTCAACTAGTTTCAGCAAGCATAGTGGAGAGTAGAAAGTATAAGAAGCCCTTCATATTGAGGATAACGCCGGGTGAGAGAATACCTTGGTTAATTATAGGCATTTCCACCCTTTTATTCGCGACTAGCAATCCGTTATTAGCATTGGCAATATTTTACATTTCATATATTGTAATATCTATTTCATCTGGACTTTGTACAACCGCTTGGCTGGATATTATCGCTAAGTCTATACCTGAAAGTAAAAGAGGATTTTTCTTCTCTACGGCGAATATGATTGGAGCAGTCCTTGGAGTATTAAGCGGATTCGTAGTAGCTTTCTATATGAACTTTTTCAATTATCCGTTTAATTATTTCATGTGCTTCTTAACAGCTTTTATATTCGTCTTAATATCATGGATAAACATTAATTTCGTAAGAGAACCTCCTTCTAACACTAGCGTATCGTCCAACGGTTTTAGAGATTATATTAGAAAACTGCCTAGGATTATTAAGAGCGATAGGAATTATACAATTTACACCATCTCGGGAATAGTTGGTGCATTTGGAGGAATTGCATCCTCCTTCTATACTGCTTACGCTATAGACCGGTTTAATGCAGGGGATTTTGAAGTAGGATTATTCACTACAGTTTTCGTCGGAGCACAGATAGTTGCCAGCATCTTATGGAGGTTTGTCCAAGAAAAACATGGACATAAGAAAGTTCTTGTTACTGGAGGAGTATTAGGAATCGTTGGAATAATCTTATCAATAATCGCCAACTCCATAAACTATTTTATAATAGTTTTTGCTCTTGCAGGAGCTTCCCTAAGTTCATTTATGGTTTCTAATTTCCCATTGCTCATGCAAATGGCGCCAGAAGATGAAAGACCAACATACATAGGGTTGAGCAGTGCTTTGAAATCGCCATTCCTCGCGATAGCGCCCCTAATCGGAGGAATGATTATTGAAAGATATGGTTACTTCCCGACTTTTGTAACTTCGTTAGTTTTCGCAATCGCCAGCACCATAATATTAGCTAAGGTTAGAACACCATCTGTTCATGTAGAGGTGCCGTTACGGGAAAGGCTTATAAAACATTTTTGAGAAATCCTTGCATGCTCGCCCCATCTTGGAGAATTATAGGTAAGAAAGTTTATTGGCTGAGCATACCCGATACTAAAAGCAGGCTTTTTGAGAATATTTGGCCAATACCTAACGGAGTTAACTATAATGCCTACCTAATCGCAGGCGATGACGAATATCTTCTAATAGACTCCTCGAAAGCAATTTTTACTTCCGAAGAATTAGTAAGGGTCATAAAAGAAATTACAGACCCCAGTAAGATAAGGAAAATAGCTGTTTTACACACGGAGCCTGACCATAGTGGTTTAATAAGCGGCATATTAAGCAGGATCGGTAATCCAATTGTGTATTCTACTTCACGAGCCTCATTTTTTATGAGGAGCATGTTTAATCTTGAGACGAATGTTGTTAAAGACGGGGATGAGATAACTATTGGTAATAGGATTCTTAGGGTTATTGAGTTACCGTGGATACATTGGCCGGACACCATGTTTCTCTATTTGGAAGATGAAAAAATTTTGTTCAGTTCCGATGCCTTTGGAGCATTCGGCGCCTTAGAAAAACCTGTGTTCGATGATGAGATCGATTTTGTAAAATACATGCATGAAGCTAAGGAATACTTTGCTACAGTTGTAGTCACCTATAGACAAATGGTACTAAGAGCACTCGATAAGGTTAGTAGGCTAGGAATTAATCCTGAAATAATAGCACCATCTCATGGTGCTGTATTGAGAAGCAGAATAAAAGAGTTCATGAAAGAGTTGCTTTCTTGGTGTAATATGGAAAAGAAAAGGAAGATAACAATAATATATGGAACGATGTATGGCCTTACTGAAAAACTCGCAGAATTCGCGAAGAACATTATTAGCAGAAAGGTTGAAGTCGTTATGCATAATGCTGTAGGTAATGATTTAAACCATGTGTTAAGCGATGTACTTGACTCTGCGGGAGTTCTTTTCATAACCCCAATTTACGAAGGAAACATATTCCCTCCAATAACCAATCTTATTGAACTCATGAGGATAAAGAAGCTTGGGGAAGGGAAGATCTCTGCAGTAGTGGTTACTAAGCTATGGGGAGGTGCTGCCGCAAATAAGATTCCTATACTGTTGAAAGACGCGGGTTACGATGTTCTGTCTCCAGTAAGAGAATATGTGAACTATCCTAACGAGAGCGATTTAAGAGATTATGAAGATTTTCTGCAAAGCTTCATTGATAAGGTCTTGGAAAACTTTTGAAAAACCTTTATAACTATGGAGAAAACCTAGAATAGGTTTGGGATGGAATCAGTTATAGATGAACTCGATTTGAAAATATTAAGGGAATTCATGGAGGATTCCAGGGTTACCTATAGGAGGATTGCTAAGAAGCTTGGCGTTGCTCCCGGGACAGTATTGTCTAGAATAAGAAAGATGGAGGAGAAGGGAATAATAAAGAAATATACGGTGAGCGTTGATTATCAAAAGCTCGGGTATACTGTAACTAGCATAACTGAAGTAACAGTATCCAAGGGTAAGCTTGTTGAAGTAGAACAGAAACTAGCTGAATTACCTGGAGTCTGTGCAGTCTACGATGTCACGGGAGATGTTGACGCTATAGTGATAGGAAGATTCAGAAACCCTTCTGAATTAAGCAAGTTCACTAAAAAAGTATTATCGATACCGAATGTTGAAAGGGCCAATACTCATTTCGTATTAACGATTGTTAAAGAGGATTTTAGCCTGCCCTTGTAGGTTAAAATTAGCTGAAAAGCAGGTTTTTAAAATTGTAAATAGAAGGATAGATGGAGAACAGTTTTTATAATTGTCTAAAGGTTTCTAAGACAATGTTTGAAACTCTTGTGATTGAAGCGACTTATGCAGGAGCATTATTCCTATGGGTATTATTCGTCGTAGGTGTATTAACGTATTTCTTTTACAAGGCTATGATTAAGAAGGTTCCTGATAACGTTGCCGTGTATTACAACAGGAAGATGATTCACATTCTCGCAGGAGGAATAATAGGGTATCTTGTGCCCTTTTTATTCAGCACACCCTTGTACCCGCTTTCCCTCTCGATGATACTGGGTGTTTTTACCCTCATACCTCATTTAATAAATAAGCCGATGTATTGGTTTCAAACCAGGGATAATGCTTATGAAGTACATTTCTGCCTAAGCTGGGGACTAATACTCACTGCCGGATGGGTGTTAACCAATGGAAACTTTTGGTTTGGTGTAATACCAATACTCTTCATGGCGCTTGGAGACGCCGCAACGGGTCTAGTTAGAAACATTATGTTCAAGAGGAGGACTAAATCATGGTGGGGGAATCTTGCTATGGCCATAGTTAACGTTGTAATAGGGCTAAAGCTTGCACTACCAGGAGTGATTGCGGGTCTAGTTAGCAGTATTATAGAACATTTTGAATTTGGACCTATCGATGATAATATAACTGTCCCAATATCCTCTTTTTTAATCTTAATGATCTTCTATATATTAATGCCGGAAGCATTCTCCATATTAAATCTATATTGAGCCACATTCTAGAAATGATTTTTCGATATTACAGCCTTAAGAATTTTTCAACTAATCTGTTTTTACTCTAGTGGCCTCCCATGAAGATATTAATACTGAACACAGTATTAAGAAAGCACCAGCCAGCTCAGGGACATTAAGCCTTTCGCCTAATAACACGAATGAGAAAAGGGCTGCGAATACTGGTTCAAGCACGTATATCAGAGAGGCTTGGGAGGCGGTTGTGTATCTCTGACCTATTATTTGTAAAACACCTACGAGAATAGAGCATACAACCGCCAGGTAAAGAAGTGGAAAAAAGACTTCACTCATTTTTAAAAGATTTAAAGAAGAGGAAGCAGATACTGATCCAAGGAGAGCAGTCACTGCATACTGGAAGAATACTAGATCGAGTGAAAAGAAACCCTCTTTGGAAAACTTGTCAATAGCTAGGATTTGAAACGCCCAGAAGAAAGCGCTTATTAAAACTATTAAATCTCCAATCCTCAATTCATAATATCCGCCGGAGATCAAATATATTCCTAACATCGATAAAAAAAGTGCTAGCGTAAACCTGTGACTGTAATTCAATCTATGGTTTAATACATCAATGACGTACACTATAGGGATGTAGAGGCTTGTTATAAACCCTGAGTTTGAAGCCGTTGTGTATTTCGTCCCTAGACCTTGGAAGAATATTCCACCGAAATACATTAATCCCAATATTACTCCTGGTTTAGCAACTTTGAAAAACTCGTTTCTTTTCTTTAAGAGAACATAAACAAAATAGGGTGAAAGTATGAAAACAGTTAATATGAACCTAAATGCTACATACTCGTTAGCATCAATACTTGTCGTAACCATCTTGATCAATGGAAATGAGGTGCCCCAGAGAATCGAGACGAGAACTAAAAGTAAGTAGCCTAAATTACTTGTGCTGATGCTTCGCATGTTTCTAAAACAAATCAGACATTTAAGAACTCTTCGTAAGAAATCCTTAGCACAATTGGAAATATGTGGGAAGTATATTGGGAGAATAATTCCATTATCAATTTAAGAAAATTAATGCTACCTGTAGCCACGTCTCTTAGCCTCTTCAATTATGGTCTCTGTTGCTGAAGTCCCTATTCTAGTCGCCCCTAGGGCTTTAAACCTAAGCAGGTCATCAAGAGTTCTAATACCGCCCGCTGCTTTTACCTGAATTTCGGGAATGCATTCTCTACGCATTAGAATAACGTCTTCTTCAACAGCGCCCTTGTATACGTAGGTACCATCGGGTTGTCTTACAAAGCAGTATCCAGTTGATGTTTTAACAAAAGCTACTCGATGTTGATTGCATATGTGGCAAAGCTTTATCTTAAGTTCATCAGTCAAATAGCCGTTTTCAAATATAACCTTGACTATAGCACCCTTTTCGATTGCAGTATCGTTAATCATCTTTATCTCTCTAGATACATAATCCCAGTCTCTACTGAGGACTTTCCCAATGTTTACAACGAAGTCTATCTCAGTTGCACCCTCTTCACAGGCTCTTCGGGTTTCTTCTACTTTCATCTCCGTAGTACTACTCCCATGAGGAAAACCCACAACTGTACACACTGCTACACTCGTTCCGGAAAGTATTTCTTTAGCAAGCTTAACAGCATACGGTTTAATGCATACTGCTGCAACATCGTACTTCTTTGCCAATATACATCCTGCTTTAAGATCATCATCTGAAAGGGCGGGGTGTAAAAGCGAGTGGTCAATCATTTTAGAAATATGGAGAAGTGTCTTCGCCATCTTCTAGACTAAAAGACTTGCAAATCAATATAAAATTTGGAAGCATGGGGATAACTTGTCAAAAATGGAAACTCGCAGCCAAGTGAGAAAAAGAGAAATCCTGTCTAGGATGAGATATTTTAACAAAATTGTTTTTTAACATTTTCATGTTAAAAAGAATGATTGGTCAAAAATGGCGTTTTTACGCCTTTTCTTAGCCAAAAACATTTTCAAATTGTTTTTGAAACATTTCAAAAACAAAAGTTTATATATAGGAAAACAAAGGCCTCTCCGAGACCTGGATGGAGCCCGTACTAGTATTTGACGAGAAAAAAGCCAAAGAAGAGGCGGAAGACTTAAAGGAAAAGCTACTTTCTTCTCTAAAAGCACAATTAGAGGAGGTTAGGAAGAAAAAAGAGAAGGCTATTGGACCCGATGCTTACGAATTTTATTGGCAAAAGGAAAAAGAGCTTGAAAGAGAGATTCAGAAGATATTGGCATTTCCAAGTGTCGGCTGATTTTTAACAAGAAGATGTATAATATTCTTCCAGAAGAACATTTACAGTTTGATGGCTGTAGATAAGAAGTTGAATTAATAAATCTCTGATCGGGTTTTAGTTTCTAACAATGAGCAACAGGGAGGTTTCAATAAAGTGGTTTAGAGAGGCAAAGTTTGGCATATTCATCCATTGGGGGATTTACTCCATTTTGGGAAAAGGAGAATGGGTTATGCATAACGATAGAATGAGCATTAAAGAATATGAGAAGCTTAAAGATCAATTCAACCCTGTCCTATTCGACGCTGAAAAATGGATTAGTATTTTTAAAGAGGCCGGTGCGAAATACATAACCTTCACGAGTAAGCATCACGATGGGTTTTGCATGTATGACTCTGAGCTCACTGATTATAAAGTAACTAACACACCTTTCAAGAGAGATGTTCTGAAGGAACTCGTAGAAGTAGCCAGAAAGAACGGTATTAAGGTGTTCATATATTACTCATTACTCGATTGGCATCACCCGGATTACTATCCTCTGGGCATTACTGGCCAATACTCGGGTAGAGAACCGGGTGGAGATTGGAATAGGTATCTTGAATACTATATTGGACAGGTGAGAGAACTCTGCTTAAACTATGGCGAGATAGCTGGTTTCTGGTTCGATGGATGGTGGGATAAGCCTGATGCTGATTGGCGTCTCGGAGAACTCTACGATATGATACATTCGCTTCAACCGTCAGCCCTAATAGGTAATAATCATCATGTAGATCCTTTTCCAGGAGAGGACTTTCAAATATTTGAACAAGATGCCCCAGGGGAGAATACCTCTGGCTTTAACAAAGCTAAGGTTTCAAATCTTCCTTTAGAAACCTGTATGACTATTAACAATAGCTGGGGCTATAATAAGGATGACAAGAACTATAAGTCCAGCTTGGAGCTCATAGAGATTTTGAAAAAGGTGAATAGATTAGGTGCAAACCTACTATTAAACGTTGGACCTTTACCAAATGGTGAACTTGATCCAGAACAGGTAAAAAGGCTAAGAGAAATCGGAGAGTGGATGAGGAAAGAAAAATATCAGTAAAGAAAGCATCATGGTCCTGTTAGGAATTCTTTTCCCATTAAATTTAACAGCCTTAAGGAGATGTATTGTTGGATAAATAGAGTAGTGAAGCATAACGAAATACTTATTAGCTTCCAGGATCTTTTCTCATTGCAAATGAAGATAAGTATTGATATTCTTAAAAAATTGGAAACAGAATACTCAGAATATCTTGAGGGGGACATAATTGACAAGTTTTTTGAGGATTTTGGTATAAAATTTGCAGCTGGACACTGGTCTGCAGGAGATTTCATGGACAGGTTTGCTACCAGAGGTTATAATAGCAACGACCCGAACTTCAGAAGCGATATAATTTCTCAACTCCGTAGAATTAAGCAAGCAGGCATAAAGGGGGTCGAGTTTCATGATGTGCTCTTTATAGACTCTAATTATAGGAAAGTGCAGAGCTTTATCGGAGAAGTTAAAGATGAGTTAAAGAAGCTAGGGTTGGTACCAACAAACATGAACATAAATCTTTGGACGGACCCGAAGTGGAAAATGGGAGGCATAACAAACCCGTCTCCAAAAGTAAGAGAAGAAGCTATTCAAATAGCTATTCAGGCAGTTGAAATTGCCAAGGAACTTGGTTGTAACAGTGTTTCCCTATGGCCGGGATCCGACGGCTGGGATTATAATTTCGAGGTAAACTATGGTAAGCAACTTGAGTTTTTCATAGACGGGTGTGAGAAAATAAATAGAGAGGCTAAGAAATCCGGGCTTATATTCGGTATTGAAGCTAAACTCCACGAGCCGAGAGAGGGCAATATGGTTATACCAACTACCCATCATGCAGCCTTAGTTGCTAAGACCGTTAACGAACGATGTGGAGGGAATAATATGGGTGTGTGTATAGATTATGGACATGAGCAAATGTACGCTGTCGAACCAGCAGCTACAGTGTATGCCTTAAAGACTTTTGGAGTACCTTTAGTCAACTTCCATATAAATACGGCTAAGCTTCACAGTAATGATGAGGACAGGATTGCCGGAACCGGAGACATATGGAGGATGGTTGATTTCATTTATTCAGCAATAGACACTGGCTACGACGGATGGTTCGGTGAAGATCAATTTACCTATAGGACAGATCCCGTTAAAGCGATGTACTTATCTAAGGAGATTTTTGCAAACCTTGCTAAAAAAGCCCTTTTGATATATGCTAGGAAAGAGGAGCTTGAACGAGTAAGGGAAACAGGAGACCAGGCTGAAATAATAAACTTCGTAAAGAAGATAATACTCAGAGGATAGGTTAAGGGTGTTTGAATTGAGCAGTCTCTTTCTCGGTACTGACATAGGGACTTCAGCAACTAAGACCGTACTTGTTAATGCTGAAGGCAAGGAGATTGCGAACGCAACCGTAGAGTATGGAGTATTGACTCCTAAAACGGGTTGGGCTGAACAATGGCCCGACGTATGGTTTAACGCCGTATGTGAAACTATAAAAGAGGTTATAAAGAAGGCAGGAATTGATCCGCGTGACATAGCTGGCTACTGCATAAGTAGCCTCTACGGTGGATCCGGAATACCTTGCGATAAGGAAATGAATCCATTGAGACCATGCTTAATATGGGCTGATAGGAGGGCTACTGAAGAATGTAAATGGATAAGGGAGAAGATAGGGGAAGAAACTGTCTTCAAAGAAACCTGTAATACTATAGACCCATATTACGGATATACTAAGATGCTTTGGATAAAGAGGAATGAACCGCATGTTTGGAATAAGATATACCAGTTCGTCACTCCCAATGCATATTGTATATATAAGCTTACGGGAGAAATTTCAGTTGATTATTCTTCAATAGGAAATTACGGAGGCATATTCAACCCCAAGGAAAAGAGATTTGCTGAAAGCCTTATGTCTGAACTGGGGATACCGAGAAGCTTCTTCCCGGAGAAAATAAGCATGTCTAAGGATGTGGTTGGCGAAGTGACTTCGAAAGGTGCTGAACTTAGCGGGTTGGCTAAGGGTACGCCGGTTTGCGCAGGGGGTATCGATGCACCGATGTCAGCCCTCGGGGTTGGGGCACTTGAAGATGGTGAACTTGCTATGATGCTAGGCACTTCAACGTGTAACGGTTTCATCCAGGATGAGCCTAGGTTCTCGCGTAAAATGGTAAATTATTCTCACGTTGCCTATGATGATCGCAAATATTATTCTTTCGCAGGAATTATAACCGCTGGATATTGTGTAAGATGGTTTAGGGATAATTTCGGGAGTATTGAAAACAGTTTGAGTAAAGAACTCGGGTTAAGTTCCTATAGTATTCTTGACCTTGAAGCCGAGAGGACACCCCCTGGTTCTAATGGATTAATATTTCTACCACATATGATGGTTGGTGAAAGAGCACCCTGGTGGGACGAGTATGTTAGGGGAGTATTATTCGGTCTAACTCTGAGACATACCAAGGCTCATATTTTCAGAGCCGTCCTAGAAGGAGTGGCTTATGCCATAAGGTATTGCGTGGAAACTGCTAGAGAGGTGGGAATACCTCTTAAGAGAGCTATACTGGTTAACGGTGGAGCAAAGTCGAGGCTTTGGAGAAAGATAATAACGGACGTGTTAAACATGGATGTTGAGTATTTGGCTTCAAGCATAGGGGCACCCTATGGTGATGCTCTGCTTGCCGGCGTAGGAACAAAAACCCTAAAAGGATACGAGGTCATAAGGGAATGGTTGTCTAGTAGCGAGATAATTAAGCCGGATCCTGAAGCTTCGTTAAAATACGAGAAATTATACAGAATTTACAAGAGGCTTTACCAGAGCCTCGAAGAAGAATTTAAAGAGTTAAAAGCTATTGAAACATAACGTAAGACTACCAATTCTTAGCAAGACTCTTTCTATATGCTTCCATTTGAAGCCTACGAATAGAATCGGCTTGTTCAGCTGAAAGCGAATCCGGTTTCCCATCTGGTCTCTTCATAGTAGCCAAAACCGAAGAAAAAACAATTATTTTTGCACTCTCCTCCATTATCTCTAGCCTGTAATATGCTTCCCTAAGTGAAGAACCCAATGTTATCACGCCGTGATTTTTCAACAGTATGCAATTATGTTTTCTTGCAGCCTTTCCAACAGCCTCAGCCAATTCTTCTGAACCAGGAGCGTAGAAGGGTAGCGTAGCGACTTCTTCTAAAAAGACTACGTGATCTGGATATAGAGGAGTATTAATATCAAGGTCTACTGAACTTAAAGATATGCAGAAGGGAGGGTGAGCATGGATTACAGCATTAACGTCTTCCCTAGCTAAATGACATTTCGCTAGAACTCCAGTCTCCATCGACGGTTTTGCAGTCCCCTTCACTACTTGGAGCGTTTTCAAATCTACACCTATAAAGTCTTCAGGCTTTAATTCACCAAGATTAAACCCACTTGGTTTAACAAATATTATATCGCTGTTTGCAAGTCTAGCGCTTAGAGTCCCACCGGGGCCAGTAGCCAATTTAGCATTGTATATTGCATGAGCATATTTTGCAAGTAACCTTCTCAAATCCTCCTCTGATAAATTTGCCGTCATTTCCTGAAAATGGAATTGTTATTAAGATAAAAACATTTTGTCTTAAGTTCTCCCAGCTTAAAGTATTTCTCAACAATCGATATAAAACTTCCTTGCTAGTTCTAAGTAACATATGTCGCAATTTGCATCATTATGTTTCCGATGAATGTAACCTTGTAAACCCAGATACTCCCGCATTATTGGAATATTCAAACACATTGAATACATTACACAATAATCTAAATTAAGACCTTCCTTTATTAGAAAAATATCTCTTAAACCCCGCCGTTGAAAAACCTCATAATAACTCTCGACGCTCAGGTTAAAAGCGATGGAAACTTAACCAACTGTAAACTCCATGTGATTTAATGAGCCCGAGAAAAAAATGAAGTATTGCAGACAGCGAATTGAAAAATCCTTAAAATTTAAAAAGATGCTACAAGAGGTTTGGTTCTGAAAAATGCGTAAATCTCAAGCAATGATTATTTCGATAATTCTTTCAGCAATATTCTCTTATGCACTTCTATATTCTACTGTAGAATTACCACACGTATTAAACAACCTTCTTGGAGAAGCGATACCACACTATGGTGTTGGCGAAATAGAAGAAGCGGAGAGTTTTGTAAATTCACTGCGACCATTGGGATACTTCTGTCTAACGATGATAATAATTCTGATAATACTTGGATTTGTTTTTAAGAAATATAAAATTAGCTTCCTAGGTTCTTTTATTCTATTTCTCCCCACTTTCAGCTATTTTGCTTCAGTAATGTTCTTCTTAGCGGGAGTAGGGATATTGAGAATAATATGGCTTCCATTCTTAGAACTTTTCCCCGGATCATCTATTTATGAAAAAATAAGTATGGCAAGCAGTCTCTTAGAGCTTGGGGATATTGTTTATTTCCCGTATGATGCTCTGAGGTTTATGCTCAATAACGTTTTTGGAGGATATTTACAAAGTCTCGATGAGACTCTTTTTCTAACCATTATAATGGTAAGCTCTATAATTTTCTTCATGAGTTGCACCACATGGCTTTACTACAAGCTTCAAAAATCGGGATTTGCAAAATCACTCATCTATAAGTATTCCAGACACCCCCAGTATTTCAGCTTCCTATTGTGGAGCTATGGTCTCCTAGTATACGATAAGTATGTTTTCCTACCTCCTAGAGGCGGATATTTCGCACCACCGCCATTCTTCTGGACCATTTTTGCTTTCATACTAATAGGAATTGCTTTAAGAGAAGAGTTGATAATGATTGAAAAGCATAGGGAAGAATATGAGAAATACCGTTCTAAAACACCGTTTATGATGCCTGTTTCCAATCTTATTGGGAAAGTCTTGAGGCTTCCAGTACGGTTTATTTTCAAAAAGGATTATCCAGATAAGGCTATTGAAATAATTTTGACATTGACAATATACTTCTTGATGATTCTCTTAATATCCTTATTATACTGATATAAAGTAATTTTTGAATAAAAGTACTTGACGCATTTCGACAATAACATTCTTAGCATATTCGAGCAGGAAGGTTTAAATCTGTCGAATTAAGAAATATAGTCGGAAAGCGTCGAGCAGATTTGAGCGAGAAGGATGAGGAAATAATAAATTCACTTAAAAAGGAACTTGAAGAAATTAGAAGGAGGAAAGAAAGCGCTATAGGGCCGGAGGTTTACAATTACTACTGGGAAAAAGAGAAGAAGCTTGAGGAATTGATATCAACACTAGTTGAACATCAGAAGATAGCGAGAGAAGCGAGAACGAAGAAGTCGATACCCAGAGTGGATATAGAAGAGTTAAGAAGATGGTTATTTGAGGATGTTAATAAAAGCAGGGAGAGGGAAGAAGCTGTAAAAAAAGTCTTGAAAAGAAAGGAAATTTAGGAGTTGAACTCGATAGAGTAAGAGTTTTAAACAACCCGGTTCTATCATGATTAATGAGTAATGAGTCATCTCGGATAAGACCTTTAAGAGATATTACCGAAGAGTACAGGAGTCTTTTTAATAAAACGATAGATTCTAAGGATAGGGATAGGATAGGTTTCCTGCTGGTTTTCTACAACTGGATTGATGACTTCATGAGAGGGGGCTTTGATGAGAACGAGAAAGCTTTTGCAATACGTTCAGCCTTTGCAATAGCTAAGAGACTCTTAGAATCCAAGCTCGATGGTGCAAGGCTTTCCAAAATAGGACAGATAATAGAAGAATCCAAGTCGATAAGGGGAGATATGGATGCTTTATTCATCGCAGAACACTTAAAACTACAATTTTTTGAGGATTGTAAACTTGATTCCGAGAATCCCGATTGGGAGCTTATAGACAAGTATTTGAATCATTGGATGAATTCCTTAAAGGAGAAAGAAATAGGAATAAAATATTACTGTAGGGATGAAAATGGAGAAATAATAGAGGACAATGAGAGGGTTTTAACAACAGGCCCCTCCTTTTTTAGGCATTGCGCTGCAGAATGTGTAGAATGGTTCTTCAACATGGAGCTTAAACCTATCGATTATACCCCAGAGTCTCTTATGGAATTGGATAGGGTTGTAGATGCTCACTGGCCTAGAGAATTATTCAGAGATATTAGTATCAATAGTGATGAACCGCAAAGTATAGTGCTTTTAAAACTCGTGTTAATGACGGGAAGCTATCTTGGCGAAGTATTGGTTAGAAGACTCGGTGGCAGATGGGAGAAGAGTGAAGACTTGGGTTGGCATATTCGTATAAAAGAGACTAGGATAAATGTCTTTAACATTGCTGAAAAGGCATTCAGAGAAACGTCGAGTTTCTACGAGACGTTTAAACTCTTAGAGAAAACGTAACTTATATTTATAGCATGCCGCTTAAGAATTAACACTGAAAAATAAAATGAACGTGTTCGAAGCGGTTAGAACGAGAAGAAGCATAAGAAAATACTTAGAAAAGCCTGTTGAAAGAGATAAATTGCTACGAGTATTGGAGGCAGCTAGGCTTGCTCCCTCTGCAGTAAACCGTCAACCGTGGGATTTTATTGTAGTAACTGATCCTGAAGTAAAGAGGAAACTGGGAGCAGCATATCCTAGAGACTGGTTTGTAAACGCTCCAGTCATAATAGTAGCATGTGCAAATCCAGCTAAAGCGTGGACTAGGAAAGACGGGGAAGAATACTGGAAGGTTGACGTTGCCATAGCCATGCAGAATCTGGTTCTAGCAGCTTGGGAAGAGGGGCTTGGAACATGCTGGATCGGCGCATTCGATGAGCAAGAAGTTAAGAAAGTACTGGGAATTCCTCGAGAAATACGTGTAGTAGCCATGACACCACTAGGATATCCAGCTGAGGAAAAGGGACCCGTAGTAGACCGTAAGCCCTTGGAAGAAATTGTCCATTACGAACATTGGTGAGAAACAAGTAGTTCTCATAAATAGAGATTAAAATGAAGATACTGTTAACCACTAACCCGGGCATAGAGGATATTGTGGAAAAGGAAGTGGGCGAGAAAATAGGAGCTTCCGTGTCTAGTTTCCATAATCTCCCTGGCAAGCTGATTACGGAAATCGATGAGAAGGAAATCGGAAAGATTTTTTCGTTACGATCCATCTACCACGCTATAAAATACGTGACTATGTTTGAAATAAAAACAAGCGATGAAGGCCTATCAGATATCTATAGGAATCTTAAGGAAATAGAAATAGAGGAATTGGATAATGCAAATACTTTTAGGGTTACAAGTCAAAGAATAGGAGAACATTCCTTCACATCCATTCAAGTGCAAAAATACGCTGGTCAAGCAATAGTTGAGAAGTATGGGAAAAAGGTCGATTTAGAGAATTTCGACGTAAACATCATTTGTGATGTTATAGGCAGTAAGTGCTATATCGGTATTCAGTTAACAAGAGAATCGTTGCATAAAAGGTTTGAAAGACCATTTAATCACCCGGCAGCGATAAAAGCGCCATTAGCCTACGGAATGCTTAGGATGGCAGACATAAGAGATGGCGATACACTGCTTGACCCCTTCTGTGGAGGAGGGACAATACTCATAGAGGCTGCGCAAATATGGGATGGCAAGATAAAAATCCTAGGTAGTGATATAAACAGCAGGTTTCTAAAGGGAGCATGTGAAAACATTAAGGCGGCTGGAGTTGAAGGATACGTATTTTTGAAAACAGCAGATGCGCGGAGATTGGACGAGTACTACGGTAGGGAAATAGATAAGATAGTGACTAATCCACCTTACGGTGTTAGATTAGGCAGAGAGAGAAATCTTAAGGAATTGTACTGGTCCTTTTTGAATACGGCCTATAGAATTATGAAGCCGGATGGGAGGATGGTTATAATAAACCTTAAGGCAACTTCTTTTAGGAGCCTGATTTTAAAAACGAAAAAGTTTAAAATAGTCCATGAAAGAGTAGTGGAAACAGGCGGCCTTTATCCGCATGTTTTCATTCTCGAACTCATATAGTTTAAACAAAGACTTTCAATTTTAAGATAAACAAGAGAAAAGTTATTAATCAATGTTTTATATCAATTTAGTTGGAGGATGCCTACCTTGGAGAAGGGAGAGAAGAAAGTTAGAGATGTAATGTCTTCTCCTGTGATAAGCGTTTTACCAACAGACCCGGTTTTCGAAGCGGCCAATAAAATGATAAACTATGGAATAGGAGCGGTTGTTGTAGAATCCGGGGGAAAACCAGAGGGAATAGTTACTGAAAGAGATTTAATTAGAAGGGTTTTGATCGAGAATAAAGACCCTAAAAAGACGGTTTGTAAAGAGATAATGAGTAAACCGCTCGTTACCATAGATCCTGATGAACCTATTCTTAAGGCCATAACTATGATGAAGGAAAAAGGGATAAGGAGAATTGTTGTTGTAAAAGGCGGTAAAATGGTGGGGATAGTAACGGAAAAAGAATTAATCAGAAACCTGTTGTAAAACCCGGTCGGATTTTGTTTTTCTTTTCGCAAACAACTTCTTAGCAAGGAGTATGTAGATGCTGACTGCAATTGAAAGCGCAATTATTGAATAAAGCCAGGGCGGTATTCCTACAGTATACTTGAATAGGCTTGATCGAAACCTATTTCCAGCATTATCAACAACCTCGACGTAGTAATGGACTTCAGTAAATATGAATTGAGGGGGTATTGAACCAATATACGTATCCCCTTGAAGCGTCATGGAAAAAACCATCCAACTAGAACCTTTATCTGTAGAGTAGAAAAGGTAAACAGCCTTAATGCCGGAATCTTCATCATAAGCTTTACAAGATATTATCGCCGATTCTCCGAATACAGCTGAAGGTTGCGAGATTTCATAAATTATTGGATTTTTAGTATCGACGAACAGTGTAAAAGAGTAGTTGAAATCTAAAAAGTTGCCAACTCTATCCATAACCCTAATGCTCCATTCGTGATATCCCTCGGAAAGGTTCACTTTTTTAACATATTCTCCTCTGCTAATATTCATTAACCCTTGAGAAATACCGTCGACGAATAACTCTACTTCTTTAACTCCCGACATCGAGTCGTTAACCTTAGCGATGAAGTTAACTACTATTGAGTTTGAAAACAATTTTCCAGTTGGGGAAACTTTTTCAACGTTTGGAGGAGTCTTATCTAGAATTATTGTTATGTTCTTCTCAGCTCCCTTATTACCGGCTCTGTCTATACCAAAATACGTTATGACATGCATGCCTTCAGAATAAGCGTTTAGGTTGAAATCTGAGTAGTATGAGTTCCAAGAATTTTCATCTATCCTATATCTTACTTCCATAACACCGCTGAGATCATCTTTAATCGAAAAGGAAATGGGCGTTAAGCCCGATACATAGATTCCGGATGGTGTTTCATGCTTCGGATCGTTTATCTTTATTTCGATTTCAGGTGGAGTAGTATCCGGTTTCACATTTACTTTCGCCCTTCCTGTTTCAAATCCTTGCGCCGAAGCTATTAGAACCCATGTTCCATTTGCTGTGTCATAGTAATCCACGTAAACCGTACTCCTGCCAGCCGGGATTATTATGCTCGTTATCTTCCTCCCTGTTCCATGTTCTCTGAATTCGCCACCAGGAGAATTTGTAGAAAGATTCACCAATACATCAGTCGTAGCTGAAGATTCTGAGCCACCAATATCTGTAAGAGAAATATTGAGATAAGAATAGACGACTCCTAGGGCTACGGCGAAGTCTGACGGTGCTATTCTAATTCTTGAGGGGGGGCCGATTGCAATATCGAACGGGTTACTCTCGCCAATAGCACCGTCTCCAACGGTTGTTATCTTAATGTTTCTTCCAGTTCTGCTTATAGTCACGTTTCCTGTCCATTTTCCATCTTTAAATTTCCCGGTTGTATTAGGCTCTATCGTACCAGTCGTATCTGAAAGAGTATTTTGCCCAGTGTAATCTGTTTTAACGTTTCCGTAAATATCGTATGCAATAATCGTTATTGCAAATGGAGCAGCCATTATCTTTGGAGAGGAGATATGCTCAAAGCCGAATGAGTATAATGGTCCAGGCCTGACTTTTATTACTTTAGCATCACCCATGTAATCTACATAATCATCAGTCCAGACGCTTATCTTCCATGTTCCAGCCTTTTCATCATAATAGTAGAATGTGACGGAGCTCTCTTCATTGGGTATTACTAACTCGGTTATTTCTGATCCCCCTGGGGTTATTGAAAATTTTTTGCTAGTTGAAGTTGAATTAGAACTGAATTTGATTTTAAGCCTTCCTCTAGTAATCGGCTCATTACTACTTGTCTTTCGATGAACCGTAATCCTTACCCAATTACCTGCTTCTATCGAAGACTCTTCAATGTTTAACTCTAAGTGAGGCGGGTAAAACTTAACTTCTAAATATGGACGTTTATCTTGATCAGGATGTTCTTTCGAACATATCCAAAGGGGATCATCCTTATCGCCTATAGTTTCATTAATATCCTTCAACACCCAACCGTAATTCGGCATATAATCCATTTCATCCTTGCAGGTGAATTTTACAAGCGATTCTTTCACGTCAAAACTAAGCTTTTTAGGGCGGGTTCCAGTTATCACGGAGGTTAAGAATACTGTTGTTAAAGGCTGGTTATTCCAAGTTATACTAAGCTCATTCCACGGTTCCTCAACTATCTCATGACAAGCAATGGTTCTGCTGGAATTTGGTGCATCGTACATGTAGAGGTTTAGGGTTGCGGAAACTATGGTTGAGCCTGGAGGCAGAGTAGTTAAGTCAAACATTATGAAAGACCTGTCTCTGAAACCGATCCTGTAATTAATGCCGATTTCAGCATGAGAACCGAAGTTCCGTTCTGGATCGCCTTCATAAACTACAGCATCATGAGAAGGGTAAAAGACTCTGGTTACCAAAGTTTTTGCAGATGCAACATTATTTGTAATTTGAAAAGAAGATAATGATAAGAAAAGTATTAGGACTAGTGGCAGGCAATACGATAATTTCATCACGTTCATTTTTCAAGATACTTATTTAATCTCAGAAAATATAACTTTTATGAAAGCACTGACTTTTTTAATTGAAGAACCTTCAACTATTCTTCAAAAGCATTTCATCGAGCCTTCTTATAAACTCTGGAAAGAGCCCTTTGGGGATTCTCGCCCCAGCTGCATTGGCGTGACCACCCCCCACGCCTCCAAGCTCCTCAGCAACTTTAGATACTATTTTATGGAGGTTATTCAAGCTTACTGATCTCACGCTCATATCAATATTTTCATCGATTTCCTCTGCAGCAACCCCCACTAGCGCATCAGCATATGCTCTAGCGTATGTCGCCGCCTTTCCGAGAGACCATCCGATGTTGATTACGTAAGCTACCCTCCCATGTCTCTTCACCGAATTCTTAACTACTTGACGCATTTTCTCATCCTTCTCAGATTCACGCAATGCTATTTCAACTAAGTTTCTATCGGAACTCGGAAGCCTGTTTTCAGAAAGATAGTTGACAAGATTCCTCTTGAATCCGAAATCTCTCTTCTTAACACCCTCCAACGCAGCCACAAGTATCCCGGCCTCAAGGTAAAGCTCTCTCTTATCCCACTTCTTCAAGAGCTCTTTGATTCGAGGAGTATTGTCACTATAATCTCCTATAGCTCCGTAGATGGCGACTCTACTCATCTCGGGATTTAGCTCTTCTTCGAAGAATACATATGTTAACTCAGAGGCGCATGCACCCTTGCTCTTAATCGTTTTTACGGGAATTTTTCTAAGGCTTAACCTAGATGGGAGTGGGTGATGGTCAAGGTATATTACTTCTCCACTGGAGCATAGTCTTTTCAATTCCAGCACTATTTCATTCTTGTACTTGTGTGTTAAAGCAACATCCATAATTATGACATTATTTCCCTCTGGAATAGATTTTAACTCAAACAAGAGGTTAGCCGGGCTTGTGAAAATGATTTTCACATCCTTCTTCGCTGCTGTAGCGAGCGATGCTGAACAAATACCGTCGCAATCACCGTGCGCAAGAATGATCCAACTCATTATTAATGATCATTGGTAAGCAGGATATAAAAGAGTTAAAGCTCTTTCTGCGGATTCATATTAGTGAAGAAGTTTCTTACTTCGCCAAGACTACCATCGTAGAAATCAATGATCCTCGCTTCAACCTCCCTGACGAATTCCCTTGTGAATTCAGCCGGTAATGTGACGTTCTCATCCACGAGATCTATAGCCATAGGTAAACCAGTAGCCATGTTGAAATTCTCAGAGTTAGATAGAAGAACCTCGAGAGTCTTTTCTTCAAACCCAACCGGTACCTCAAGCTCGAAAGGAGGGTTTTCATCGCTAACCTTTATCTGAATCCGGTTTATTCTAGATTCCAACGCTTTAGCCTTCTCCTCAGACACGTCTAATGCTTTCACAAGACTCTCCATAGCCCACTTCCTAGCGGATTCTAGAGCATTCTCAGGATTAAGCTCAACGCTGTGGCTTAGCAAATCGCTAACCCTGCTATAAATCCTTTGAACCCCGGGTTCTCTAAGCATCTCCATATAGTTGAAGAGTGCGGGAGGCTTCATAAGATAGTGTAAGATCTGCTTATCCAAGTATTCTACCAACGGATTTCTCCTGCCCTCCTTCACAGACAACCAGCCGCCTATTGCCCTACTCCTACCCCTCTTCACTACTCCAGCGCACTTTCCAGAGTCGAGTAGCTTCTCAGTCATCTCCAGGGTTTCTCTAGCCCTCTCGATTATCCATTCCGGGATCGGAATTATCCTCCTAACCCTAAAGAGGGAATAGGCAAAGCCTAAGAAGCTACCGTCTATTAATATTAGATCTGGGTTTTCGCTTAAGGCTTTCAAAGCCGCTTCCCTTTCTAAGCGAGATTCTTGAACATGGAGAATCGCGCTGGAGAATTCTCGTGTATACGATTGGTCGTGTCGAATATCGTCTGAGAGATAGCCTTCTTTAACTATTTCCCCGCCTTTGATCATGATAAACCCGGCTGAGTAAACTGCAAACCTTGCCCCGATGGTTTCCGCAGGCCTTGGTGAAAAGGAGCCGTCTACTGCAGCTATGGAGAATTCCTTAGAGGACCCGAAGTCAAACCTATGTATGTAGGGAGTGATTTCATTTCTAAAAGCCTCTATTTGAGAACCAAGCTCCCGTATGATTTTCACTAGCCTTCTCGCTTCTTTCTCAGCCCTATCGTAGAACTGTTCTTGAAGATCTATTGGAAGCTTGCTCCATGCTGTTTCAGAGGACACTCTGCACTAGCCCTCCGGTTTGAAAGAGATTAGAAGCGGTATTGGCGAGGGGTTGGCTTTTCCGACGAAGTAGAACTGGCCTGGTTTTAAAGACAGTAGGTACTCTCTCTGTATTCCATAGGGTTTAAGCCAGTTGTCAGCCTCTTGCATATCCAACGGGTGTAATGCTCCGAAGAATTGAGTATTAAGATTCCTTCTCACAGCGGCGTTTATACCTATGTCTCCAGCTATACCCTGTGATATTATTACTATGCAAAGCCTATGTTTCCTACCTAAAGCACACAAGTTCTTAATATGCTCAGTTGACTCACCCTGTATCCCCTTAGGCTCCCAAGGAGCATACTGGGGACCCTCATCTATTACGAGGGCGATGTTAAGCGATTCTCCGAGTTCCATCCCCTCCTCTAGGAATCTGGCCAAGGAGTTGAAAAAGGATAGCTTCTCTTCACTCCCTACTAGGCTCATATCAATTACTCTAATACCCGCCTCTTCTCTGCTTAATTCTTCAACCAATTCTTCAATGCTTAAAGAGCCTCTTACCGCGTCCAGATCAGTTGGTTTAAGCTTCTTAAACCCATACTCCATCTTGCGGAGAGCGTTCTTTCTCTGATCCTCTCGAGCCACGATCTGCTTAATGCTATTGTCCAAGTAACTCCTCATGTCCAGGAATATTTCCTCAGGCTTTTTCTGCGAAACCTCCTCCCACCTTTTCGAAACATAATCTTCCAAGGCTTCCTTAACCGGGTTAGAATCTCTGTATGAACTTGAATACCCGAAGTATTCAGCCTTCTCCATGATGTAACTGACAATAGCCTTCTCGTCGAGTTTTAAACGCGATATTGGAATAGCCTTGTCCTTGAAATAAGGAGCATAATCCTCCCCGTTCCAATCCAGTACGAGGACTTTGAAGCCCGCCTCAAGAAGGACGGGTATTATTACATGTCGTGTAAGCCAAGACTTACCGCTGCCAGTCGCTCCAAAGACGCCGATGTGATATGTTAAGAATGAACTATCGAACGGGATTTTCCAATCCTCATGACCGTCTAAACATGCCTTCCAGATAACTGGTCTGTTCCTGGCAACATACTCCAAAGGGTTTGAAGCACCTTTTCTAAACAAGTAAACATTACTCCTAGGAGGTATTATCAGACGGTTCTGCTCAATCCCATTTTCTGTTATCACTCCTATCACCATTATTTCGAAAGTATATATCTCCCTGGCTCCAGAGGGCACTCCCCCTTTCTTAGCGTATGCTACACTAGGCCTGTAAGCATTTGCTTTAAGAGCCTCATTAACCCCGCTTCCACTTCTAAGAACCCCCAATACATACCCATTTGGAGTATCGATCACAACTATTTCCTCAGACCTGACCCTAAGCTCCTGTTTTTCCTCTAAGAGGAGCTTGGCCCTAGTTTCACTAGAATCACTCGCCACTATACCGATTTTCTCCAGCTCATTTCTATCAGGTAATTGCATAAAATCATTTGGGGCTCAGCATATTTAAAAGTTGAACATTAGTTTCCCGATAGTATTAGATGAATGATGATGAATCGTACTCGTCTTCTTTTAAGCTAGAAGCCCGCCCATTTTCCATATAAGAGAGGCACAGATTCTAAGAGGCTCCTTGTATAAGCGTCCTTGGGAGAGCTTATCAACTCATCAGGTGAACCCTCTTCCACTATTCTACCTTTATACATGATTAATATTCTATCGCTGACGAAGTATGCTAATCCTAGGTCGTGAGTTATGAAGATTATTGAAGTCTTATACTCGTCTCTCAATCTGAGGAAAAGGTTCACTATGCTCGCTCTAGTTGAAGCATCAACCATGGAAACAGGCTCGTCTGCCAGGATAAGCTTTGGCTTAAGCAGGAAGCATCTTGCAATCATTAATCTCTGCCTCTGGCCTCCGGAGAGCTCATGGGGATACTTCCCTAAGACCTCGCTAGGCAATAATGCAACTTCCTTCAATGCTTCTTTAATAGCGTTTTCATCAACAGGAGTACCCATTAGGTTAAAAGCCTGCTCTAACACTCTGTCTATTTTGTAAACAGGGTTGAAAGAAGCGAATGGGTCTTGGAAAACCGCATGGACCTCACGCCAGTATTTCTTCAAATCCTCTATGCTTTTCTTCTCCCATATGTCTTCACCGTTATAGAAAACTCTTCCAGAAGTGGGAGGTAGGAGTCTTAATATAATCTTAGCAACAGTCGTTTTACCACTACCGCTTTCACCGACTAGAGAGACTATTTCGCCTCTTGAAACATTGAAAGACACTTTGTCAACTGCAGTAATGTACTTCTTCTTGAAAAGACCAGTCTCGTACACCTTGGTCAGGTCCTCAACTTTCAAAATAATACTTGATAGCATGACTCATCACCTAGAGTATATACAGCCAGCATGCAACAGCCCTATCACCACTATATGTTAATCCTGGGGTTTCTGATTTACACCTGGGCATTGCAAACGGGCATCTGGGGTGGAAAGAGCATCCCGGTGGAGGATTAACTAGATTCGGCGGCTCACCAGGTATAAACAATGCCATCAGGCCTCTTCGCCTTACTTCCGGTTCCGGTGTTAGGACCGAGTTTATCAAACCCTTTGTGTACGGATGCTTGGGATTATACAAAACATCATCTACATTTCCATACTCTACAATTCTACCCGCATACATTACTATTAGCTTATTGCAGACCTGCCTCTGTATAGCAATATCATGAGTTATGAGAATAGTGCTCCTAATCGATTGCTTTCTTTGCAGGTCTAACATCATTTTTAAGACTTGTTTTTGAGTTGAGACGTCGAGTGCCGACGTCGGCTCATCTGCTATGAGTACCTTAGGATTCAATATCGTAGAGGCAACTATGATCACTCTCTGCCTCATTCCTCCACTCAATTCATGCGGGTAAAGGTCTAATACGCTTGGAGAAAGCCCGAGTTCAATGAACTTGTTCTTAGCCATCTCTATAATCTCTTTCTCACTGATTTTCTTATGAGCCTGCACAACGTCTATTATGAATTCCTTAGTCCTCTTAGTTGGCATTAAAGAGTTTAAAGCAGCCTGGGGCACGATGGAAATTACCGTACCCCAGAATTTCTCCTTAACATAATCCCTACTTTTATCCGATATTTCTTCGCCATTTAAGAAAAGCCTTCCTCCGTAGAGCTTTAGAGGAGGCCTTATATTCATCATAAGAACGTTTGCAAGGGTAGATTTTCCACAGCCAGATTCTCCGGCTATACCTATGAAGTCATCTTCCTCTACCGATAGGCTTATGTCTTCAACAGCCTTAACTTGACCAATTGGAGAATTGTAATATGCTCTTAAGCCTTCAGCCTTGAGAAGGCTCATTACTTCCCACCTCTCAACCTAGGGTTAAAATATTCATCTATAGAAGTTGACAGCATGAGTAGTGATGTTGTAATAAGGACTAGTACGATTCCAGGAGGCACGAAGCACCACCACCTTCCTAAACGGATTGCTTCACCTTGTTGAGCTCTTTGAAGCATTACTCCTAACGAGCTCTCCGTTGAAGGATCTATACCTGCGCCTATCATGCTCAACCCTGCCTCTGCAAGCATAGATATTGAGAGTAATAGGGCCACGCTCATGAATATATAAGACGCCATATTCGGCAATAGATCCTTGAATATGATTTCATACCCCTTCAAACCGGACATCTTAGACATTTGTACAAACTCTCTCTCCTTAAGGCTCATTATCTGCGCTCTGACTGCTCTGGCCAGCCAAGGCCATGATGTAACACCAATTACTATAGATACAAAAAGCGGCGACCTCTCCTTTAGGTATGAGGCTATGAGTATCATCAGAAGTATCGCTGGGAGAGTATATATTATGTTAGTAATCATCATTAGTATTTCGTCGATTACACCACCCTTGAATCCAGCAAAACTGCCAACGAGAATTCCTATTGTTAATGCTATGATTGTTGCAATAACTCCAACGTAAAGAGATGTCCTTATGCCAATAAGGAGATGGGACAGTATATCTCTACCGTTCCTATCAGTACCAAGTGGAAATTCGTTACTCGGAGGAGTATCGGGTGTGCCAGCGTATAATGAAAGGTTTAACTTAGGATATAAAGGTGGTCCCACTAATGCAACGAGTATAACCACTACTAGTACACTAATGCTGAATGTGAATTTCTTTATCTTGAACATCTCCTTAGGAATTAATAATAACTTCCTACGCTTCTGCATAGCCTGTTCTCACCCGAGGATCGAGATAGGCATAAATGAAATCCACTATCAAGTTTGCAATAAGTAACGTAGAAATTAGTATTATAAATATTCCCTCTATCAACGGATAATCTAGCTTATTTATGGAATCATAGAGTATTCGCCCCATTCCTCTATAGTTGAAAACGAGCTCTGTAAGAAGTTGGCCTCCAACTACAGAACCAAAGTTTAAAGCGAGGCCGGTGATTTGAGGCAGTATGGAGTTTCTAAAAACATACTCAAGGATTTTACTATCCTTCAACCCCAATGAGTCAGAATATACCACATAATCAGAACCCAACTCGTATATTGCCATAACCCTCATGCCTATTGCCCACCCGCCTATTGCACTCAAAACTATAGATGCAAAGGGAAGAATGTAGTGTGCCAAATAGTCGGTTATGAATTCTAAAGTAAGAGAGGGGGTTATGAAACGACTAGTATCCCAAGTTCCTCCAAGCGGGAAGATTTCGTATCTGACTGCAAAAATAAAGAGTAATATCATTGCCAACCAATAGTATGGTACTTGAGATAGAGTAAGGAAAATTGACATCAATATGTTATCAGTTGCCTTCCCCCTCTTATAAGCAGCTATAGCCCCCAAGAAATTACCTATTATCCACGATACTATCGTCGAAGGTACGAGTAGCATTAGTGTCCAAGGAATTCTAGAAAAGATTACTTCCGCAACAGGTATACGGAAATAGAAAGAAATTCCTAAATCTCCCTTAAAAATTCTCGATACAAAGTCTACGAATTGTATGTATACCGGTTTATCCAATCCGTATTGTTCAAATAACTTCCTCTCGATTTCCTTAATCGTTTCCGGTTGAAGCGTCATCCTATTGAGAATATCTCTAAGTAATATGGCTAATGGATTTCCTGGAATCATACGTGGAAGAGAGAAGATTATTATCATGAAGACGAAAAACGTTGCAAGTAAAAAGCACATTCTTCTAAGTAAGTAAATAAGCATTGGATTTAATGGTTTTCTCTCTTCTCTAGACATTATATAGAAAAAGAAAAAAGGTAGTATATAACTCTTTCTATTATTTTTTTATTTATTTCTTTCTGACTATCAAGAAGATTACTGCAAGCAAGACTATGATCGTAAGAACTATTTGAACCATTAGGAGATTGTTTATTGAAT
>Ga0209394_1000500_pt1 | contig 30358 bp, 23 predicted proteins | sample JNZ201metaG_FD_184122 | JGI IMG/M metagenome (GOLD analysis project Ga0209394, IMG submission 184122) | Hot spring microbial communities from Jinze hot spring, China to study Microbial Dark Matter (Phase II) - JNZ 20120812A (SPAdes) (version 3) ...
CCAAGTCTATATGCGTATTAGCATACGAGTTAAGATAACAAGAACAAAGTATGGAGTGAAGCTGAGAAGATCGTTAGAGGAAGGCTATCACAGATCAATTTACATAGACTTCTGAAGAAGGAAGAAGCTTTCAATTTTTATTTATTCTTTTACCTTAAGCAGTTTTCCATCAGTAGTTTTCATGATCGCTTTCAATTCTTATCTATTGCTTCCACTGTCACAAAATATGACAATTGGAAGGTTGTTAGGGTTCACTTTCAATTCTTATCTATTGCTTCAAAGTAAATTCACTATTGTCATAGTTAACTCTTACAATCAACTTTCAATTCTTATCTATTGCTTCGAGTACGACGACGTTGGATACACATTCCACGGCCCGCTCGACCTACCTTTCAATTCTTATCTATTGCTTCCTTGAACTTGCTGTGCGAGGAGCTGGCCGGAGAAGGAAAGGGCTTTCAATTCTTATCTATTGTTTCTAGAGTGCTTGCCTCACAAGACCCCGAGCTCATGCAGTACCGCTTTCAATTCTTATCTATTGTTTCCCAAGGAGGGGAAGGAGGCTCTCGTAGCGCTCGGCCTGCCCTTTCAATTCTTATCTATTGTTTCGCTAGCTGCCAAGTTCTTGCTCCATTTCTCGGCATACTCAGCCTTTCAATTCTTATCTATTGTTTCATGAATATTTATTAATTGATACAAAGACAAGAATTGTTATTGTTCTTTCAATTCTTATCTATTGTTTCTTCTTGTCAAAACACATAAAGACAGTGATAACTCTCTACGACTTTCAATTCTTATCTATTGTTTCAGTGCAGCGACAACTGATTACACGGCGGGCATTGAGGCTCCACTTTCAATTCTTATTTATTGTTTCAATTGCGGGAGCATTTATACTGTATCTCTCAACTAGTTCTTCACTTTCAATTCTTATCTATTGTTTCATCAGTGATTACGTTGAAAAAGAGGATGTAAACATCTACAAGCTTTCAATTCTTATCTATTGTTTCACTGACTTCAATACGTCTGCTGCTGCTTCAATCAGCTTCTCCTTTCAATTCTTATCTATTGTTTCGAAAGAGCTCGACTCAAAGCTCAAGAGAGGTGAAATCACTTCTGAGCTTTCAATTCTTATCTATTGTTTCTTTAAGCAGATCTCCAACAGGCGGGACTTCAGTCCTGAACTGATATTTCACTTTCAATTCTTATCTATTGTTTCTATTAATCTCTATATATAGATATACTGATGGGTGAGGCGCTTGCTTTCAATTCTTATCTATTGTTTCAGAAATACACTCTTGAGCAATGGAAAGTCGACATGAAGGAGAACTTTCAATTCTTATCTATTGTTTCAAATTTACAAGTGTTCTCTATATGATTACGGCTTCATATTCACTTTCAATTCTTATCTATTGTTTCTTTACTCTGATCTAAGGATTCTGAGGGGAGAAATAAGTAAATCTTTCAATTCTTATCTATTGTTTCTGTGAATAGAAAAGGCTATGAAAACCTCAAAGAATTGATCTTTCAATTCTTATCTATTGTTTCCTTCACTGATAAAGTCGATCCACAATGGCTTCACAATTGCCTTTCAATTCTTATCTATTGTTTCAGCACCCCTGAAGGTTTTGGGGGATCAAATAGGTTTACCGAAACTAGCTTTCAATTCTTATCTATTGTTTCTATGGAATCCTAAGTGGAAACACTTATGGACTGCTAATAGTTATCTTTCAATTCTTATCTATTGTTTCTGAAGTGCTCTCCCTCATCAACCACTATTAAATATGCGTACTTTCAATTCTTATCTATTGTTTCCCTAAGACGTGCATTCGACGTATACAGGATAGCCATAGTCGACTTTCAATTCTTATCTATTGTTTCCGGCATGATTATGCTTGGTTAAACGTTGAGTGGTACACAAGACTTTCAATTCTTATCTATTGTTTCTTTATCCTCACTCCCGCATAGCAATGCGTTTTCCTTCCATATATCCTACTTTCAATTCTTATCTATTGTTTCTAACAATTGTTGGCACCACAACCTTGACTATCCTAATTCGTGCTTTCAATTCTTATCTATTGTTTCCAAATTAGAGTTGACTTAAAAGAATTATACAAGCGTTTATGCACTTTCAATTCTTATCTATTGTTTCTATGTTTCTTAATCGCACCATTTAAATCACCATTACAATTTTAACTTTCAATTCTTATCTATTGTTTCAAGGAGGTGCAATGAATGAGCGTCCAAATCAGAGTCGACTTAACTTTCAATTCTTATCTATTGTTTCAGGGGCTCGGCATCCTGTACATGGATTCCTCGAAGATCACGATGTCCTTTCAATTCTTATCTATTGTTTCGGCCCCGTTCATAAATTAACGCGCGCTGGCGGGGGGGATCTTTCAATTCTTATCTATTGTTTCAACTGCTACTCAAGTATCACCTGCCGTTGCAGACCTCGCTTTCAATTCTTATCTATTGTTTCCCAGTATTCTTTCAATTTCTTCATAGCTTCTCACGTAGAAGTCCTCTTTCAATTCTTATCTATTGTTTCTCCATTCTAATATAGAAACAATGTGGATATTTAGAGTCTTCATCTTTCAATTCTTATCTATTGTTTCATGTAGAACGTTGCGTAGACTTTGCCTATTGAGAGCCCGCTTTCAATTCTTATCTATTGTTTCGTAATAGCGATTGCCTCAATTACAATACTCGCAGTCATGTACCTTTCAATTCTTATCTATTGTTTCCTAATAGCTCCCATTCATCAAATCCAAGAACGAAAAGAATTCTTTCAATTCTTATCTATTGTTTCTGCACAGCATTTTGTACAGCTCCTTTAAATCGACTCTAATTTGGACTTTCAATTCTTATCTATTGTTTCGGGGCATAAGATATATTATCTCATGCGATGAACATATTATGCTTTCAATTCTTATCTATTGTTTCCTCGCTTAGCTTTGAAACACTATACTCCTTTTCAAATCGCCCATCTTTCAATTCTTATCTATTGTTTCCATGGGGCTCGGTAGCTCGGCGCGGACGTGGTACCGCTAAAAACACTAATTGTACTTTCGTTAACTCAATAAGCCCTAGTAGCTCGGCGCGGACGTGGTACCCGCGGTCTTTCAATTCTTATCTATTGTTTCGCAAGCATGTCTCCAATAAAGTACTTCGCTTTCTCAGTAATTTCTTTCAATTCTTATCTATTGTTTCTCCTCTTCCATGGCCTCCATCAGCTTGGGCCGCGATTATTTTCTTTCAATTCTTATCTATTGTTTCTTGAGGACTGAGATAGCTGAGCTCGACAAGGATGAAGAGTTGCTTTCAATTCTTATCTATTGTTTCAGTTATCTCAGGCGTTGCATCTGGAGTAACCGTGCCGATCGCTTTCAATTCTTATCTATTGTTTCATAATATAGTCCCGCCGCTTAGAAGCGCTCTCGAGGGGATTCTTTCAATTCTTATCTATTGTTTCGGGTATATCCGCCTAGCGCTCTTAAGCCTGATCCAAGCAAGCCCGTGCTTTCAATTCTTATCTATTGTTTCCAATCACTAGCTGACTATATATTCACATTGACGTTAGCATCAACTTTCAATTCTTATCTATTGTTTCATATCTTGTGCCTAACGCTCTTCTCCTCAGTAGTCCTCTTCTTTCAATTCTTATCTATTGTTTCGGTGAGAGCATGAGTAAAAGCAGAGCAAGAATACTTGAAGTAGACCTCTTTCAATTCTTATCTATTGTTTCACATTGTCTACCACAATGACTAGATCTCCCTGTACTCTGACTTTCAATTCTTATCTATTGTTTCTGTGCCTGGCTTCAGAGCTCTGGCAGGCGAGTCTTGGAACTTTCAATTCTTATCTATTGTTTCTGGAAAACCAGGTTTAAACTTGTCTTCAACCCAGACACTTTCAATTCTTATCTATTGTTTCGAGAGCGGTTTACTTGACGTAAAAGCTGCTCCATATGTATCCTTTCAATTCTTATCTATTGTTTCTTATTACTGTGATTACTGCCCCTCAATTACTTACACCCCACTTTCAATTCTTATCTATTGTTTCTTCCTACTCAATTACTGCATAGAGCAATATTAGTGTTCCCTTTCAATTCTTATCTATTGTTTCTTTAAGCATTCTAGCTGTATCGCTTCAATCGCCTGGACTACTTGCTTTCAATTCTTATCTATTGTTTCCTCAATTAGTTCCTCGCCTAGCGGTGCGTGTGCCTTAGCTATATCTTTCAATTCTTATCTATTGTTTCATGGGAAATATAGTGATGTTGGAAATCAGCAGCGAGAACTTTAAACTTTCAATTCTTATCTATTGTTTCGCACTCCTTTACAACTACGTCTCCACCACTGCCGTTAGTGAACTTTCAATTCTTATCTATTGTTTCGAACGCTAGTGATTAGGTATAGGTTTAGGATAACTATATCTTGACTTTCAATTCTTATCTATTGTTTCTGTGATCCGTGGCTGTGAGTGAGAGAGAGAGTGAGAGATCTTTCAATTCTTATCTATTGTTTCTCTATCATCTCACTCCACTCAACCGTCTCTCCATCGCCTCTTTCAATTCTTATCTATTGTTTCGCTGGAGTTAGGCTAACGATGAGGATAACGAATAACGAGTCCTTTCAATTCTTATCTATTGTTTCAGGTGTCCTCTCGGAGGAAGATATCAAAGAAGTGCTACGCACTTTCAATTCTTATCTATTGTTTCCTACTCTTATCTTCCTGTTAACGTGGTCGTACTGTATTACTCTTTCAATTCTTATCTATTGTTTCGGAGACCAATTCGCGGATTACTTGAAAAGAATGGGGTACCCTTTCAATTCTTATCTATTGTTTCACGTACAGGACCACTGGAGCGAAAATATTGTCCTGCTGCCATCTTTCAATTCTTATCTATTGTTTCATAGTTTATAACCTTTTTCAAGTGATCACGTTGATACAATACCTTTCAATTCTTATCTATTGTTTCGAAATCCTCCTGCGTGATCTTGCCTTGCGCAAGCCATGTCTTTCAATTCTTATCTATTGTTTCACTATTTATGTCAGGATTGCTTTAACAGTAATTGTTCTGTGGAAGCTTTCAATTCTTATCTATTGTTTCGAGCCAGCCAGGCGGATATGGAACAGCGATATCAGTAGTTATCGCCTTTCAATTCTTATCTATTGTTTCGTTTTACAACTAATTTCAAACAACAATTACTTTATTTCCAACTTTCAATTCTTATCTATTGTTTCGCAAAGGCTTAGAATACTTATAGAGAAAAACATGATGCCCTTTCAATTCTTATCTATTGTTTCAGAACTGGTAAACGAGGAGAATATAGAATGGCTGAGAGAAAATCTTTCAATTCTTATCTATTGTTTCATAGGTAGACACGCTTGGGGGAACCCTGTCAACGCTGTCATCTTTCAATTCTTATCTATTGTTTCCCTCTTCTTCACGTATACCTCTCTTGAACTTGTTATGAATATCCTTTCAATTCTTATCTATTGTTTCTGTTCTTTGTTTTTCAATTATTTGTTTTAATTTCTCTTATATTTATCTCTTATCGTTATTTTCTCAGAGTTCTAGTTAATTAGCTTTATGTGGGCTTGATCTCTTTCTGTATATATCTTTAGCTCATGGATGTCCTCGACTGATTGGGGATTAAGATAGCTGCCTTAAGCAACAGTGTCTCATCCTACATACACTCATATTCACGCATTTATACAGTTGGCTTCATTAGCGCTGATCTTGGTTTTTCCCTTTTGATTACGGGACTCCTCATATATTTAAGGGATTGTCGAAGTGTTAGAGTGTTTAGAGCCTAGCTCTTTAGTGAGAAAGGAAAGAGTTGATGTGATGAAGTGAACGCTATACTATTGTTCGAAGTGCTTTGAGGCAATAGATAAGAATTGAAAAGGAGCTATGTGGGCTATGAGTAACAATGCTTTAATACGCTGAGTCACTGTGGATCTTTAGTGAGACTGTAATCTTACAATAATATATAAGAGTGGGAATGGTTATTCAATCGCGGATTTTTAGTGAGGCTGCAACATGTCCATTGGTAGAGTGTTCATATTGGCCTCGATTGGGGACCCGAAGATGTGGAGGAGCGTTCTATACAATATCGATGATGGCTGCTGCGTTGAGTCCAGTTGGTCAACGGCTGCTCTGCTAGTAAAGGCCTTTATTGAAAGACCCTTTAGGAAGATCCACGTACTCTCCATTGCTGCTGACACTCTATTGGCAAGTGGAGGCTACTTTAAGCCGCATGAAGTAATGAGCCTCCACATGTGGAGAGTGATTAGGGAGAAAGTTGAATCTAAAGTAATAAACGATCTTTTGGAAAAAGTGCGAAGAGCTAAGCTTAAATGTAGTCCTACTAAGCACGATCTTAGTTTAGAAACCGTAGAAAATCTCGCTAAAGCAGTTGAAGTAGCTGTATGCCCAGGTATTGGAGAATACCCTGTTCAAGGAGAGCGCGGTGGATTAATAAAGCTTTTGTTCAATGGATCTCTTCAAGCATACTACATTTGCTTTCTGATCAATAGCTTAGCCTTCATCATTAAAAACCAGGGAGGCGTAAAAGATGGTGAAGGCATTGAGATCTGGTTAGACATGTCTCATGGAGTTAACTACATGCCCTCAACAGCCATGGTTGCAATACAAAATTTAATGAGGGCTCTGCACTTCTATGGACTTAGCCCTGAAGTCAGGCTATTTAACTCTGACCCCATTCCCTACCACTCTGGGGAACTGGAGTTCTTCAGGCCGCACATGAATGAGCTCTCCCTGAGCTCAGAGCTATGTCCTACTGGAATTACTGCTCTTACTACAAAAGATCAGCGAAATAAAGTTCTAGACTTATTTAAGAATCCAGGCAAACTTTTCTCTAAAGACAGCAGATCTAGGTTTAATACGTCTAAGCGAATCCGTCAGTTGCTTCCCTCCATAGGAAGCGAGAACTTGGTCTACGAGCTATGGTGTGCAATTGCTTACGGATACCCACTGCTTCTACTTTCAAAGGCACTCAGCTATAGAGGAAATATCTTGAGCTTTAAAGACTTCGTGCTAAGACTTCGAGAAGCTCTTTACTCCATATTAGATATAGTTGAAGTCGTTAAAAAGAATGAGAGGATAGCGGTTGAGACTTCTAAGGCGTTCAATAATGAATTGTTGGGAATATACCCTACATTCATAGAGCTCTACGCTTTATTCGATAAAGTGCTGGACACCTTAACTACGAAAGTCGAGGGCGGGGAAGCTGAAGAAGGGTACACCCTTAAACAACTTAAAGACAATAAAGTACTACTGCAGTACTCTTTCCCACACGTAGAGCACTTCATTGGTAGAGAGATTAAGGAGATCGAGTGTACTGTAGTAGAGTGCATAGATAAAGGAAAGGATCTAAGTAATTGGAGGCTGTGGAGGGAGCTGAGGGATGAATGCGGCTCAGTAAGGCTTAGATGTGATGAAGATGAAAGAATAGAACTTTTATCAGAACTAATTAGAATTAGGTACGGCAGTGAAGTGCTAGCAGAAGTAAGTAAGAAACTCGAGGATAGAGACTTCATAGCCCACTTGGGCCTCACTTACGACCTCGTTGAACTTAAGCTAGTTGGAGAACGTAAAAGGAGACTTTAAGTAAGCTCAGCTGAACTCTACGTGAGCCGAAGAAGCTTATTGCACGAATCCTTAACCACATATATTTTTAACTTCTATAACAATATAGGTGGAGTGGTGTCTAGTTGAATTCAAAGAGTGCTTCTAACGATGTACTGAAGTCCTTGCTTAACTTAAAGGTCGCTGCCCTTCTCCACGATCCTCCACATAAGATGTGGGTAATACGCTCTAAACGCAGTCACTATGAGGAGGCCCGCAAGTTCGCTAAACAAATCGTCAAGGACACAGCTCTTGAGAGGTACATTGATGAGTACTTTGAGGAAAGCGTATTGCAGAAGCTCGTTTCTACAGTAGATGATATTGCAGCTTCATTTGATAGATGGCCTCTTATGGTTGAAGGACGCGTCATGGGATTCCTGTGGTACGATCGTATACACAATATATTCGATCCAAGGAAGTGGCAGAGTCTAACTATTCCTCCTGAAATAGATGTACTCTCTGAAGCTGATGAAGTAGCTGGAAAAGTCAATAGCTACTTGAAGTATGTAGAAGAGAGAGCATCTAGGAATTTACCTGAGAGGAAACTCATGGTTACTCTATACAACACCCTATATCTAATCCTAGAACCGCAGTGGTACCTTCAGAGACTACCTCCAAGTTTAGCAGACACTAGAGCACCTACACACACGATCTTCGATCATAACTATGCAGCTGCCTCTGTATCAAACATTGTCTATGGTGGAGAGCTCAGAGGCTACTACGTAATTATAGACTTTCCGGGCATTCAGAAGTTCATAGCTGGGAGGAAGGCTGGGGACTTATGGATCTCTAGTTGGATTCTCTCAAATGTTATTTGGAGCATTGGCTACAGCATAGCTGAAGAGTGGGGGCTGGACTCTATCTTAACACCAACTCCTAGGCTTAACCCATATGCCTTCAAGGGATTAATAAGCACTATAACGAATGAGCCCCTATATACAGTGAAGTGCGCTGGCGATGTACCGCAAGAGATATGCAATTTTGTCTCAAAAATGTATGGTTTCAACATTGAAGGATCGTTGAATCAAGTTGAGGAACTGTGGAGTCAGCCTATAGTTCCAGCATTAATAACACTGATCTTGCCGCATGCTTATGCAGAGTCACCGAAAGAAGTAGTTGAAAGACTTTTCGATAGCTTCAGATGGACGTGGAGAAGCCTGTACGACTCAGTGGTTAAGAGATTATTGAGTGGAGGAGGTAAGTTAGACAAATTTTTCCTTAAGTACCTACAGGACTCCGCCAGCATTATTTCAGAGCCTCCACAAGGTCTTTCTATAGCCGTAGTAAGTTTAGATAAAGTTTACGGTGACTTAGAAAAATGCATAATGAGTGGAGATGAAGAGACTTGTGGAAAGCTTGGCCTACCTATAGATAAAGAGAATCAAGAAAAGATCTCTGCATGGAGAGATATTCCGAGGAAGCTTCTCTACCACTTAGTCGTAACAAGGGGAACTGAGCTCGCTAAGAAGTATGGAGTGCTCGTAAGTGCTGTTCCCAGGGCGTTATGGTATTACTCAAAGGGTACTGGAAGACTAGAGAGTGTTGGAGGTTTAGATAATGAGCGCACTTGTACTATATGTGGTGAGGAGCCCTCGATCCTTAGGCTTGAGAAAGTGTTTAGATCTGAAGTAAGAGGAGTTGAAGACGATTACTCTAACAAAGCGTGGGATGATATAAGGAGAATAGTGGGTTGCGAATTAAATGACGAAGATAAACGCGTATTTAGGGTATACCTTAGGCCAGGTGAAGTTTTAGGTCCATACTGTTTATTCAAGAGAGCGGCATACCACGCCTTCCGCGATGTATTTAGACCACTTTCAACAGATGATGTAGCGTTAAAGAGATTGTCTCACATGTTTAGCAAGAACTATAAGGAGCTCTTCAACGAGCTCTCCAAGACTTTTAGGGTTGAGCCGGAGCTATGTACAATGCCTGTGTTCCAGGAGAATCCGCAGAAACTGTTAGACGCCCTACTTAAAGATCGTGAAGTAAAGTCTATTGAAGAGCTTGCCTTCGCCTGCGGTAAGACATTTAGCGAATTCGTAAGTGCTCTATCGAGATCTATTGAGAAGGCGTGTGTAGAGGGCTTAAGGAATAAGCCTGTGCTTCTAGCTAAATACGCAGCTGAATTACTTGGAGTAAAGTGGGATGAATTGGGAGTACTAGCGGAACTCCTATCCAAGGCCGCAGTGAGCAGCACCAGCATATTTAAAAAGCTGTGTAATACATTAATTCCTCAAACTAGCTACGCTATTGTACGCGGTGACGCTGACTATGTAGGCATTATTCTTTCCGGGCAACTACCACCTAATCTAGACCTCGACTTAAGGAGGTATATTGAAGCTTTGCTAAACTCCCTTAATGAACATTCTAAAGTTATAGGAGCAAAAGAAGTATTGGAAGATGTCAATAGGGGGTATAGAGGCATCGTAGAGTTAGCTGAAGCCCTTAAACTGAAGGGGGCCTTAGTCTCGCCAGCATGGCATAGTGCTGTCTCACTATCGCTCATGCTTTCAGCCATTGATGACTATAGATATGTCAACAATTTCTGGGACGGCATGCTCATCTATAGTGGAGGTGACGACGTTCTTGCACTGCTCCCAGTACATACAGCCATTGCTGCAGCCCAAGACCTAAGAATAGGCTTCACTGGAGAGTTCTTTAAGAAAGTTGGAGGAGTTATCGCTACTTCATCTATGGTCACTGGGAGGAGCTTTAGCATTAGATTTGTGAACCTGAAGGATTTGATGAACCAAGAGATTGTAGAAGCCATAGAACTACTTGAGTCTTTAGCTAAAAGAGCTCTATGGGAAGCAGTTCATGGTCAAAGTGAAGTGGGGAGAAGAAAATGGGAGAAGGACTCCTTAGTTCTGTCGGATAGTCGATCTAACGCTATAGCAGTACTACCTAACATTGCGAATGCTGAAGGCCGCAGTGTACACAAACTTCTCCTCAGGCTCTCCTTTGCCTTACTGGGAATTCTATCGAGGAATATACCTGAAGATCTGGAAGGCTTCATTGACGGTGCAGTTAAAGCACTCGCCCCTGGAGACTTAGAGAAAGTCACTAGATACGTTCTCAACAGGAACTTAAATGTCAGTAATGAATATAGGGAAGCAGTACTAAGGTTTATTGGAGGAATTCCTTACGAAGTCTACGAAGTTAGAAAAAGATCTCTTCCTCTCGCAATTGAATTATATGTTAACGCACTTAGAGTGTTAAGAGGGTATTTATAATGCTGAAAAAGCTCCTAGTAATAGATCCAATAGAGCCCTTATCCCCTTCAAAAACGCAGATAACGGGGCCACAGTACATGGAGGCCCGGATACTGCTCTTCTCTGCTTCACAGCCGACTACAGTGCTCGGTGCATTGGGTAAGGCACTTGACATACGGGTGAAGGGAGGTCTTGATGTAAATAAGTTGGAGGACGTGGATGCCTTAGCTAGAGAGGTTTCAGAAAGGCTTTCGTGCTCTAACCCAATACTCATGGGCCCTCTGCTTGCTTCAGAGAACCTCACAGACATCTACATTCCACTAAGTTCCACCCTCTACGTATCGACGAGGCTGCTCAGCGATGTCCTTAAGCTAAGGCATGGAGTCCAGCTACAAGAAGGGGAGATAGAAGTGCTTAAGGAAATAGGGGAAGTTAAGCCAAAGTATGAAGCACAGTACGTAGACCTTAAGCCATGTTATGAAAAACCTAAGAGCTGCATTAAAGCCTTCAGCTATCCAGCTCTCATCGGGATAGCTTTAGAGAGAAGGGGGGCTATAGGTGAGAAAGTTGTGAAGTTAGGGTACATGTATAGGTATTCAATAGCGCTCTACCAAGACGTATTCACGGAGACTCTCGTTCAAGTGAAGGTAGTTTATTTACTTAATTGTGAGAGGGATCTAGATGCTCTAGTAAGAGTTGGTGGTAGAGGTAGAGTAGCGAAGCTCTACACAGAGAAGCTCAATGCTTTGTCTAAACATCTAGCCAGTATTGCCAACCCTATTGAAGGCTTAGAGCCAGGTGCATACCTCTCCGTCAGTTATATACCGCTAGTGCCAAAGACTCCAAGTGTGCTGAGTCTAAAGCTAGAGGACTTCTATGGCGTAGAGTTCCTTGACAGAGTAGAAGACGTTGTGGGACTCCTTCAGTGGATGCAGAGCGCGCCGCCCAAGGTTAGAGCCGAGAGACTTGGGCTAGGCTTCTCTGAATCACAGGTAAGGAGGAGGCCGCAGCTACCTGCACTACCTCCTGGGACTCTCATAAGGGTGAGAACTCGTAAAGGCCCTCCAGCAACTATAGAAATCATTAGAACACTATGGAGCATAGGCTACTCAACACTATATAGAGCTCCTATCGAGCTCTGAAGTAAATGATATAGCAATGTTTTTAAAAAGTTAAGTACGCTCACTTTTTGAATATCCTACATTAAGACGCCCATATCCGACTGCAGTTTTAGCGCCTAAACCCATACTCAGAGCTTCTTTTATCTTCTCTACTACTTTGACTGCTGTCTGAGGCCTTACTTCCCAATCTAGTGCTACCAGAGACCTAAAGGTTACGTTTGGAGCGATCGTTAAAAATACTATCGGCACTGGTGAAGCACTGACTTCATCTATTGCATATCCAGCCTCTGAGTAATGTGGTGTAATAACGTCTGGTTCAAGCAGAGAATTTCCTTTACAGGATATTGGATAAGCGTCTGTAAAGACTACAACTCCCTCAGACTCCTCGGAACCGAAGAGATCTGAAGCCGATAAACTATCTATTACTACACTATTTATTTCGAAGTAGGCTCTAGCTGCTCCCTTTAGCGATGAGGAGGGTATAAAGGGGACATTGAATATCGGGTCCCACGCTAGAGACACCTCAAGTGGGAGCAGAGGGTTTCGAGCGTGAACTAGGAGCCTGGTTACAGTAGTTAACCTTAGATCGAACACGTGGTATCCAGCGTAAAGTGGGGAAATAAGCTCATCTAGTCTACGTGACAGCTCTGACAGTAGCTTGGAGACTTTCTCACAGGAGAACATCCCCCCATTCCTACTGGCCTCCCCGCTTCTACTACCGGAGGACTCTCTGTCTCCAAAGAGAGCCTTTACGACAACGAGGTTGAACCGTGAAATATATTTCTCAGTACGTGCCTCTAAGTAGCATTTGACGAAGGCCTCAGAAATAGCACTGACAATATTCACTTCCGCGGCATCTCTATTAGGATCTAGCCAGTACTTCTTAACGCAATCCTCTAGCGATTCCTTTAAGTTGGCTTTCCTACCTCCCTCCTTCCTCAAGGCCATATGGCATCCACCTGATGCCCAACGTTTAGCCCTCTTAGGTACCTCAAGAACTCATTGGAGAAGACCTTGTAGGCGTTCACTACGGCTTCAGCGTTTATATTGAGCTTCTCGGGCTTCTCGGTATGATCTCCATGCCATTCGATCTTCTTAGGCCAGTCTCCAGAGAGAAAGCACGTTACGAAAGCTCCACTCCCAAACTTATTCTTATCTGTGTGGAATGCTAGCATTATGGGAGAAGCCCGCCTTTCTACTTCTGCTTTGTAGCCGGTTTCTCTCTGAGTCCTTTCTTTCTGGAACCTCGGTAGTCCGAGGAACCATGCAGCCTTCTCCTTTCTAAGCTCGTCATGACATATGGGGCTGTAGTATAGTACTCTGCACCTTTCAGTCCTAACGAAAAAGTTGTGAACGTCTTCAAACCTTCCGCGATGAACATCTCTGAACACCTTCATTTCGGCAACTGGTACCTCCGACGTAGTACGTTTGGATACGACTGGAAGGGGTGGTAGCTCAACTGCTTTATTCCCGGAGCTCCGCGCACCATATGTCTTGGTGTGCCGCCTCACCAACTCAGAGCACTCGTCATAGGCTTCTCTCACTAGGCTTCTTAGATCGCGTTCTTCGAGCGAAGGGCTAATGGAAACCACGTCGAGAGACCCTAGCCCACGCCTTGAACCCTTGCCCACACCAGTGAATTGCAGAGCTATGAGCAGTATCTTAAGAGCTGTCAACCGGTACCTAAAGTCTCTACTCCACTCTACGTTGAGCCTGAACCTGTGACTAGCGTCAAATCCCTCGACTGACTTCTTTATCGTAAGGAGACTGATCCTCCGCCACCGGTCTCTCATGTCTTTAGGAGTGATGCTATCCAGGGGTTCCACATATATTGTAAACCTCGAGGCTTGGGACTCTCTGGCTATGGCTAGGCCCAGGCCCAGCTCAATGCCGACTAGCTTAGCTATGCACTCTACCTCCTTTTTAGATGGCCTCAGTAGTACGTCGTTGGTGCCGACACCGTTCAAGAGCCCCTCGTCATATAGAGCTCCTCCAATGAATGCTCTAGCCCACCACCTCCATATACCCTTGATCTCCGTTGTTCTGAGCCCTCGTATGTCTGCTCTCCTCGGCGTATACCAGCCCACTAGAAGTGGTGTCGTGTTTTTCAACTCTACTACGAGTTTATTCAAGCCTTCGACACCACATGCTTACTCAGCTATATATGCTTCTGCAAACCTCTTGATCCAATCAATAAGCTCATGAGTTCTAGCGCTTGCTATCGGGCTCTTGAGGACTGACTTGATGAGCTCCTCGAACGTCGAAGCACTGACTATACCATAGACCTTCATTGCGAAAGCGAGGAGCGCTCCGTAGAGTACGTAGCCTGACTCCTCTTCACTCAACTTCTTCCCCCTTATGTACTCTCCGATACTTTTACTAAGGTCTGTGCATTCGCGAGCGTTGAGCCCGATCTTGAATGCCTTCTCGTTACTCCTCGAGGCCAGATAAACCATTGCGTAAGCGAGTCCCCGTGAAAACACTAGTGTCGGAGTCTCTCTGGCGCGTTTTCTAAACGAACTAAGGACCTTTGCTTCAGCAAACTCCATCACGAAATTGTTTACGCAGTCCACTATGGTCTTAACGACGTCTTGGGTTGACATTACTCTCACCTAGGGGAGTGAGGGTATAGCTTTACGAGACCCCTACCTATGGTCTCCTTACCTCCTATGAATATGATGTTGGCGTGCTTGATAGCATCCACGATCATGTCTTTAGAGCACTTAATTTTCTCTTCAATCCCATCTGTCTTCTTCCTGATTTCTCCACCTGTGCATAGGACTAGAGATGCGAATATTGTTTCTGCTGGTACAAACTCCTCGCTCCAAGGACCAGTGGACACTTTCTTAGTCTCGCGTTCTAGCCTAACTCTGTACTGTAGGAGCATGCTTCTATTGACTACTGTTATCGAAGCATTGTCTCCGTCAGGGATCAGGGCAAGACCCCTGTTAAATACTTCCCTAGAAATCTCATCGGGGAGGGCTTTGTCTAGTCCAAGCTCTGCTACTAGGTCTTCAACTACTTCGGCTCTTAACTCTACCTCATTTACCAAAAGCTTCCCCTCATGTAGGAGCCTCCCCCTACTCACGAGTGCGACGCCACTCTCAAGCTTCTGGATAATGTCTTTACCGATTAGGCCTGCTGAGTACTCGACTACCTCGAGGTACTTCGCCAAATTATTTAGGAGGTGGAGTGACGTAGCATACGCATAGACTCCGCTAATGACTCTCACTGGAACTAAGACTAATTTAGCGTCAGTAAATACTACGTGAGACTGCTTTGCCTCTGCTCTCTCGAGTTCATCTGGCTCTGGCCCTAAGCAGCGGTAGGCATCGCGATCGAGCTTAGCGATCCAGCTCTTTATAGAGCCCTTCAGACTGCTTGACCATATACATGGGAAGCCGAATTCGTCTCGCTGAATTGGTAAGTCGACATAGGCGCCGTAGCCGCGGCCAACACCTACGTGAAGAGGGGTCAAGGCCCTAATGTAGAGGAGTGTCCTATCAACGTACACAAGCACAGCCTCCATATATAAATGTCCTGGGTGTCTATTAACTTTTTAATAACTTAGGGGATTGCATTAACGCATATATCCACGACTTAAATAGAAGACAGCTTTATTCTCATTATTGCTTCTTATGCTGCAATAGGTGGAGCTATGGTGATGAATTCTTAAGGGCAGCGGCAGTCTGAAGCGAATTAAAGATCAGTATGTAATGGGTTAAAAATATGAGTTTATTTGGGGAATTTAGGCTAGTACTTTTCCCATGAATAGTAAAGTAATTTAGGGAGTGGGGCTTAAGGTATGAGGGCATGGAATTCGCTGGCTATTGATAGAGGTGTTTTCAGTGAGTGCTGAGAGGAGGACTTTAGTTGCTACTTTTGGATTTGACATAGACTTTGTTTTAAGGAGGCTGGCTAGTGGGCGATTTAATAGAGTTGTGTTATTAGCTTTATACACTAGTGAAGAGGCTTATAGAAGAGTTGAGAAAGCCTATCACACTCTATCAATTGTGTGTAAATCCATGAACACTGTGTGTGAGTTGGAAAAGCTGGAGCCAGCAAAGATCTTCCGAAGCGTCTTAAGCATACTTAGGAAGGCAGTAGAGGAATCTGAAAGCATCGAGGTATACTTAACGGGAGGCCCAAGATTACTCGTAACAGCAGTCGTGGCGCTAACACTATCGCTCCCTAAACACCTAGTGGATAAAGTAGATGTAGTGGTGGAAGGCGAAGGCTTTGAATGTGAAGCAAGAATAAATGCTTCAAAACTCGTAGAAGCATTAAAACTAGGTGAAAGAGATCTCAAAGTCCTCCTAGAACTCCAAGCCCGTGGACCATCAAGGATTAGTGAGCTAACAGAGTACACAGAGATCCCAAGGTCAACGCTATACAGGAAACTAGAAGACCTACAGGTAAAGGGGCTAGTTAAAAAGGAGGGAGACCAATACGTAGCAGAAGAAGTATATAGCGTAACATGCAGATAACCACCATGACTCGAGAAAAATAGCTTTTTAACTTAATTAACTATCTCATAGCATGGAATTAAACTCAGAGATATCCTTGTATATAGGTATTTATGTATATATCATGATGTGAGAAAAATTTATAAGCTCAGAAACCCCTGTATTATTAGGTGAAGCTCTTGGATGAATTCGTTAAGTTGCTCGGATTCCTCGGAGCTTTAAGAGACTACAGTTACATTGATAGAGTGGGGAATGCAATAGACGAAGTAACGCTTTTAGAAGCATTAAAAGATGCTGTTAGAGCGTACTTCACTAACTGCATTGATCAGAAAGATGCATGTATACAATACGACGCTGGCGTAGGAGTTAAGTGCCCTGAGATTCAGCCAGAGGACTTAGAACGAGCTGTAGCAATAGCTATAGGTGAATCTAAGAAGAGTAGGATAGATCTCTCAAGGTTTTCGCGCAGCATGGCTCTAAAAGCGTATGCAGCAATACCGCGTATACGCTTAGAACTAAGTTGTACGCCTCCTTCGAGGTAAGATCATGATCATAAGCCTTTCAACGTCTCTACGAGTTCTTGTAAATACTGAAGCAATAAACATGGCTGAATCTGTTGGCAACTATACAAGGCATAGGAAGGCGCCAATAGTTGTTGCATCAAGCTCTGGTTACTCAGTAATATATGCTCCAGCCGCCAGTGGAGAAGCGCTTGCACATGCTTATCAGCTACTGTTGGCGCAAATAGCGAAGGAGAGGAAGCTCCCAGTTACACGACTAGATGAACAAGGCTATTTCCTAAAGTTCTCGAGCACTGACTTAATAGTGAATTGGTATCCAGAGTTAGCTGGCTTCGCGAAGAGCAGCCTTGGTGAGTGGGTTAAAAAAGCTGATCTAAGTGAAGTGGAGAAAGCAATATTAAAGGCAAGTGTTGTAGCGGACGTCGGCGGCTTTCTTCTCACAGATAAACAATTAAAGAGGACGTCAGCTATAAAGTTCAGCTACATGATACCAACTCTAGATGCAATTGAAGGCGGTGGAGCATCTCTTACACCTCAACTACATGTAAGATACGCGCCTCCACAGGCTCCCCGTGAACAAGCATTATTTTACGTTGAAAGCGGTAGCGCTATGTATACACTCTCAACTGAGTTAGTTGCATCAGATATTTCAAGGCTGCTTTACTCAAGTGAACAGGACGAACAATTAGTGAAGGAGAGATTGGAGCGCGTTAATGCAGCTGTTGATGCATTAATAGCGTTAGTCGATGGAGTTCTCTTTGGTGCAAAGAGATCTAGGTACATGCCTCTGTGGAATGTTAAAAGCATGGTTGTAGCATTGAGTAAAGGACCCGTGGAATTCATAACTAGCCCCGGCATTACGAGAAGCTATATAAAAGAGACGTATGAGAGAGCTGTTTCATTGACTAAAGCCATACCTGAGGAAACAATTAATTTATACGTATACGATGGTGAGGGGCTTGAAGAACCAGCTGTAAAACAGGAGGCTAAAAATGTAGCGTATAGAAAAGTGTCGTCTCACACAGAAGCCCTTGTTGAAGCCAAGAGTAAGCTAATAAGCATACTATCTGTTTTATCTATGGTATAATAACGAGGTTTTTCCATGCCCTCTCTCCGCGCTTTCTATGCACAAATAACCCTCTCGTGGGGTTTTGTAGTTAGGCATAGAGATGTTAGTGCTGCACAACCCGCTTTTACACTGCCTCCTCCCACAACAATAGTGGGAGCATTTACATACCCTCTCCTCCGCCTACTCAACATAGATCCATATAGAGGCGAGGGGAAAGTGCATGGAGAACATAGGTTGATATCACCAGTTATGAAACCACTGCTGCAGTCAACGAAGGCTGCCTCTGCTGCAATAGTGGGGAGGGGGCAGTTGAACGTGCACACAGGAATTATAGTTCACCAAGAGCTTGGCAAGCTCGTGGCAGCACCATATAGGGGTGGAGGAGGGTGGGAGAAAGCTAAGAGAACAAGAGCCTTCACATCAGATTTTTTCACTGAGGCATTACCTCAAGCACTAGCTGTTCAAGCAGTTGGAACAGCGTATGGACCGGGCGCTAACCTTGAATTGCTCTGGATTTTCGATGCTGAAGAGCTCTGCAAGTCCCTGGATATAAAGCTAGACCAGTTGGATAAAGCGGGTGAGAAAGCAGTCCATGGAGTCGTAAGAATTGGAAGTAAGGAGGGCATTGTAGCAGTAAACCACGACAATGCAGTATATGAAAAGAAGGTTGAAGTAGTGAAAGCCGGTGAAAAACTTAGAACAAGGTTTTACGTTGAGAAGGGGTGTGTAGAGCCCATGGACGTCCACCTCGTCTATGAAATATCTCTCCCAGGACTCTTAGGTAAGCCAGAGACGTTCTACATACCATCTCTCTCTGGCTCCAACGTGCTGATAGTGCCATTACCAGAGCATCAAGAGCCCCCGCGCTTTACACTACTAGAGCCATGCCGTGGATACAGGCTTTCAACAGGCGTTGTAGGTGTTGGACGATGAGCAATACCGCAATTACAATACAGTTATTCGATGAAAGTAGCATTGGAAGGTATTACCAGTTTGCTGCATTAGCTGCCATATATGACGTCTTAGACATAGACTTAGCGAGGAAAGTAAAGAGTGGCGTAGAATCAGGTAGAATTGTGTTAACGCTCAATGATCTGAGAGCATTACTGGATGCTCTAGTCGATTATTTGAAGAACGAGGTATGCCAAGTCAAGGATAGAGTGTATGGACCAACTCTCTACAGAGCAGGAGTAAATGACTATAGGATACTAAGATCAGCAGGACTAATAGCTGATGAAAAGGAAAGATTAACGTGCAGCTCTTTAGTCGAACGTTACGAGAAGGATAAAGATCATTTACTGCAAAGAGCGTCTAATATCGTGGAAGTGCCCATGTACTTAAGAGCATATGTTTTCTCCAAGTATAGAAGCATGAGTGAAGTTAAACATGAGGCTATAAACGTTATATCACTATACCTAGCTACAGCCGGCGTATATGTATCAATGATTGGGAGAATAGTGAAAGGCGAAGATAGATACGAGCTTTACTTAAACCCAGAGGTGTCCGTGGGTGCACTGCAGGTTGCGTCAAGGATGTACTCTCTGCTAAACCAGCCGAGGTCTAAGGTTAGGCTTCCAATTATTATTCAGAGCATCATAAATTTAGAGGGCATTAGCTTAGAGCTTGCCTCAATATTCTCTATAGCTTACTACGTATATCACGTTGCAAAACATGTGTTAAATATGCAGAGCCTCGCTGAATACTATAATGTCTTTGAGAAGCTAAAGCTTGTCTGCATAAAACCTGAGCAGAGACCACTCGTCATCTGGGAGAGGCCTCTTACATTGACGCACATAATTGCGAACTTAGAGTCTGTTAACGCACTTGACCTGCTTGCAGCATTGGAGAGCTTAACTGAATACGCCGTTGATCTTAGGGAGAAAGTAAGTGGATTCACGGACTCTGTTTCAGCTTGTATTAACGACTTATACGCCTACATAGAGACAAAAGTGCTTGATGCACCAGTACACTGTGCCAGCGGCTTGGCCAGGATCTTCGATGCATTAGATGAGAATTGTAGGAAAGGTGATGAAAGGACTTGTAATGCGAAGAAGAATGTAAATATGTTCATTCATTATATAGCTAGGCTAGTGCCATAGATCTGGTGGCAGTGTGAGGATATCCTTAGAAGACTTTATAGGTAGAAGGCCTGGACTTCTGCAAGCACTTAATGAATATACGGGTGGAGGAAACGTTGTATTAGTAGCTCCTACAGGGTATGGAAAGACCCTTCTATCATTAAAACTCCTAGTGGAGAGCGTTGAGAGAGATATTTCAGCTAGCTTAATACATGTTGCTCCATATAGAGCTCTCGTACGCGAAATCTTTCTCGAGAAGTTTAAGCAATATTACGGGGACTCAGGGTGGCAAATGCATGGCGAGCTATTAGATGAAGATAAATCACCTTACTACTTGAGGAAGCTCGTTGTAACTACGTTAGATAGCTTCATATACAATCTATATAGACTGCCTGTTGCTGAAATGAGGAAGATAATTCAGGGCAGGTCGCAGGGGCACTATTACCCAGTCTTAGCATCTATTTTTACGTCAACAATTGTTTTCGATGAAGCGCATTCATACTTAGGTGGTGAAGAAGGCTGCGGGGATGAATCAATTAAAGCGCTACAGGCAGCCGTAAAGTTCTTGTCGCTTATAAAGGTGCCATTAGTCGTTGAAACAGCCACTATGAGCAGTAATTTGATAGCCACTATAGTTGAAATGATGAAGAGTGGAGACAGGGATGTTAAAGTAATTTACGTTGGCTCTGCTCAAAGAGATCAACTGAGCATATTGGGGGGAGCAGTTAAGTATGTAGACGACGTAGAGTTTAGCCAAAGTAATAGCTTCAATTGGATTACCGAAATAGTTAGTGAAAGCAAAGCTTTCGAGAAAGCTATAGAGACGTGCAATTCAAAGCCCGTTCTCTTCATTAGGAATACTGTTGAGAAAGCTGTTGAAACTTATGGAAAGCTGGGAGAGAAGTGTGGAAAAGCAGTGCTTATACATGGGTTGCTCTCTTACGTAGATAGGGAGCAAGCGCTAAGCAAGGCGAAGGAGCTATTGCAGAAAAAGAAGGAGGGAGTAATAGTCTCAACGCAGGTAATAGAAGCTGGCGTTGAATTAGGAGGCTCTTTACTCATTACGGATGCTGCACCAGTAGGTAGCTTAGCTCAACGAGCTGGAAGGCTATGCCGTGAAACACATGGGTATAGCGGGATTTGCAGAGATGAGGGGGCAGAAGTCTTCGTTATAGCTGGCCAAGTATATGGTCCATATACAGAGGAAGTAGTTGATGAAACAGTTGAAGGCATTCGCGAAATCCATATAAAGGGTAAGGAGATAGATTGGAGATTGCTGGAGGATAGGAGTAGCTTCATCAGCTTCGCGAAGTTAATGGAGAGAATGGGGGAGGTTGGAGGCGGGAGGAGGTATTCAAAGTATCAAGTAAATCCGTTCAGGCAATACCTCGAGAGCGATAGTCCTCCAGAGGAGTTGGTAAAAGTGCTCCATGAATTAAACCTTGACCTAATTTATCGAGGGCCATTAGTATTAGTGGCTGTTCCAAAGGAGGGTGGAAGACTTGAATCTCTTGACGACGTAGAAGTAGTATCAGTGGATGCGCGACGCATTTTCAAGCATGAGAAAAGGCTGCCACTTGGTAGAGAAAAGTGTTTACAGTACGAAGGCAATAGCCCATTATTATTAATAGCCAAGAATAAACGTATATTAAAAATTGCTCCAGCAAAGCTTGATGTATGGAAGTTAAATGTAGAAGGGCTTTCAGCATTTGAGTTAGATGTGAAGCTTGTCCCAAAACATGAAGTCAGCAGCATAGTGGACGTCTACTTACTTGCGAGGAGTGAATGCTATGAAAGAGGCATTGGGTTGAGAGTATGGGGGTAAGAAATCAGTGTGTTGAGAGAGTTAGAGAGCTATGGCCTCTAGCATATGGTGAGTGTGAGAACAATATCTACATTGATCTTAGGAGCCATTTAGTAAACACAGCTAACGCCATGCTCTACTTCTTCAATGACAGGTTAAAGTTCCTGGATGAAGCATACAAGAACTACAATTATTTTGCAGGCTCCATAAGAGATATAGCTTACACCATTGGATTACTCCACGATTTCGCCAAGTCCTCGCTTCACTATTTAAACATGCATCAATGGCAAAGGCGGAAAGTCTCGTTCCCATACCATGAGCACGTTGCTTCACTCATTATACTGCAGGCTGCATACATTGACAATGCAAAAACGGCAAATGAAATCAATGCATATATCACGATCTCGAGAGTTATTGCGAGACATCACTCAGCAATTCAAAACAGGCATCCCTATAAGTTATGTGCAAGTATGAATCTACGTGGAGTTAAGCATATGGAAAGCGCTTTTAAGCATATAGAAGGTGCTCTTAGAGGATTATGTGAACCCAGAATAGTAGAATTTGCGGAAAACTTAGCTAAAAACTGTAATAGTGACTTATGCAGAAACATCTTAAATGATACAATTAATGTCCTTAATAAGAGCCGCGAGCCGCAGAGCTACATAATGCACTTAAAAAATGAGTGTTCATTTAATAAACATCGCGGTGAAGAATATATCTACGACTCATATAGGATAACTTCCACTCTATCGGGCTTTCTAATAATTGCCGATGGCATTACATCATCATATTGTGAGAAAAGAACTAGTGATGATGAAGCTACGCCAGCTTATATTGAAGCATGGATGAGAGAGCTTTATCCAAAAACAAGATCGATAGAGGAAATTTGCTTACATCAATGAAGGTCATTAAGTGATTACAGCTGGACTTAAGCGAATTTAACAACAGCGTTGAACTGTTTTGAACACAGCTGGATGCCAATACGTTTACCTGAAGAAGTGGTTTGTAAGCTGGTAGTTCTCAGAAACAATAAATGAGAATTGAAAGTTTGTTTTACAAAGCAATATATGGGGGAGTTGAAAGTTAAATGGAGGTAAGTGTTGAGCGTGATTAGAGAGATCTTGGTGTAGCTTGAGCTCTCAATGTATATGGGAGCGTATTTAATGTAAGTAGAGGTGTAGTTAGTTCTCCGCTCTCTCTACAATGCTAGGCTCTATGAATACGTGGCCGAAGCCTGCTGTTCTCCCAGCCCCTATTCCTAAAGTCATTGTTGCTGCGAAGACTTCTGCTAAGTATTCATTAATGTTAAGTACTTTACTGTACTGCTCTAAGTAGTCTTTGTTTAAGTAGTAGTTTATATAACCAACTATGGCTGGCTCAGGTCTTTTCCCGTAGAGAACCCACTTGACTCTAGTTGTCTTATAAATGCTATAAGTCTCGTTGAGTATTCTGTGGAGTATCATTAAGTGTAGTCTAAGCCTCCTTGGGCTGTACTGCCCAGTTATGTATTGAATGGCGTAGATGGGGGTTGAGAACAAGTTGAATGGCGTTGGTGAAAATGACTTATACTTAGATCTTCTCAATGGATCTCTAAGCATTGTTGGGGATGCAAACACAATCTTTACCTTCCCGGATTCAATAACTTTACTAGCTATTTCTCTTGCAAGAGTTTTTGCATCAATATACTCAACTTCTCGTGTAGCTACACATACTTCTTGCCCCATGAATTCAAAGCATTCATCAATTCCCAGAACAGCCTCTACTCCCTTAGTTAAGCTTAGGACACTGTTTGTAAAGCCGAAGTAAAAGTCGTAGAGACCATCTAATTTCACTGGAATTACTGGCCCACTGCACTTGACTACTTCACTATGACACTTAACGTAGCTATATATGCACTCTACTCCACTACTAGAGATCTTGAAGAGGGGCGAGACGTGGACTAGCTTTGGAGCAGAACCTACAGTGGGTTTAAACAAGTCAGCTAGCTCTGGAACCTTCCTAATTAAAATAGTCTTTACAAGCTTCCCTGAAAATAAGTGGCCGTAGAAGCCTCTAACCAACAGCTTAACGCGCAGGATGCTGAGCAATCAATATACACCCAATATATGGAGCTCAACAATTACTTATATACTGCTTACATTAATGCTCTCTACATATATGGGCACAGCCTGCTATACCAACACGAATAGCACTTCCTCTTACTTACAACTGTAGGCGGAGGTTTTTCACTAGCTAAAGCATTCATCAATCTATTCATTAACTGCATTACTTCACTCACTTGATCCTGCGTTATCAATAAAGTCACGTCTCTTCCACCACAACTTATAGTTACTCTCCTCACTCCACGTATTTTTTCACGAGCTATGATGTATTGCGCTAGTGCTTGCGCTACATATCTATGAATACTCCTAGATCTATAGGCTTTATGCTCCACTATCCTCTTGCCCCGCCCTTCATCAACTACTTCATCTATTACAGCAGATCCTAGCTTAGATACTGCTTTAATGCACCCCCTCCCCTCTACGTTAATTACCTCTTTACCCATCCTCATGCTGTCCGTGGGGGGCTCTAAGGCGTTATAGGTATTCATAATCCACGGTATTACAGGGCAGTATACGTATTGCTTAACTATGCTTGGCGTTAAGCCATTGCTTAAGCATATTGCAAACATTAGATTACGCCACCACGTATCTTTCTCCATCCTCGTGAATTACTGATAGGGGGTTTCCATAAGTCTTAGCGTACTTCAATGTATTTTCAGTTATGGGGAATACTTGGATTACGTCAGTTGGCTCTTTCACGAATTTCCCGAGGATTCTTTCAACATCCTTTAGAGTTGTTGGCATAGGTCTACCTATGAAAGCGCTCCTCTGAATTCTTGTAAATCCCTTTGCTTTTAAGTAATCGCTAAGCCTCCTCCTTACATCATTATCTGATATGTCGTAGACTACGAGGACGAACAAGTTTCTTCACCTATGTATATATCCTTTAAACGCTCCATCCCCCCTAAGGTAGGATGATAGTGCAAATGCACTTCTCTTAATTACTTGTCTAATGGTTTGAGGAGCTTCATCAATGTACTTAGCTTTAGTGGAATCCATGAATTCATTGATCTTCTTAATCATTTCAACCCTCGATTTGTAGTCTAGGAGGCCGTTTGAAATACTCGGCCTCCACCCGTGCTTAAGCATGGCTAGTAGGAGGAGTTCAGCGATGAATCTGAATTGCTCTACGAAGTCGTAGACTAGCGATGTCTTTCCGCTACGATCAACGTGCATAAAGCCAGCATAAGGATCTAGGCCTGCGAGGACTAGTGCCTTCCAGCACTCTCCGTAGAGTATTGAGTAGAGGTAGTTTAAGCTCATGTTTACAGGGTCCTGAGAGTCGTGGTCTCTTCCAGGGAACTTTAGATCGCTGGGGAGTAGAGTGGAGTAGCTTGCCCAATATATTCTTGCTGCTTCAGCTTCAATGAGTCTAAGGGCTTCTCTAGCTTCTTCAAAACTAGCGTTGATGTTTCTAGCGCTTGAAGCTAGTGAATGCAGTTGCTCACATGAGTCTTTAAGCACTTGGTCCTTTGTATAGCTATAGTACCTTCTCAAGACTGCTGCTTGATTAACTATTTTTGAGTACGCTAGTTCCTTAATTATGTGTAGAGCTTTTTCCCCTCCATAAGCTTTGTACTGATGCCTCCTAGTTTCAACAGTTTTATTAATGTAGGGTGGATAGACTCTACCTATGGGGTAGCCTCTTGAATCCAAGATCACGATGTCTATGCCGTACTCTATGAGTTTTCGAATGAGTTTGCTTGAAAACCACACTCCACTTGTAGCTACTACTACTTGATCTATGTTTGCTAAGGGGATTTCTCTACACTCTTCCCCAGACTCTATTTTCAATACTCCTTTCCTAAACCTAAGCCTGACTCCGTAGCCTGAAACTATAATGGTCTTCATTTGTTGCACACCTTGAAGAATGGGCATTCAATAGGGCACTCAGAGTCTCTTGAAGGCTCTTGTTCATCGAGCAACATGTCTATGATGCTGTCTCTTTCCTCAATAAACCACCTCCTGAGGTTATTTGAAATGTATATGGGTCTGTAGAATGCTTTAATCCCCCTCCCCCCGTCGTTGTAATATATTAGGAGACCGTAGTTGAACGGTATTTCAAACTCGCTTTCAAGTGCTAGAGCGTGGCCCGTTAAGTTGAGTTTATGGAATTCCCTTTGGGCTCCATACTTAAAGTCCACTATTACGTTGTCTGTAAGGACATCTATTGATAGATTTGGTGAGAGGCCGAGGCTGCTTCCATCAACTTTATACTCTGATATAATTACTTGAGGAGTTGATTGGCCGTGGACTAAGGCTTCATAACATGCTTCACCGAGCATTGTTATGAGAGTGTACTTGTATATTGCTTCAATAGTTTTAGACACTCTGTATTCACTTGATTGAGCGATCTTCTTCCACTTATTCTTAAGTAATTCATATGCTTCCCACGGCTTATATCCATTCATCAATAGGCGGCTGACTCCTCTTATTGCATGTGATATTGATTCATGGATTAACTTTCCTTTTTGAAGGAGTTCAGTGGCTTCAGGCTTTACATTCATCTTCCTCACTAGCCATATGTTTCTCCTCGTCTGACAGTACTTTGAAGCTATTTCTGATACTGTTAAGCCTAGGTATGCGCGGGGCTTTAATGGAGGCTTATCCCAATTCCAGCCGCGCAGCTCTTCGTCAACTGGATCGTTTTTAACCCATTCATAGAGCCTCCTCATGCTTCTTAACATCAGCCTCCTGCTTATCACTTTACTTCACCTCTAGTTATGAGTAGAGCTAGCTATCCCTATATCTCAGTGGAGTTTGCTAGCAGGTTTCTTCACTGCTTAACCTGGGATTCCCATAGCTTGCTATGGGGAATCACTTATGGAGGAGGGTCTTTAGTTCTGCGTCTTTAACTACTTAGTTAAGGATTTTACTTATGAGTTAAGTTATTCATATAGTGCTTTAGCTAGCTTTGTAGCCTCCAGCCTCTCGCTTCTAGCCTTCTTTTCAATAAGTCCTCTGCCTCTAAGCTTTGACACTGTATTTCTTATAGTTTTCTCATTTCTATTCAGCCTGCTCGATACTTCCTTCACTGTTACACCAGGATCTTTAATTACTTCACTTAGGACTTTCTTCTCGAAGTCTGTTGGCTCCTTTATTATGAGGCTGAAGAATTCTTTCGGTACAGTTACTGGCTCTCCTACTCCTCCCTCAGGTTCGTAGTGTAGTGTGAATTCTTTGCCTAGAAACAACAGTGTTGCCGTTATAATTTGTCCAAGTATTCTAAGTCCTGCTCCAACTTCTACAACAACTTCTACATCTCTAAACTTCTCTAAAACTCTACGCACATGCTTAAAGCTCTCATAGAAATCACTGCATTCAAGAACTTCTGATTCAGGCTCTGGAAAACCTTGCTTAATGCAGAAAGCCCTCAGGGACTCAAAAGCCCTTCTTACACCTCCATGCATTGGCTCGCAGGTAAATACTATAACTTCATCGTTTAAGCCCGCTCTAAAGTCTGTTAAAAGCCTAAGCAATGGATCCTCATGGAATCCAAGAGGAAAAACAAAAACCCTCTTAACCAAACTACCACCACTTAGCAATCCACAGCTCAAGTATTTAAATCCCATATCAAAAAGGGAACAATCAAGATCTATGCTAATGAAGACCACAGTACAAAGACACAAGTACAAGTCAAGTAAAATAAGACAGTATAACGTAAAGCCACAGACACACTCCCCAACCAAATAGGGAACACCATGAACTCAAAAAATAAGCCGAAAGCGATCAAACCCACATAAAGTCAATTAAGTAGAGTCCCGAAAGAACAACAAAAGAAATAAATACAAGAGAAATTAACATAACTAAGTGAAAAACCAAGAACAGAAACAATAAATAAGAATTGAAAGGAAGAGCTCACAGAAGAGCAGCTGAAGGATCTTATCGAGAGAAACAATAAATAAGAATTGAAAGCCCACTCCTTCGGCATGCTCAGAACAGCTTGGTAGTCTAGGAAACAATAAATAAGAATTGAAAGATTAGTGACGTTTACATTGAAGGTCACTCCAGCTCCAACGCGAAACAATAAATAAGAATTGAAAGCGTGATAGTACTCGTAAATGTTCTCACGCTTCCTCAATCATCTCACCCGAAACAATAAATAAGAATTGAAAGAGTGTAATACGCCATGACTGTTGCCATGGCTTCAACAAGCTTGAAACAATAAATAAGAATTGAAAGTAGCAGGAGACCCGATGCTTTCAAAGTACGCTACCGTTCACTGAAACAATAAATAAGAATTGAAAGTGCAGAACTGCTTCAGCACTAGTATTGCTACTTTGCGTGCCGAAACAATAAATAAGAATTGAAAGTGTCATAGAACAATAAGTTTTGGGGTATTCTACACTTTATGTGAAACAATAAATAAGAATTGAAAGTTAACGTGAACTCTTCCCTCAGCAGTCTCCTCATCGTATCCCGAAACAATAAATAAGAATTGAAAGGCAGATCCAGCCAAGATCTGGAATGATTTGAGTCACGCCCCTCGAAACAATAAATAAGAATTGAAAGTCACTAAGACCGTGCCCGAATTCTTCACTAAGACTATCGAAACAATAAATAAGAATTGAAAGAGAGCCATTTAGCGAAATTACTCAATGCCTCGGGCACGGTGAAACAATAAATAAGAATTGAAAGGTACACTGTCCCAACAGGCAAGACTGCATACATTATTTATGCGAAACAATAAATAAGAATTGAAAGCGACCTTGGACGTATACATTGAGGGGAAGGATAGGTATACTGGGAGAAACAATAAATAAGAATTGAAAGTAATATTAGCAAAGAGGTTTTGGCAGATAAGATCTCTGGTGAAACAATAAATAAGAATTGAAAGTCATTATCGCTCTTACTCTCTCAACGTTCTTAGGATCGCCTGAAACAATAAATAAGAATTGAAAGAATTATGTCTTTTAAGTAATTCATTAAATATTTTATATCAGAAACAATAAATAAGAATTGAAAGGGGCTCTCATAGCTAAGGCAATCTTCTTCAGTATCTCTGGAAACAATAAATAAGAATTGAAAGGATCGATATTGGGACAACTATGTCGCTTGCAGTAATATTGATCGAAACAATAAATAAGAATTGAAAGTATGCATATCTTGTAGCGATCGATGAGGGAGAGCACTTTAAGAAACAATAAATAAGAATTGAAAGTAATGAAAAGTACAACACCACACCGCTTGTTTTCGAGACCGGCTTCGAAACAATAAATAAGAATTGAAAGCAGTCCTCTTACCTATGCCACGTAATTGAGCCTCAAGCTCTGGAAACAATAAATAAGAATTGAAAGCTCTTTCCATGAATTCTCTTTGCCTCTCAGGGGGTATCTTTTGAAACAATAAATAAGAATTGAAAGCATAATATGTTCATCGCATGAGATAATATATCTTACGCCCCCACCCGAAACAATAAATAAGAATTGAAAGCGCTCACCGTTGCCTCGCAGTACCCTATTTGGCCCGCGTCAATCACGAAACAATAAATAAGAATTGAAAGTCATTAACCTAAACAGCAATCTCCTAGGCTTTGCTTGACTGAAACAATAAATAAGAATTGAAAGGGCGGAGGTATCTCGGTCCTGAACTGGTACTTGACGGCGTACTGAAACAATAAATAAGAATTGAAAGATTAATTGAGCAGCAATTGCGACTGGAAGAGTGAAGTCTGGCGAAACAATAAATAAGAATTGAAAGGTCTTCGCGAGGAAGCTGCAGCGATAGAGCGAGTGCCCGCTACCGAAACAATAAATAAGAATTGAAAGCCAACTGCTTCCTAATTACTTCTTCATCCATCTTCTCCTTGAAACAATAAATAAGAATTGAAAGTCAATTTATGTGCGGGAGTTTGGTAAATTTACTAAACTTAGGAAACAATAAATAAGAATTGAAAGAGCACTACTAGCAGTACTAGTACTGAAGAGACTGATTTCGAGAAACAATAAATAAGAATTGAAAGAACAAATTCTTAATTGGATCCGGGAGCATGTTGATGATCATGAAACAATAAATAAGAATTGAAAGTCAAGGTAATCAATAACTCCGTTGAGGTAATAATTGTTATCTGAAACAATAAATAAGAATTGAAAGCAGAATATACAGCAGAGCTCTAACGGATGAGGAGATACTGTGGAGAAACAATAAATAAGAATTGAAAGTTCATTGGCTCGAAGAGTTTCTTATACATCTTTGATATCGAAACAATAAATAAGAATTGAAAGGCAACTTCTAGGCTTAAATAACAGAAATAAAGGAAGTAGGAAGAATAATCATAGATTGTGAGACTTATGGAAGAAGTAAAGCTTTATGGGTTAAAGATATC
>Ga0209394_1000501_pt1 | contig 30349 bp, 30 predicted proteins | sample JNZ201metaG_FD_184122 | JGI IMG/M metagenome (GOLD analysis project Ga0209394, IMG submission 184122) | Hot spring microbial communities from Jinze hot spring, China to study Microbial Dark Matter (Phase II) - JNZ 20120812A (SPAdes) (version 3) ...
GGGATGCAATAATTGTTGGCGGGATTCTGGGAGATAATCCCCCTCAGGGGAGGACGAGAAAGCTGATAACTTCTAGGGCGCCCGAAGCAATTGCCAGAAATATTGGCAGTGGGCAGTTCACCATAGATGGAGCAATCTATGTGGCTAAGCTTGTATGCCAAGGATTTAGGCTTAAGGATATACAAGTTAAAAGGGGATTACATGTTAAGATAGACGATAAGGCCGAGGTTTATCTACCATACATGTACCCCCTTAAAGACGGAAAGCCAGTTATAAGTGAGGGTTTACTAAGATACCTCACTTCTGATGAAATAGTCAGGTATGAGGAGACGCTCTTAAGGGAGGGTGCGGGCGGGCAGGGTTAAAACGTGAATTGCGGCTCGTTTGGCCAGAGGATCACATCTTTACTTGGAATAAAAGCCGCCTTCAGCGTAAAGACTTTAAGTCCATTCTCCACGAGGAGCCTTAATGATCTAGTAAAGTCTGGATCAATATCGTAATTTGGTTTTATGCGTGTGGCGTCCGGCCTCTGTACAGAGAAGATGATCCCTGCCCCGAATCCCTTCTCTAAAAGTTTAAGCAATTCTGTTAGTTGGCGCCTCCCCCTTAGTGTCGGCGCATCAGGGAAGAGGGCAGTGCCATTAACAACATGGGTTACACTCTTAACCTCAAGGTAGAATCTTTTGGAACTAGCTCCGAGCAGAAAGTCGAGCCTGACGCTTGAGCCCTCCGGCTTAACATTCTCCCCCACAATTTTATAGCCAGCCAACTCATCTATCAGCCCCAGCTCAATAACCCTCCCAGCTAAATAGTTTGAGAATGTTGAATCTACGATGATTGGAATGTTGTTATCATGGATTGCTGCAAAAATACTATAGGGGCTCTTCCTAAGATGACTTGTCTCTGGCTCCCTCAAGTATAGTCTGACCCCGGGATACAATACTGTTGTTAACCTACCGGAGTTTGGAAGGTGCGCATAAACATTTCTATCTTCAACCTCCACTAGAGCTAAGAAGCGATTTAAACGCCGAATAAATGTTCCATGGATTAACTTGAATTTAATTGGAATACTCTGCATTCAGGCGCCCCAAGTGAATATGATGCAAGGAAAAATTTAAATTGGCGGCAGGCTCCATAGGTGATGACTTCGTAATTGAGGCTTAATGATGAAGGTGTTGGAGAAAGATCTTAAGCATGGACGCATAACCCTAGTCCCGGAGCTGCTGGATGACTTCTGGACCCTCTATAATATTATTCAGAGGGGTGATCTAGCCTACGCTAAGACTACGCGTGAGGTCCGCCTCGGCGATAGATATGAGAAGCCTGAGAAAGGTAAGCGCATATCGTTAACGTTAGGCTTGAGAGTTGAGAGGGTTGTTTGGGATAGGAGCCTAAACAGGCTTAGGGTTCATGGAATAGTGTGTGATGCTCCAGAAGATATTGGGGCATTAGGCTCCCACCATACACTCAACATAACCCTAAACACGCCGATAACCATAGTTAAGGAGAGGTGGCTCGAATATCAGCTGGAGCAGATCAATAGAGCTTCCAGTAGAGGGGTAGCGCCTTTAGTGATAATAGCTATAGATGATGAAGGCTACTGTATCGCTGTTTTAAGGGGCTTCGGCCCTGATATAATTGTTGAGGAGAATATAAGTCTTCCAGGAAAGCACATGGAACAGGAACGCACAAGAATAATTAACGTGATGTTTAAGTCAGCCTCAAAGTCTCTAAAAGATGTCGTTGAGTCCACCGGAGGCTCAATCGTGATAATTGGTGTGGGCTTCATAAAAAACAATTTCTTAAGCTTCCTGAGGGAGAATATGCCGGAGCTCTTAGAGAAGGTGATTGATGTGAAGAGCGTTAATAGTGCTGGTAAGGCCGGCATATACGAGGCGCTCCGTTCTGGGATCCTAGCAAGGGCTCTTAAGCACGCAAGGATGATTGAGGAGGCGATTGCCGTGGAGGAGATTTTGAGGCGCCTTGGCATGGGGAGAAGCGATGCGATTTATGGCTTAAGTGAGGTCAAGAGGGCTGCGTCCCTCGGGGCAATTGAAGAACTCTTGGTAGCCGATGAACTCTTAAGGGATGCTGGCGAGGAGGAAATGAAGATCCTTGAGGATTTAATGCTTGAGGTGGAGGGGAAGGGTGGTAGAATAAAAATTATTAGTGTTGAGCATGAGGCAGGAGCTAAGCTTAAATCCCTCGGCGGCGTGGCAGCCCTCCTACGATTCCCAATAAGTTAGCGTTACTCTATCTGCCACAGTACTTCTTTATCTTCCCTAAGATCATCTTCTCAGCATACGTAAATATCCTCTTAAGCCCCTCCTCATCCCTGGCCTCCACGGTCAACCTTATCAATGGCTGCGTGTTTGAGGCCCTCACTATAAACCATCCGTCCTCATCATAGACCTTAACGCCATCAATCGTTATCACTCTATGTCCAAGGGACTTAAGCTCCTCGGCGAGATCCTCAACAACTCTGAACTTCACTTCATCAGGACAGTTATAGCTTTTTGCTGGTATTTGCGGGTAGGTGGGGATGGAGTCGATTATTTCTGAGAGCCTTCTGCCATCCTCGGATATGGCTTCAGCCATCTTAAGCCCAGCATATACGCCATCATCGAAGCCATAAATCTCCTTAAAATAGAAGTGGCCACTGGATTCGCCGCCTAAGACGGCGCCCTCACTAACCATCTTCTCATAAATATATGTGTGTCCAACTCGGCTTAAAACAGGTCTACCCCCAAGCGCCCTAATGGTCTCCTCAACAACCATTGAGCAGCTAACCTCATAAACCACCGACGCACCCCTATTTTTGCTCAAATAATGCCTTATCAATATTGCCAGGATAATGTTGCTTGGAACAAACCTACCCCTATCATCAATGAAGATAGCTCTGTCACCATCCCCATCAAACGCTATCCCAAATTCGGCATCATTATCCAAAACTAATCTCCTAAGCTCTTTTAATGTCCTCTCATCGGGTTCCGGCGGATGCCTTGAGAAGGAGCCGTCAGGTTCACCGTAGATTATATAGGGTTTTGCCTCAGCCCTCTCAAAAACCATTGGCATGAGAACTGCAGCGGAGCCACCCCCGGGGTCGGCGGCTATCCTGAAACCTTTCCTAATATTAACCTTTTCAGAAACATTCTTTATGTAATCTTCTATGGCGTTTGGATTAACCGCAAGAGAACCTAATCTAGTCTCTTTAAACTTAGCTCTCAGCGCCATCTCCATTAGCTCCTCCATCCCCATCCCCATGCATATAAAGCCCCTCTCGAGGAGTATTTTGAAGCCATTCCATTCTGGCGGATTATGAGAAGCTGAGACCATAACCCCTCCATCCACGCCATAAAATTTTGTGGCGAAGTATAGCAGCGGTGTTGTGACTACTCCTATATCTACAACGTTTAGTCCACCGGAGACCATGCCTCGGATGAGAGCCCCGCCTAGGGGGGCGCTGCTCAGCCTAACATCTCTACCAACAATAAAAGTCTTACCCTCACCGCTATACTCAGCTATAGCCCTACCTATAACTTCAGCAACCTCTTCATTCAAGTCAACACCGTAAATTCCACGTATATCATAAGCCCTAAAAATATTCGGCGAGATCATTCCTCCACGCCATAAAAATATTTGTTTCAACAAGTAATTAAGCTTCTTAGGTAACTGCTCTGTTAATTGGGGAGTCTCTTGGAAGTGGTTGAGGAGATAGAGGCTTTTGGAAGCCCATTAATCAGAGCTACACATAAATCAACTTTTGAGATAACGAGGGAGCACCACTTAACCCCGAGGGGAGATTGTATAATAGCTATTGGGGCGAATAAGGCGGCTAAGGATTTAAGCGACAGATTTAAGGAGACTGCTAAGAGAACGGGTGCCGAGATAACTATTATTATTGAGGCTAGCGGAGTTAAGGAAATCGTAAAGGCATGTGGTAACCCAAACCTAACCTTCACACACCCAACGGATATTGTGGTTAGGAAGAGCAATTACATATGCGGTAGAACAGTGGCCGTAAGAGCTGATAAGGCCGCCTGTAGTCTCTCTAGGGAACTCGTTGAGAGACTGAAGCGGCCTTGGGAGCCAGTTAGAATAACGCTACTCGTGATGGCGTAAAATCTACATTACTTAAGTATCTTCTCCAATTCTCCCGGAGCGTAGTATCTGATGCCATATGAGAGGGCTCTTCTCCTCGCTCTATCCGAGATATTGTTTGAGATGAGCACTGGGATAACAGTTATTCCAAGCTTCTCTTTAAGCAGGTGCCTAACGTACTCATCGAAGTCCTTTTTGGTTTGGGTGACAGCTCTCGGCCCAGCCGGGCTAGACAAATCCTTAACCTGGACAACTAAAACTAAACCTCCCCTCCTAAGTATGAGGTCCTGCACTCGGCTCCCATGCTTCTTCCTAAGCTCAACGTGCCAGCCGTAAGCCTTAGCCATTTCAGCAACCTTCTCCTCTAAGCCCAAAGGCGAGCACCTCAAGAGAACACGTTATTGTTTTTCAAGAATATGCCAGGAGCCTTAAAAAATTATCTAAACGATGCGGGTGCCTCAGATACCCCAGGGACCCTCATCAATCGGGTACTGCAGCCTTCCTCATCGGCAAAATAGCTAATGTGTATGGAAAAAGATAAAGGATTCTATCCCGTGCTTAAAGCAGCCTCATTGAGCTCCTTAATAAACTTTTGGAAGTTTTCTTCCGGTATCCTTGCACCAGCAGCCTTTGGGTGGCCGCCGCCACTTCCTCCCAGCTTTAGGGTTATTCTACGTAGTATTCTATTTAGGTCGATTCTCTCCTCACATGTCCTTATACTCATATCTATGAGACCACTCCTCCTCTCGCCAGCAACTCCTATTCTCGTGCCAGCCAATGCTCTAGCATAAATAGCTGTCTTGCCAAGCGGGAATGGGAAGTCAAGTGTATACGCCACTTCTCCATAAATTTGAATGTGCTCCTTTAATCCGCGTATAATTTCTTCTTCCCTCTTTGCGCTTTCAATGGCTGAGGTGAGGAGACTTTGGTGTAAACTTGGCGGCAACCCAAGCGAGAGATGAGATACAATACTACGCTTAAAGTCATAATCCCTCTTATGCCCCTCTAAACCCTGAACGAGAACGCCAACCTCAAAGTACACTGCCCTCTTATCCCAGCCGCCCAGTAGCTTATTTATGATTGGAGTGTCATCCATATAGTCGGCTATAGCCCCGTAGATAGCAACCCTATCCATTGGCCAAGCGAGTTCGCTCTCAAAGAATCTATATGTCAGCTCGGATGATGATGCCCCAACATCATATATGACTATTCCAGGTATTGATTCCACAGGGAGCCACTCTGGCAGCGGGTGATGATCAATATAGATGAGATTGCCAGAGACGCTTAGATCTGAGAACCTTTCCAGAATCTGGGAGACATTATTTTCTGAAAGAGCTATATCACACACTATCACTACGTCACCAGCGCTTGCATTTTTTAAATCTTCTAACAGCCCAAATGGATGTGTGAAGAAGATTTTGGCGTCTGGGTTGGCGGCTAAGGCTAAAGCCCCAGAGCAAATTCCATCGCCATCACCATGAGTAAATATCCACTTAACCATAGCCCACAAAACCATTATTTAAGGCTCCTAAGTTAACTTTATACTTAACGCTCCAGCATAGTTAGCCTATAGAGGATGGCACGCTGCATGGGACCCCGCGAAGAGGAACTTTGTGTTGTAGACGAGGATGATAATGTTGTTGGACGCGCTCCGAGAAGCGAATGCCATAGGAGTAAATTGATGCATAGATCCGTCTACGTCATAGTCTTCAACGATAGGGGTGAAGTTTTTCTCCAGAAGCGCTCATTGAAAAAGGATCTTTACCCTGGTTACGAGACTTGCTCCGTGAGTGGGCATGTAGGGTATGGTGAGAGTTATGAGGAGGCAGCTAGAAGGGAGCTTATAGAGGAGCTGGGAATAGAGGCTCCGTTGAAGGAGGTGTGTAAGTTTAAGTGCTTCTCAGAGGAGGAGAGGGAGATATCAACCCTATTCATATGCCACTACAATGGCCCGCTAAAACTTAATAGCGATGAAATCGCTGGAGGGGAGTTTGTGAGTATCCAAGATCTCAGAAGAATCCTTGAGAAGGGGGAAAGAAAATTCGCTTACGGCTCAATTCTAGCGTTAAAAGAGTTCCTAAAATATTTGGAGGGAAATAAGCTAAATTTTTCCTCTCTTCTCAGCCATTAGCACCCTATATCCGCCTTCCCTCGCCAAAATTGTGAAGTTTCCAAAAGTCTCTTCGAAGAGATTCTTAAATCTCTCCCTGCCAATCTTAGATTTAACGACAATCTGTATCGTCGCCCCCTTACACATGTATTTTGGGGCCTCAGTTATAATCGCTTCAACAGTCTCCATCCCAGCGCTTATCGGCGGGTTTGAGAGGATGCAATTGAATAGCATGTCCTTAACAGGCTCGTATAAATTGCCCCTCCTAACCTCCGCATTTGTCACACCATTAAGCTTAATATTCCGCTTAGCAAGCTTAACGGCGCGCTCGTTCACATCAACCATGATAACATATAAGTTTGGGTTCACCGCGGCTGCAACTACACCTATTGCGCCGTAACCGCACCCCATATCTAAGACGAGCCCCCTCTCCGGTAAAATCATACTCCTTATTAGGAGCCTAGTCCCCGGGTCAATATGCCCCTTAGAAAAAACTCCACTCGAAGCCCAGAACTTAAAGTATCTCCCACGTAGGTAAGCGTTTATCAGGTTGAGCTTCTCCTTAGAAGTCGGTTTTTGGGTATAGTAGTGCTCCACGCCCCTTTTCACCAAACAGAGCATAAACTGGTAATTTTAGATGGCATGCTTAAGCCCACTCTTTAGAATTAGAATCCCTTAAGAAAAACTTTATGGCCTGGGATAAAAAGCCCAATATATCTGCTCTTAATGCCAGCGTTTTCTCTCGAAGGCATATATAGATTCCAGTATCTTCTCGTAATTATACCAGCTGCGCTCCGTTTCAAAGATGAGTAGAAGACCGCTAACATCGTCATGCTGGAGGAGTGGGAAGCATATTATTGTGGGATGGACCGTGGAGCTCTTCATTGTGAGGAAACCATTATAATTGACGCCTTCGGGGAGAGTTACACCACAAGCATTCGCTAAACATTTCCTCATATAACAGATTTGGGATCATAAAGATTGAGGGATTTATCCACCACTTTGAACTTACTCTTCTCAAGTATAAGCTTCCAGAGTCACTAAGTCCGTAATCGAAGATAAAAAACCTCTTGAAAGAATCTATGAATCCAAGCTTCATTAAATTCACTCAGCCAATATGACACTATTTTTGGATGTTGCAGCCTTTAAGTTACTCCTTTATTGCTCCGAGAACCAATGCTAATAGGGCCATTCGTAGAACCACGCCATTCTCAACCTGTTGGAAGTATTTGGCGAAGGGTGTCGAGTCAACTTCAACGGACACCTCATCGACGCGAGGGAGGGGGTGAAGTATTATTAAATCCTTCTTCGCCTTCTTAAGGATAGCTAAGTCGATTCTATATGAGCCCCTAACCTTAGCATACTCCGCAATGTCCGGGAACCTCTCCTTCTGTATTCTGGTCACGTAGAGGACGTCTATTTCTGGGAGAACATCCTCTATACTTGTTTGCTCGTAGACCTCAACTCGCCCCCTTATGTCCTCTAAAATCTCTCTACGCATCCTCAGCAGCTCGGGGGAGATAAAGATGAGCCTAACTTTATATAATGATAATGCATAGGCAAGCGAGTGAATTGTTCTAGCATACTTCAGGTCTCCCATCAGGGCTATTGTTAAACCATCAATTTGACCCTTCTCCCTAACGATAGTGTAAAGGTCTAGAAGAGCCTGTGTTGGATGCTCCTCAGCCCCTGAGCCAGCGTTTATCACTGGAACATTAGCGTATTCTGCTGCGAAGCGTGCAGCGCCCTCGGCTGGGTGGCGTAGAACGATTATGCTGGCATACTTCTCAACAACGCGCACAGTGTCAGCTAAACTCTCTCCCTTCATTATAGAGGATGCTTCTGGCCCGCTAAAACCTATTACTGAGCCGCCAAGCTTATACATTGCGGTCTCAAAGCTGAGCCTCGTTCTAGTGCTGGGTTCAAAGAATAATGTCGCCATAATCTTGCCTTTAAGCATATCAGATCCGGTTTTGGCGAGGGGCTCCATTTCGCCGGCAACTCTAAGAATATAATCAATTTCATCCCGTGTGAAGTCCTTAATCGAAATAATATCCCTCCCAACAAAATCGGAGGCGCTAACCATCCCCAACTACACCCATAAGCAATAGCATCTTCCCTAATAAATTAAATTTCCCATGGTTTGTATACAAGCGATTATCGCTGGAAAATATGTCTTAAGTTTTTTAGGCAATACCTGCAGAAGAACTTACTCTTCCTATCAGTCATTCCTATGTGTAGTGAGAAATACATTACGCAGAGTGGATCTCTACAGTGTTTTAATCCAAGCGTATGACCTATCTCATGGAGAGCCTCTTTAATAGCCCTCTCCAAAAAGAGACTTTTATTGGGGTTCTCACCGTAAAACTCTGGCCTAAGTCTGAAAAGCGATATTAATGCAGCCCTGCCGGGACATTGGGCTAAACCGAAAATAAAATTCATTCCATGTGCATAAATATCCACATCGGCCACACCCAGAAGAATAGAATCTTTATACTTGCCTCCCATGGCAAGTTTGGAGACCTCTTTTAACAGCTGCTCAGACATATATTGCCCCCTTAAATGATTGTATGCCTCGCTGGGCAACTTTAAAACTTCGTCCAGAATAGTGCATGTTCCCTCTCCAAGAACCTCCTCAACACCCTCCCTAATGGAATTCAGTAAATTTCTCTCAACCCCCTCAAAACCAACTATACAAACTATCATTCAGAGCCATCCCAGCTATGTTATATTGTAAATGATTCTCCTGGGTTTGGGGAGATTGCTTCTAAACCAACCTCATCCCTAATCCACTTAGCAAACTTTTCACAATTACCCTCGGCTCCATGGATAGTGAAGACCTTAGGCTTCCCCCTCAGCCCCTTAATCGTTTGTTTAAGCTCCTTAGCCCCGCAGTGGGATGAAAAATCGAAGAAGGCTACTTTAGCCTCAACTTTACGAACCTTCCCATCTATGATACATCTACCCTTCTCAAGGAGCTCACGCCCAGGAGTCCCCGGAACTTGAAAACCAACTAGAAAGACTGCGTTTTTAGACTTCTTCCCAACAATCTGTAAATAATATGATGCTGGACCGCCCTTAAGCATTCCAGCAGGCGATATTATTACGCCCGGCTTCTTAGCAACCCTTCTCCGCTCTCTCCAATCATCAACCCAATTAACCATATGCATGGCATCCATGAAGAGTCTAGGATCCCTAAGACACTCAAGATGACTCATCAATATTTTGCTCGCCTCGCGGGCCATTCCATCCATTGCCGTTGGGTACTCGAAATGGTACGCCGCTAGAATGCAGGCTATCTCCTGGGCCCGCCCAACACTAAATGCTGGAACCAGAACTGTCCCGCCAGCCTCAACTACACTAGTGACTTCATTAACGAATTTTTCTTCGAGGATACTCCGCTCGGTGTGGTCTTCTGTGGCATAGGTGCTTTCAATTATTACCGCGTCAAGCTCTCCATAATCTTGATCAGCCTTTCGTAGGAGTCTCGTTTCAATAGTGTTAAAGTCACTTGTATAAAGTAGGCGCTTCCCTTCAGCCTCAATTATAACAGATGCTCCTCCCGGAAGATGCCCTGAGTTTAGGAGATGGAGCTTCATATCGCCTATTCTAAACTCCTCTTTATAATTGACGTCTACGTAGCTCTTAGCCATCGCATTTAACTCTATATACTCATAGGGCAAATAGTAGCTAGACAGGTGGATGAAGTCTTTAATTAAGAGAGTTGTGAGCTCAAGGTTCAGCTCCGTTCCATAGACCGGCTTCCTCTCAGTTATGTGGAATACCGGTATGGCCCCCGTGTGATCAAGGTGGCTGTGCGTAGCTATTATTGCATCAACTTCCTTAGGCGGTATATGCATTGGGAACCCGGGTGTATGATTGAGCATAACCCCATAGTCGAGTAGAACCTGAGCCTTACTCGTCTTCACAGCTATCGCTACTCTACCAATCTCCTTAGCGCCACCAAGAAATTTTATCTCCAATATTTCTCCACCATCATGCACTAAACTCAACCTTCATATTTGAAGATAATAACAAGAAATATTTTTTGGTTTTAAATATTAAAAATTAAGATGTTTTTCCCGAGGAGTCTCTCTGAAAACAATTTAGTGCATGAGTCTGCCAGCCTTTGGCTCCAAGAGTCCTCCCTAACGAGCATAATAACCCTCTCATAAGGTGTGATCAAAACATACCTTAGAACTTTTTCGGCAACACGTTCTATAACCTCATCGTTCGGTGGGTAAGCGTACTCATACTGATATAAGGGGTATATTTCAGACAACTCTACTGGTATAACCCCAAATGGCGGCGAGCAGAAGCATACATGCACTGAACCGGGATCCAAGCCATACCTCTTGCATACTAAAGAAATAACCTTTTTAAGGTACCTCCGCCTACGATTGTCCTTTGTTTCCGAGTCCGGGATTAAAAGTAATGTTGTTGCCCGCTCTGGAGGCGTATATCGCTCCAACAGTCTCCTCTCATATCGTGTTGTTTCAGGCCTAATGAAGTCGAGAGGTGAGTTAAAGAAGAATAAGCCCCTCCTCTTAACGACTGGTGTTACCCTCTCAACGTAATCGCTGTACCTCTCCAATTTTTTGAGAGCTTGTAAAAGGGCTGGATGGCTATGCGCCCTCATCTCAATGTACTCCCACAGTCTACCCTCAAGGATCGCCTGCTTAATCCTCCTAATCTCGGCAAAGCATACGTAGAGGTTATGCCTGCTTATCTCAGTCTCCCTCTCAGTTTTCGGCATCTCTCTAAGCTCCCTTGGGCTACGCTTCACGCACACTGGACACGAGCAGGGCGCATATTCTAAATCCTCCAGCCTTATTGTCCCATACTCAGTTATATATCGATCCTCCCTTGCAAAGATAGAGTAGGCAGCCGAGTCAAATAGGTCGCATCCAAGAGCGACCACCAGAGAGAACATGAATGGATGCCCGGCGCCAAATAGATGAAATGGTCTCTCAACCGGGAGATTCATTTTAGCTGTTAAGATCATATCTACGAGTATATGGAATAAGTATTGCTCCATGACTGGGGTTGGGCTACCAAGGGCATGTATATCGAAGGGGAGGGATCCTATCTCCCTAGCGGAGAGGGCCACCAAATCCACGTACCGGCCGCCCTGAACCGGCCCAACCCACATTATATCCCCCCTAGACTTTATAGACCAAAGTTCTCTCGCTCTCCTCAAAGTCTCTTCAACAGTGTACTTAGCGTAATCCCATGTGACATTCCAGCCGGTTGGGAGATCAAGTATAACCGCTATGTCCGAACCTATATCTTCCTGGTATCTAATTATCTCCTCATTTGTAGCGCCAACCTCACCATACTCTAAGATTTGGTAGGCTCCTGAGTCAGTCATAATTGCGCCGGGGAAACCCAGAAGCCTATGAACACCGAGCTCCCTCGCTCCTTCATTAAAGTGTTTCTTTATAATATATGCGTTTGTCATTAGAATCTTACAGCCGTAATTTTCCCATAGCTCTTTTGGGGTAACAGCTTCCTTGACCGGATTTATGACTGGAAGGAAGGCGGGAGTTTCTATCGTTCCGCTCCTCGTTTTAAGTCTACCGATTCTCGCCAATAAGTCTCTATCAAGGACTTCAAAGTCAGCCATATTCCCGCTACACCGCTCACTGAGACGCTTAACTATAACCTCCCTCTTAAATATTATACTTGATGGAGTATGGAACAACCATCATCCCTAGTGAAGATATACGAAAGACCGGAGCTAAATGACCCAGTTTTAATAGAGGGGTTGCCGGGGATAGGGCTTGTCGCAAATATAGCTGTTGCCTTCCTGATAAGAAAGCTTAATGCAAAACTTTTCTGCGAAATAAGATCAAGATACTTCCATGACACAGCGATCGTGAATGAAGGGGGCTCCATCACATACCCAGTCAACCAACTCTACTATTATAGGGGAGAAGCTGGGGAAAGGGATTTAATATTGCTTCATGGAAATACGCAGGCATTAACTAGTCGAGGGCAGTATGAGCTGTGTGGCCATATACTCGATATAGCGGAGAGCCTGGGCTGTAGGCTCGTTATAACTTTGGGAGGCTATAGGCCTGGAAGGGTTGTCACGAAGCCAAAACTTTATTTTGCAGCATCCGACCATGAAATGGCTGAGGTTGCCAGAAGTCTTGGGGCGGAACCCCTCCAAATAAGCATCTTCGGCATCGCTGGGCTCTTAATCGGCCTCTCTAAACTACGCGGTATGAGGGGGCTTTGCCTACTAGCTGAAACCCCTGGAACATATCCGGACAGGGAGGCTGCCAGCGAGCTTCTAAGAGCCTTATCTAGGATCCTGAGGTTAAAGGTTGATCTAGGCGAGATTGGAGATCCTAAAAGCCTTATAAGCGTTTTAGCCCCCTTTGACTTTGGAGCACTCACAAAAAAGAGAGAGGAGACGAGACCATTATGGTTCGTTTAGGCCGTGCCTAATTTACCCATTGTCTCCTGAATAAATTGCTCATATATTTTTTGAACCCTCTCCGCAGCTGGTCCCGTCCCCTCTACAACGCCATCCTTAGTCACCTTAATTCTATCCATAACCCATATAAAGCCCTCTTTCTCGTAGAGCCTAACCATTTTTGGGAAGACTCTCTCCAGTCTCTCCGCTAAGCCCTTTAAGTCAAATGGCTTCTCAATGGAGAAGATTTCAGCCACCCTGCTCCCACTTATTACTATCTTCGGTATTGCCCGACCCTTATCATCCCTCGCGTCAGATAAGCATAAGCTCAAACTATTAGGGTCTATCCCGGTAAGGGTTCCAGTATAAGTTTTCCCATCAACAGTTACAACGCTAACAACCTTATCCACCAGCGAGGTTACCTCAGTTATGAACCTTCTCTCCATAGCCGACATAAGCATTCTCCCTTAAATTAACCCCTAATATTATCAGCGCTCGGCGCTTATTATCTTATTGGATTGATTCGTATTTAATCTGTTGCTCTAGAATTAGAATTGTGTTTGGTGGAACATCCTTATAGACTACAACATTAGGCCCAATCCAACAGTTACAGCCAATTGTTACCCCGGGCATGAGGAGGGCGCCAATGCCAGTTGACACGTTATCGCCAATAATGGCCCCCATTTTAACCCTACCAGTGTCGACAAGCTCACCCCTAACCCTCATCTTAACAGTTTTTCTATCAAAGCGGAGGTTTGCCGATATAAATCCAGCGCCAAGGTTACAGTTCTCGCCCACAACACTATCGCCCACATAAGACAAATGCCCCACATGAACATTATCCATCAATATACTATTCTTAATCTCACATGCGTTTCCAACCCTAGCATACTTACCTATACTAGTGTACGGGCGTATGTAGCAGTTTGGCCCAATATCGCTCCCCTCGCCGATAAAAACTGGGCCCTCGATGTATGAGCCCGCGCGGACCAATGCTCCCTCACTAACAAAGACCGGCCCCTTAATCTTAGCACCCTCCTCCACCTCTCCGAGAAACTTCGGTTTCATTCTGTCTAAGACCCTAGCATTAGCTTCAAGGAGGTCCCATGGTCTACCAATGTCAAGCCAGTCCTCTTTAGGGATTTCTGTAAACAAAACTTTTCTGTTCTCCCTAATCATTAGTCGAATTGACTCAGTTATCTCTAACTCTCCCCTCTCCGTAGGCTCCGTCCGCTCTATGTAATCAAATATTTCTGGGGAGAATATGTATATGCCTGCATTAACCAGGTTGTCCGGCGTCTCCAGCACAGGTTTCTCCACAATATCCGTCAGCTCTCCACCCTTCACGACTAGAACACCAAACTGCTCCGGTCTGCTCACCCTAACCCCCGCAAGCACCGCATCAGCTCCCTCTAAACCAGCCCTAGTTATAACTAGCCCCACAGCGCCCGGGGATACCAGTATGTCCCCGTTAACCGCTAAGAAGGGCTCATCTACATAATCTTTAGCGGAGAGTATTGCATCAGCTGTTCCCGAAATCTTTTTTTGGCGGATATATTTTATCTTGACGCCATATGTGGTGCCGTCGCCAAAATACCCTTTTATGACATCCTCCTTATAATTCACGATCATCAGTATCTCTTCTATACCGGACTCTTTAAGGGAGTTTATGAGGTGCTCTAGTATCGGCCTTCCACCCACGGGTATCATGTGCTTCGGCCTAGTGTATGTTAGTGGTCGGAGTCTCTGCCCCTCGCCGGCTGCTAAGACAACAGCCTTCATCCAGCTCACTTAAATGGAAATTTATTGTCTCCCCTTACCAAAGAGCTTCAGCGTCAGCCCAGCAACCCTTTTCCCAAACTCCTTACAAAGCTCCTTATCCTCATCGCTCTCAGGGGCTCCAACAATAGCTAACCCGTAATGCTTGTCCTCCGGGTTCCCCTGAACTATCATTCCATGTATTAGCATGGCCTCAATTATGGAGAGTAGTGTTGTCTCGGCCCCGGTTGCCGTGCCACCGGATGTTGTGAAGGCAGCCCCAACCTTTCCCTCAAGCTTACCATGCACCTTAACGCTCTCGTCTAGGAGGGCTTTTACCTTTGAACTCATTAAACCATAGTATGTGGGCGAACCAATAATTATTCCGTCAGCCGCAAGGAGGTCATCTAGCGTTGTCTCATCAACCCTCTTAACGATACATTCTACCCCCTCAACAGATTTAACACCCTCAGCAACTAGGTAAGCTGCCTTCTCAGTATTACGGGTTCTAGAATCGTAGACTATAAGTATCCTAACCATATCCCACCTAACTATTAGTCAGAGCCCTAACCTTATAATTTTTTTGAGAGAACTCGGTTAGGCATAATATGGCTTTTTTATATATCTATATGCCTCTATGGCCGCTATTATCGCCTGCCCTACAGCGGAGCCAATCTGTTTTACTGGGTGGGTGGTTACGTCTCCAGCAGCGTAAATCCCCGGTACATTGGTTCTCTGGAGGGAGTCAATAACTATATACCCCTCCTCATTAACCTTTATCCCAGAAGCTTTAGCGAACTCACTGTTGGGGATCTCACCAACCAGTATAAAAACTCCATTCACATCTAGAGTAAATTCCTCTCCCTTCTCACTATTATAGAGGATAACTTCCCTAACCCTATCGTCCCCAACTATCCTTTTAACTTCTGTAGCCCATAAGATCTCAATCCCCCTTCTAATAATCTCCCTAACATAGATTTCCTCAGCCCTAAGCTGTTTCCTCCTATGCGCTAAGAAAACCTTTACTCCTAGATCTGAGAGGTATAAGGCTGAGACTGCCGCCGCGTTTCCCCCACCTACAACTAAGACCCTTAAGTTCTTGAAGAGGGGGCCGTCACATAATGCACAGTAGCTAACTCCCCTTCCCTCAAACTCGCTTTCCCCAGGGACATTTAGTTTCCTGTGACGTGAGCCAGAGGCAATTATAACCGCACTGGCTGAGTAAGCCCCCTTATCAGTCCTAACGATTTTTTCTTCACCGCTGAAATCTATTCCAGTAACCTCCTCAAACTCCCTTATCACCCCGCCAAACTTCCTACATTGATTAACCATTTTCTCAGCGAGCTCTTGCCCGCTAATGCCATCTGGGAACCCTGGGTAATTCTCTATATATGGTATCTCATTTAGGGCCCCACCAGCCTGCCCCTTTTCCAGAATCAGGGTGCGAAGACCGCTCCTAGCACCATATATTCCTGCAGTTAAGCCTGAGGGACCAGCCCCAACAATTATTAAATCCAATTTCTCCATACATATCTCCATAACTATTTTTTATCTAAGGTTGAATAAACCTTTAGATGAAACATATATTCCCCAGTTATGGAGAAAACTTTAGCTAGCTTCCCATTCCCAGTAGCCCCAGCCAGGAATATCTTGAATATTCGCTTGCACCCCCCATGTTCTATAATTCCAAATTAATTAGGTTGAGTCCCAATAGCCTTTCAGCATACCAACATGGATCTTCTACTCAGAGTCTGATATTGAGACTCCAATCCTTATTGATTTGTTAGCCTCCTCCTCTCCGATCTCCAGCAGAGCAGGTTATTAATGTATAAGCCGAGCATCGTAGCCTAGGCCGCTTCCTCGAAAACGCCGAAGACGGTGCTAATTGGCAGATGGAGAGGCTGAGGAGACCAAAAGTTACAAGAGAGAACATGCCAACCACAGTACTAGGGGGTGGTTGGCATTACCACTCTTAGATTGCATTCCTCACCCTCTTCGACTCCCTCTTTCTACCAAACAATCTCATTCTCCATTACTTAAGAGGATTATAATTGCAGGCTTAAAAGGCTTAAACTTATCGCCCCTCTAAGCGATGTAGGGATGCTCGATCTTCTCGAAGTCCCTCACCATCTCCAAATTGTGGTTTATATATTCCTCAACATCTGATGCTGGAATGTTTATTAGGGGTGGTTCAAGGGCAATTTTAACAGCTGGATGATCCTCGCCGAATGCCCTCACGCTTATCTCGTAGACTAGTCTCCTAACCTTCTCCTCATTTAGAAAGCCTAGTGAATGGAGATATTCGTGGAGTAGTAGTGAGAAGATGAGCGAGTTAAATTCCGCCTTTGAGATGAGAACCTTACTCATAATGCTGATGAGAAGCTTATTTAGGACTATGCCATTTGAGCCCACCTGATAGTATGCACCTACATTAGGCGGCAGACTCTTAAGGTATAACAGTAGACCAACCCTATGTAGGCCTAAAAATTCCTTTACGGCCTTCTTCACTAGGTCGAATATTTCTCCATATTTTTTACACTCCTCAAGTCTTCTGGCGAAGTATGATCTATCCATAGCAATCGCCTATTTTATTATAACGGAGTTATATAACCTTTTCTCAATCCTTAATCCTCTGCTTAACCAGATCCATAGGCGACTCACCGGGCCCTATTAGCCTCAGCCTAACCATGAACCTTACAGTCTCCTTTAACGAGATGTGTGGGAGTGTGTCCGGCCCCAAGCCCCTGACTACATATAGTCCAGGTTTATGGTTATAATTTCCCTCCGGATCCTCAGTCTCTCCAGCGTAGAGCTCTTAACCTCAACGGTTCTTCCATCATCCTTTAGTGTGAGTAGTATAGTGTATAGATTTTGGGCTTTGCTTTTTGGGATTATCCTTCCAACATGGCTTATTATTGGCTCGGTGAAGATTGGCAGTCCCTCCGCATCAAATAATTTAATCTCTAGGATGTGGGGCTAGATTCAACTTCCGAACAATTCCTTATTTTCGCCCTAACCCTCAATATTGCATCTTCATACTTCTCGTTAAATAGCGTTACGACAAAGAAGTCTCTTATATGTATGTTTAGTACACGAACCCTAGTAAAACTTATATTCACCGTCTCTTGTTATAAAAACAAGAAAATAATTATAGTAAGAGTAATAGGAGGAGGGGTAGTATGGCGTATCTAGCTCAGACTCCTTCGGGTCCAGTATTAATATTGAAGGAGGGGACTGCTAGAAGTCGTGGTAAGGAGGCTCAGAGAAATAATATTATGGCTGCTAGAATAATATCTGAGGCTATAAGAACAACCCTTGGTCCACGTGGCATGGATAAGATGCTTGTCGACAGCCTAGGCGACATAACAATAACAAATGATGGCGCAACGATTCTTAAGGAGGTTGAGGTTGAGCACCCGGCTGCTAAGATGATGGTTGAGGTTGCGAAGGCACAAGATAATATGGTGGGCGACGGAACAACAACCGTAGTTGTACTCGCGGGCGAGCTACTGAAGAAGGCTGAGGAGCTTTTAGACCAAAATGTTCACCCAACAGTTATAGTTAGTGGTTTCCGCAAGGCTGTTCAGAAGGCAATGGAGGTCATCGATAAGGTAGCTATACCAGTGAACATAGATGATAGAGAGACTTTGAAGAAGGTTGCGATAACCTCGATGGGCAGTAAGGCTGTAGGCATCGCTAGAGAACACTTTGCGGAGATATCTATTGACGCTGTCAAGCAGATAGTTGAGAAGCGCGGTGACAAATTAGTTGCTGATATCGACAATATCCAGATAATAAAGAAGGAGGGGGAGAGCTTACGTGATACGCAGCTCGTCAAGGGCATAATAATTGATAAGGAGGTTGTCCATCCAGGGATGCCGAAGCGTATTGAGAAGGCTAAAATAGCCCTACTAAACTGCCCGCTTGAGATAGAGAAGACGGAGTTCAGCGCCGAGATAAGAATTAGAGACCCACAACAAATGAAGGCTTTCCTAGATAAGGAGGCTCAGATGCTTAAGAGTATGGTTGAGAAGATTAAGAAGGCTGGCGCTAATGTTGTTATGTGCCAGAAGGGTATTGATGATATGGCTCAACACTTCCTAGCGAAGGAGGGAATACTCGCTGTAAGAAGAGTTAAGGAGTCTGATATGGAGAAGCTGGCTAAGGCTACTGGTGGTAGGATTGTTACGAACCTAGATGACCTCAAGCCAGAAGACCTAGGCTATGCAGAGCTCGTTGAGGAGCGCAAGATAGGCGAAGACAAAATGGTATTCATAGAAGGATGCAAGGATCCACGTTCAGTATCAATACTTATACGCGCAGGCCTTGAGCGCATGGTTGAGGAAGCTGAAAGAGCGATGCACGACGCCCTCTCAGTTGTCGCCGACGTAATAGAGAAGAACAAAATTGTTCCTGGAGGCGGCGCCATTGAGGCGGAGCTATCAAAGGAGCTACGTAAATATGCTGCCCAAATTGGCGGCAGGGAGCAGCTCGCTATAGAGGCCTTTGCCGAGGCCCTTGAAATCATTCCAAAGACGCTGGCAGAGAACGCTGGCCTAGAGCCGATAGATATAATGGTTGAACTCAGGGCTGCGCATGAGAAGCCAGATGGCTTCGCGTATGGCGTTGATGTTTTCAGCGGTAAGATTGTTAATATGCTTGAAAAAGGTGTCATAGAACCAGCTGTTGTTAAGGAGCAGGCAATTAAATCCGCCGCCGAGGTCGCCTCAATGATACTCAGGATAGATGACGTAATCGCGGCCGCTAAGCCTAAAGAGGAAAAGGAGAAAGGCGAAAAGAAAGAGGAAGAAGAAACGTCTAAGACCCCAGAATTTGATTAACCCAGTTTTTAGGAACAAAACAAATTTATTTTAAATAAATCTTAAAATTTTTTATCTTTTGGTGTGGTTTATGTCTGAGATACGTGAGATACCATCAAGCCTACAGCGTTTTGAGAGGGTTGGTGCACACACTCATATTAAGGGGCTGGGCTTAGATGAAAATCTTAAAGCTGTTAGGATAAAGGATGGGATGGTTGGTCAAGAGAAAGCCCGCGAAGCAGCAGGATTAATTGTTCAAATAATCAAGGAGGGTAAGCTGAGCGGTAGAACAATTATTTTGGCCGGGCCACCGGGAACCGGAAAGACCGCCATAGCCATGGCTATAGCCAAGGAGCTCGGCCCAAACGTTCCATTTATACAGATGAGCGGTAGCGAGATATATAGCAGCGAAAAGAAAAAGACTGAGGTTTTAATTGAGGCGATGAGAAAGGCCATTGGAGTTGAGATACATGAGATTAGAAAGGTCTATGAGGGCGAAGTTACAAGCCTTGAGATAAAGACAGCTCCACACCCCTATAATCCATATCAAAGAGTCCCAGAAAGCGTCAAGCTAACCCTTAAGACGACGAAGGAGGAGAAAACCCTTGAAGCTGGAGCGTCAATAGCTCAGCAGATAATTGCGCAGGGGATAACCGAGGGCTGCGTGATACAAATAGACGCTGAAACCGGTAGGGTTGTAAACCTAGGCTTATGCGTGGAGAGCAGTAAGGCTAAGGTGTATGAGGTGGACGACCGCGCTAAGGTCCCGAGGCCGACCGGGTCAGTTTTAAAGGAGAAGGAGTTCGTATACACTTTAACTCTAGATGACTTGGATAGAATTCACGCTAGGAATAAAGGTGGCGGGCTCTTTTCACTTCTCTTCGGCTTCAGTGAGTCCAAGGAGATAGATAGTGAAGTTAGGGCTACAGTTGATGAGATGGTTAAGAGGATGGTTGATGAGGGCAAGGCCTTCATACACCCAGGGGTCCTATTTATAGACGATAGTCACCTCCTCGATTTAGAGGCCTTCAGCTTCCTCGGGAGGGCATTAGAAAGCGAGCTAGTGCCAATAATTATACTTGCAACAAATCGCGGGATAACAACAATACGCGGAACCGACGTTAAGAGCCCAATGGGCTTCCCACTAGATCTCCTTGACAGGGCTGTTATAATAGCGACGCATGAGTATAGCCCAGAGGATATAAGGGATATACTGCGAATCAGGGCTCAGGAGGAGAAGATAGCGATTGACGATAAGGCTCTTGAGAGGCTTACTGAAATAGGCTCTAATTCATCGTTGAGGTATGCTGTTCAACTACTTAGCCTAGCGGCACAGAACGCAAAATGTATGAAGCGTGGAACCGTAACTATTGAGGATATTGAGAGGGTTCAATCATTGTTCATGGATATCAATCAAGCAGTAGATCACTTAAGAAAGTATGAGATGAAGATGTTATACTACTAAAGTCTCCTGACAATATTGTTTATAGTGTCCATCCATAAGCCACTTAAAGTAAGCCTCATCATAGTCAGCGCTCGTGAGAATATAGTTTCTGATGAATTCAGCGTGCATCTTCACGAGCTTCCTAACCCTCTCGTCGCTAATATTGAGTTTTCTCTCCTCGGCTATAGCGAGCTCGCGAACTAGGAGCTCAAGTGGAGTAAAGTAATATGGTGTGTAAATGTAGCGTAATGCTGCCCTGATTCCGAGCCGCCGCGCCTTACTTACAAGGCTTCTAGCAGGGTAATCCAGAATACATATGGCTCTTCTTCCTCTATGAAATCTAATCCATGTCTCAAATATGTAACTGCTTTCATCATTGATTAATTTTGAGTTTTGTAATGTTATCTCAGATAGTATGCGCCGCCATTCCTCAACGTCCACCTTCCCGGAAATATTAACCCTTAAAATCATTGCAGCCACCTCTTCGGCAACCCTTATAAGCTGGTTCTCAAGGACGCTACTCCTATAACATATTATCTCTGAGCCTGGTCTCCTAGACTTTAGCCCCCTTATTGCCAGGAAAATTGGTTTAAATCTGTACTCCCATGAAACAATTGATTCCCGCAAAATATTGAGCCGTTCAATCTCCTCTATAAAATTCTCGTAGGGTGCGCCTAGAGCGAGTTCATTAACCAGCCAACTTAACTCGTGTGGGACATTAAGATATAGAACATCATAGTTTATGCTTTTAAGGAGAGAGGCAGCCCTCTCAGAAGCCGCCCTTAAATTGCTAGGTAGAAACCATAATTCAAATTCGCATAACATTACAAAAAGGCAAAAATAATTGTTATTGGCTTTTAGCCAGAAGTAAGTCTAAAATGGTGGTCGTGTAACTGTTTAATCGAACTCGCTCTCCGTCTTCTCGCCCTCTTTAGACGGTGTCTTCGGAACCTTTGTCTTCCCGGCAGCTATGACGTCATCTATCTTCAGAATCATTGTCGCAGCCTCAACAGCTGACTTAATAACCTGTTTCTTCACCACAAGCGGTTCATATACATCTAACTCAGCCATGTTTCTAGCCTTGCCGCTGAAGATGTCGACACCAGCCCATTTCTCGCCCTTATCATGCATCGCCCTCAGCTCCGAGATTATATCTATCGGGTCTAGGCCAGCATTCTCCGCAAGGGCCGTCGGTATTATCTCAACCGCATCAGCGAATGCTTGAGCTGCAAGCTGCTCCCTGCCTGATAGACTATTAGCGAAGTCCCTTATAGCCCTGGCAACCTCTATCTCAGGCGCACCTCCACCAGCTAAAATCTTCGGTTCTTGAACGACATCCCTGACGACACAGAGGGCGTCGTGTATTGAGCGCTCAGCCTCGTCTACAATCCTTTCACTCCCGCCTCTAATTAATATCGCCACGGACCTAGGATTCTTGCATCCTTCTATGAATACCATTTTGTCTTCGCCTATCTTGCGCTCCTCAACGAGCTCTGCATAGCCTAGGTCTTCTGGCTTGAGGTCATCTAGGTTCGTAACAATCCTACCACCAGTAGCCTTAGCCAGCTTCTCCATATCAGACTTCTTGGCTCTCCTAACGGCCAGTATACCTTTCCTCGCTAGGAAGTGTTGAGCCATATCATCAATACCCTTCTGGCATATAACAACATTAGCGCCAACTTTAGCTATCTTCTCAACCATATCGCGCAACATGTTCTCTTCTTCACGTAGGAATGCCTCCATCTGCTCAGGCGTTTCAATATTTATCTTAGCATCAAACTCCGTCTTCTCTATCTCAAGCGGGCAGTCAAGCAAGGCTATTTTAGCCTTCTCAATACGCTTCGGCATCCCTGGATGGACAACCTCCTTATCGAGAACTATACCCTTAATGAGCTTTGTATCCGCTATCGATTCACCAGGCTTCTTTTGAACTAGAATATCGTCTAGGTCAACTTTATATTTCTCACCAACCTTCTGGGCCACGTGGAGAATAGCATCGACAGCAATCTCGGCCAGATAATCTTTGCTCTCCGAGACAAGCTTACTAGCCATTGCAGTCATAGCTATCTTCTTAAGCATACTCTTATCTAGCGGATCCACTTGAATGGCCATATTATCTAAGACTTCAAGGGCTTTCTCAGCAGCCTTCCTATAACCATCAATGACAACTGTTGGGTGAATATTCTTATTCAATAGCTCTTCGGCTTTAGTCAACAATTCGCCAGCTAAAACTACTACTGAGGTTGTTCCATCCCCAACCTCCTTATCTTGTGCCTTCGCAACCTCAACCATCATTTTAGCAGCCGGGTGCTCAACCTCAATTTCGTCGAGGATTGTCTTACCATCATTTGTTATTGTTATGTCGCCTAGGCTGTCGACAAGCATCTTATCCATGCCACGTGGACCAAGGGAGGTCTTAACTGTCTCAGCTATCACTTTAGCCGCCATAATATTGTTATGCTGGGCCTCCCTACCCCTAGATCTTGTAGAGCCCTCCTTCAATATTAGGACTGGAATACCACCAGCAGCTGCCATAGAACACCCCCCACAATATTATTTTTTAATTCTTTATTCTTTTGGTATTATGAATAAACGCACAACTTATATACTTTTCGCCTAATAATAAATGAAGAAAAGCGTTAGCTGAGGGGAGTTATGTCAAGGGGTCAATCTAAAATCTTGTCTATATTGGTTATGGTAAGTCTCTTAGTAAACGTTATAGCAATATATGAGCTAGCAATAGCTTTCAGGCAAAATAGTGTCTTAAGGAAACAGACTGAGACCCTACTCGACCAGATTGAGAACCTCACAAAGAGCGTCATGAACTTATTGAGGGAGAACGAAAACCTAAAGAGCCAAGTTGAATATTATAGAAGCCAGCTAGAGCAGCTTCCGCTTACCTCCGAGGGGGCTAAGGGAGGCGCCACCCTTTCAGGGAGGAGCAGAATAAACCTTGTTGCTGTTAAAGCCGTCTATAAGCATCCACTATATGTAGGTTATGAGGGAGTGACTTTAAAATGTTACGTAGAGCTTAAGGAGGGTTCTGGGAGAGTACTAGTGAATACTAAGCCATACATAGGCATAGATTTGCAGGTGAGCACGCAAGTAGCCGCCTCAGTAGCCAGAAACATTACTGGTAAGGATTTGAGCGGCACAGACATCATAATAACGATTGAGGCCAACGAGGAGATTTATGTCGTCGATGGGCCGAGCGCCGGGGCAGCTATAACTATAGCCATAATCGCAGCCATAAGGGGGGACAATTTATCGGACAAAGTGTTTATTACTGGAACAATATCAGCGGATGGAACAATAGGGATGGTTGGCGGCATAGCTGAGAAGGCGGAAGCCGCAGCCCTCTCAGGCGGAACAATCTTTCTGGTTCCGATGGGGCAAGAGGAGATCATCATATATAGGCGTGTTGAGAGGAGGGTGGGCATAGTAACCATAGTGACATTAGAACCAGTTGAAATAAGATTAGAAAAATATCTCCAGGAGAAGGGATACAATATGACTGTGGTAGGGGTAAGCAGCATTACTGAGGCATATAAATATTTTGTTAACTTCGGTTAAACCCCTTCATCCCCAATAATTCTCCTGAGACAACTTTCACAGAAGCCATCTCTACTCAGGCTTTTGCTCTTAAGCAGCCCCTCATACATCAAGTCTATTGGCTCAGCATGATGTCTCAGGCCCCTGCTATGGCCTAATCCATGAGCTGTAACCATGGTAGTGGCATCATCCTTCATGGCGAAAAGGGAAACTATACCAATATCGCTTGAGACATAGTCGTGCACCAAGCTAGCCACGCGGCTTATCCCCTTAGACCCAAGCTTAGAATATATTGCTATAACAGGGTTTGCTGTTACGGCTAGCAGGAGATCTTTTATCTTCATCGCCTCCCGAATCCTCTTAATTTTGCCGAGAAGATTATTGAAGATGAAAGCTCTGTAGGATTCCCCCTTAATCTCCACCTTTATGTCATATTTTATGTCGGCGTTTCCAATATACATGACCTCATCCCACAAGCCTCTTGGGAAATATTCTAAGGCCCTCCAGATAATCTCAAGAATCTCCTCAATGCTCCTGCTTGCTTCATTAACCGTCAGTACTTCCAAGGATGGCATTCTAAACCACTTAACTAATATTAAGAACTATAAATTCTATAAAGTTATTCTATGGGGCGCATGGATGAGACTAGAAATTATTTTACTTGGGGTGATTCAGGGGTTAACTGAGTGGCTGCCGATCTCTAGTACAGGGCACCTAAGGCTAGCCGAGATAATCCTTGGACTACGATTACCAATGCTCTTCGATATTATCTTACATGTTGGCACACTAGCCGTCACAGTCCTCTTCTTCAGAGATGATATAAAGAAGATTTTGAGGGCGCTTGCAAGACTGAACACTTCTGAACCTGAGGGAGGAATTTTACTCCAGAGAATTATTGTTGGCACAGCATTCACAGCCATTACAGGCTTCGTTATGGCACCACTTGAAAGTCTATTCCATGAAACGAAAATACTTGGACTCTCATTCCTATTATCCGGGGCAATTCTATATCTATCTAAGATGGGAATTGCTAGGAGGGGATTTATAGACTTTAAGAGGGCCGCTGCTATAGGAGCTATGCAAGGCTTCTCAATACTGCCCGGTTTATCTAGGAGTGGACTCACAATGTCTACAGCGCTGATACTCGGAGTAGATTGTGAGGAAGCTTTCAAATTCTCCTTTCTACTCTCAATCCCAACCATATTTGGAGGGTTAATAGCGACATCAATGATACAGTACAGCGCCCTACAAGAGGCTAGACTTGAGTTCGGAGAAATACTCTTGGGGACACTTGTTTCAGTGATTTTAGGATATCTTTCGCTAAAGATTCTAAGGAGAACCCTTAAACATCTTCACAAATACGCCCTTTACCCACTACTCCTCGGTTCATTACTCATTTTGTTTGATGGATTCTAAGTTCATTTTTTATGTACATTTTTGATCCAAAAAGCTTTAAATATTACATAAAGACACAATTACTAACAATCGCGGTGAAAATGCTTGACTATAAAGAACAATAACATTCCAGCCCGCATAAGGTTGATTGATATCTCAGAACTAAAATTCCATGAGCTTACAGATAAGGAGAGACTCAAAACCCTTAAGGAAGAAATACTTTCAGACGGGGTTCTTAAGAGGCCGATTGTAATAGACTATGCTACGAAGGTTATAATTGATGGGCACCACAGGGCAGAGGCTCTAAGACTCCTCGGCTGTAGGAGGATACCAGCCTGCTACGTAGACTATACATGTGACAAGATAGGCTTAAAGTCGAATCCAGAGAATGCAAGGATAACAAAAAGCATGGTTATAGAGGCAGCTCTAAAAAATACCCCATTTAAACCTAAGTCAACATGGCATTACATTAAACTTAAGAAGAGCGTTAGGCATATATCGTGCATACAAAAGAGAATTGACATGCCCCTCAAAACACTCAAATAAAATCCGTTCTAATTAAATAGGCTCTATAACAACGTGGAGGGGAGGAGCTCATGGGGGAACCCAAATAACAACACAACACACCACAATCAGGTGTTCCCCCGGCTCCTCCCCTCCGAAAAGAGAAATGAGGAGAGAAAGATAAAAACTTTACTTCTCCATAAACTTGACAATTTCAGTATTTTCGATCCATTAGATCTACGTTAAAAATGGAAAGTCTTTAAGTAATTAAAATAAAAATTACTAATATGGGCTTTTTGTTCTATCAGTCTTTTTTCCTACTTCTCCATTAGTCTAAATTTTTTGATAATCAAATTTAAGTCTTTGTACGACTACTTTACTTATGAAGTATAGGTGCTGTGTTAATACATATTACTTCATTTATGCTTTGAGGTGACTTGTTACTTGAAGTATGTTAGGAAGAGGGATGGCAAGTTAGAGCCCTTTGATCAGGAGCGTATAACTGAGGCTATATGGAGGGCTGCTAAGGCTGTAGGCGGCAAGGATAAGGAGCTTGCTAGACGCCTAAGTGATAAAGTTGTTGAGGAGCTCAGAAGACGCTTCGGTGAGGATGGTGTACCAACAGTTGAGGAGATCCAAGACATTATTGAGAAGGTTCTCATAGAGAATGGTCATGCGAAGACTGCTAAAGCCTTTATATTGTATCGTAAACAGCACCAAGAGCTTAGGGAGCTTGCTGAGATACTCAGTTCTACAGAGCTTGTTGAGAAATACCTTAATCTAGAGGATTGGTATGTAAGAGAGAACTCCAATATGAGCTTCTCCCTGCAGGGATTAAATAATTATCTCACGACAAAGGTTATAGAGAGGTATTGGACGAATAGAATTTATCCGCCCGAGGTTGCAGAGGCGCATAGATCCGGAGATATACATATACATGACCTTGGCGTCTTAGGGCCATATTGCGTTGGGTGGGATCTAAGGGATCTGCTCCTTTCAGGGTTCGGTGGGGTTCCGGGAAAGATTGAAAGTAGGCCAGCACGGCACTTTAGGACCGCTCTAGGCCAAGTTGTAAACTTCTTCTATACACTGCAGGGCGAGGCTGCCGGAGCACAGGCCTTCAGCAACTTTGACACACTACTAGCGCCCTTTATCCGATATGATGGGCTAGATTATAGGGAGGTTAAGCAGGCCCTCCAAGAATTCATTTTTAACATTAACGTGCCCACGAGGGTCGGCTTCCAAACACCCTTCACTAATATAACTCTCGACCTCGAGGTCCCAGAGTTCATGAAGGATGAACCTGTAATTTATGGGGGCAGGTTACTTGACGACACCTACGGTGAAATGCAGGATGAAGTAGACATGCTTAATATTGCTCTTGCAGAGGTTATGGCTGAGGGGGATGCTAGGGGGAGAGTCTTCACGTTTCCAATACCAACATACAATATAACTAAAAATTTTGATTGGGATTCAGAGGTTTCAAAGAGGATATTTGAGTTGACGGCTAAGTATGGGGCCCCATACTTCTCAAACTTCGTGAACAGTGATATGAAGCCAGAAGACGTTCGTTCAATGTGCTGCCGCCTGAGAATCGATAATAGGGAACTGCGTAAGCGTGGTGGAGGGTTCTTCGGAGCTCATCCACTTACAGGCTCTATTGGGGTTGTTACAATAAATTTGCCTAGAATCGGGTATCTCTCTAAGGACGAGGACAGGTTTTTTGAGAGACTCAGCGAGATAATGGATTTGGCTAAGGAGAGCTTGGAGATAAAGCGTAAGGTTCTTGAGAGGTTTACTGAGAGGGGGCTTTACCCATACTCAAAATATTATCTCCGCTTCGTTAAAGAAAGCTTTGGCTCATACTGGAAAAACCACTTCTCAACAATAGGAATAATAGGCATGAATGAAGCTCTGCTAAACATGTTTGGTTACGGGATATGGACTGAGGAAGGTTTAAAGTTTGCAATCAAGACACTAACGTTTATGCGTGAGAGACTCTTAGAATATCAGGAGGAGACAGGGAACCTCTATAACCTTGAGGCTACGCCAGCTGAGGGTGCATCATACAGGCTTGCTAAGCTAGATAAGAAGAAATATCCAGATATAATAGTTGCCAACGAAAAGCACCTCTCAACGGGAGCTGAACCATTCTATACAAACTCAACACACCTACCAGTAGATTATACTGGAGATCTATTCGAAGCGCTTGAACATCAAGAAAAACTCCAACCACTCTACACGGGTGGAACTGTCTTCCACATATTCTTAGGAGAGAGGATATATTCATGGGAGATAGCCGCGATGCTGGTTAAAAAGATCGTATGGAACTATCGCATACCGTACTTCACACTAACGCCAACATTCAGCATATGTCCAACGCACGGATATATTAATGGAGAACATAAGGTCTGCCCGACATGTGGGGCTAAATGCGAAGTCTATTCAAGAGTCGTTGGCTACCTAAGGCCAGTAGACCAGTGGAACGATGGAAAACAGGCGGAGTTCAGGATAAGAAAGACGTTCGATAAAGCGTTAACTCTAGCTGTCCAAGAAGTGTCCGCATAATAAGTAGGGTAACATTTTGAGGTAGAATAAGTAGGGATATTTACCTTGAGGTTCAGCGGCCTACAGAAGACAAGCCTAATAGATTTTCCCGGAAGAATTAGCAGCATTTTATTTGCCCCCGGCTGCAACCTCAGATGCCCATACTGCTACAACTGGAAAATAGTAGTAAACCCGCAGCCACCATTCCTTAAAGAAGACGAGGCGCTGGCAATACTTGAGTCAAGGAAAAAGTTCATTGACTCAGTAGTAATAACTGGAGGGGAGCCATTAATACAGGATGATGCGCCAAGATTCATTAGAAAGCTTAAGGAAAGTGGATTTGCGGTGAAGCTTGATACAAATGGGTTCTTCCCAGATAGGCTGAGAGAAAGCCTACCATACTTAGATTACATAGCAGTTGACGTGAAAACATCACCAGAAAAATATCGTTTACTTGGAGCAGAAAACATTGAACAACTCCTTAAAACAATAAAGATTGTTATGGGGAGCGGGGTTGACTATGAATTTAGGTGCACTGCTGTTCCAGGCATAATTGAGGAGAAGGACATGGAAGAGATTGGTAAACTCGTAGATGGCGCAAAACGCTTCGCCCTACAACAATTCATACCAGAAAACTCCCTAAACGAAGAGTATAGGAGAATTAAGCCATACTCAGAGAACATGATAAGGAAACTTGCCAAAACCATGGAGAAATACGTTAAAGAAGTCATCTTAAGAATATAGCCAATGACAAAAACCTCATTTACATAAAGAAGAGAATTTTTATGGAGGAATAGAAAACAAAACGCTTAAAAGTTTCCCCTAAAAATAGTAGAAGATGGTGGGCGGGTAGATCAGTCTGGTATGATCGCGGCGTTGGCATCGCCGAGGTCGAGGGTTCAAATCCCTCCCCGTCCACCAATCTTTTGGGTCCACATTCCCTCGCTTTTTAAGTTCCGCAGATTCTTCTTTTTCGGGGCTTGGATTGAGGAAGGAGATCTATGACTTCGCTAGGAGGGTTGAGCGTTATAGGCGGATTATCGCCGGGCTTAGGAATGGCGATATTGCGCTTAGGCTGCTGGATCACTTAGCTAGCCTTGGACTTAGCGAGGCTGCACTTAGCAATCAAGCAGCACATTTAATCGCTGTGCTACACTTAATAGACTTTGATATTAGGGAGGCGACGCGGGGCGATGTTGAGCGTGTGGTGGCAAAGATTAACGGTAATAGGTCTTGGAGGGAGGAGACAAAGCGCCACAAGAGGCTCGTCTTGAGGAGACATATTTTACGCTTAGGGCTGACCTGCTAGGCTACATGAGTCAGGACGGATTAAACGGGCTCAATTATAATATTGATGGGCTGTAATGGAGCAAACTCAGAACATGTGATAAGCAGATTATTTGAGAGGAACGTTAAAGCTATAATAGCTTGGGACGGATACGTAGACCTAAACTACACAGATGAAATAACGCTAAAGCTTATAGAAGCCGTCTACAAGATAGGACCTGGGCTTCGAGGAAGCAGTAAAAAGAATTATGGATGAATATAGTCCGGACTGGTGTGCGACCCTATAGAAGCGAGCTTAAATATTTAATTAAACCTGGCTAATTACAGTTTTAATTAAACCCCCGTGTAGACTTCTATTTGGAGTTGTTTGGCTGTTTCTATGGCGTCTTCGTCGGCGTATGGTGTCA
>Ga0209394_1000502_pt1 | contig 30338 bp, 32 predicted proteins | sample JNZ201metaG_FD_184122 | JGI IMG/M metagenome (GOLD analysis project Ga0209394, IMG submission 184122) | Hot spring microbial communities from Jinze hot spring, China to study Microbial Dark Matter (Phase II) - JNZ 20120812A (SPAdes) (version 3) ...
ACCTTATATAATAGATTAGTTCTCCACGAGGCGCCTCGGTTCTACCAACCTCCTCACCCACTTTGGGCTCACCAGGTTTAGTGACTATATCGCCAGGCGGCAGATTATCAAGCGCCTGCTCAATTATCTTCATACTCTCATAGGTTTCTCTAGCCCTAACAAGAGCCTTTGCCCGGACATCCCCATCCCTTTCAACGATAACCTCAAAATCAAGTTCATCATACGCTGCATATGGATCCTCTTTCCTTATATCACTGGCTATTCCGGATCCTCTAAGTGTCGGTCCAACCGCACCAATATCAAGGGCTTTATCCCTAGGTAGAACGCCAACCCCTTTGGTTTTCCTTGTGAATGCTCCATTGTCGTCGAGGAGCGACATTATATAATCTGATAGAGACCTAAGCTCCTTAAGGGTTCTCCGAATCTTTTCAGCTTTTTCCGGCGTTATGTCTCTCCGCACTCCACCAATAGTATTTATTAGGTAATTTATTCTATTTCCGGTTAGATATTCAAGTAAATCTTGAACACTCTCTCTTTCACTCATAATCCTTAGAAATGCTTCATGTTCATGTAGACTGTGGGCTAGTATGCCGAACCATAAATAATGGCTGTGTAAGCGCTCCAGCTCCATATATATGCAGCGAAGATACTTTGCGCGTTCAGGAACATTGATTTCCATTAACCTCTCTACTGTTTGTGCATAACATAACGTATGTATGCCAGAGCATATGCCGCATATGCGCTCGGCGAGAGCTAAATTCTGCATGTAAGTTTTTGTTGTAAAAAGTTTCTCTATGCCCCTATGCATGAAACCTAGTTCTAGCTTAGCATCAATTATCCTGTTGCCTTCAAGAAGGAGTTCAAAGCTTTCAGGTTCAACAAGCTGTGGGCGGTATGGTCCAATATAAACTTTTTCAGGCATTTAAATCGCCTCCGTCCTTTGGACTAATTGTAAAACCGGGCTTCTATGAAGCTCAAGATGCAGATCCTTATATGGGACGCCGAAGGATAACGCGAGAAGCTCCATTAGATTTATGCATGGCATATTATATTGTATGCCGTGTGATCTGAGCATTACTTGACCGATCTCAAATTGTATCATGCATGCTGGGCAAGCTGTGAGAATAGCGTCGGCTCCGACCTCCCTCATTTTACTCAATTTTACTAAGAGCCTATGCTTTAGCGAAAATTCTTCATCAGCCTGCATACTTGGGTAGCCGCAGCATAAGCGTTCAAGTCCATAATCAACTACCTTCACGCCTGTTTGTGTAGCTATGTCCCGCATCATTTTAGGCTTACGCGTTATATCGGAGCTTCCATATTCTCGGTATAGGTGGCAACCATAGTGGAGGGCAACGCGAATCTTCTGGGGCTTAACAACGTTTTTCCTAATTTTTTCCAAACCAACATCTTCATATAGAACTTCGATAACATGCTTAACTTTAGTTTTCCCCTTATATTCTCTCCCATAGTGCTTCAGTATATTATTTACCCAATTTCTTTTATCTACATCATGCTTCAATATCTCGCTAGCTTCAGCCAATGTTTCATAGCAACCGTTACATAAACTCATCATATCTAAGCCAAGGTCCTCAGCTAATGTAAGGTTTCTAGCTGATATAGCTAGGGCGGATGCCTCATCCAGTATCCTGGATATAACTGGCTCAGGGCAGCATGAACAGCCTAATAGGTCAACTGCTTCAATCCCAAGAATTTCAAAGACCTTTCTTGAGGCTATTTCAATATTTGGTAGGCGCATTGGAATTTGGCATCCGAGGAAAAATGCATATCTAATCATAATTATAATCCTCCCATACAATGACATTATTTATATCTAAGTCTCCTCCTCTCCCAATCAAAACCAGCTTTATCGCCTAAGCTGGTTTCTTTAATTATCCCCTGAAATTCACTCATGAAATTTTCATTTGTAAAAGTGAATGTAGGAAACTTTGAGAGTCCAGCTTCTTCACGCCTTCTTTGTATGAAGGCTGAGATCGGGGCTACGCAGCCAGTTGAGATTAGTGCTTCAGCGACAGGTCTAGCTTTTGATGGAAGTTCCCCCTCCAATGGCTTCCTTAATGGACGTTTTTCATCAAGCCAGTCTCTCGTTAAAATAAGTCCGTGTTCAGGTTGAGGATGATTAACCAATGTAATCCCGAAGAGGTCGGATATTTCTCTTTCAATAAAGTTTGCTGCTGGAATGATATCGGCGATTGATTCTAGAGTATTATCTTCCTTGGGTTTTAGACTTCTAACTGTTAGAACTATGCCATCTATATGGAAGTGATACAGGTATTCCATATCTAAGCCAAGATCGACAGCTGAAAGAGTCATGAACCTTAGCGTTTGATAACGATCCTTTAATGCTTTAACAGTTTTTCTAATTGCTGTTGGCTTAATCTTAACGAATATTCTTCTTTCACGCTGCCTATATGCTTCTATGAGATCGCTGCCGAGAATATCCCTCAAATAATTCATTACATTATTCTCTAGACTCGCAACCATATTTTAAACCTCCAAGTAAATCCTTTTATTAAACTCCCAAGCTTCACTTCGAGTTGCAACCCTTATTGCTTGGGGTGAGCAGAATTTTGCGCATTTTGGATCACCATTACAGAAATCACATTTCACAGCTACATGATAATCAGCATTAAACCATGGGACTGAAAGTGGGCATGCAACTGTACACGTTTTGCAACCAATACATCTCATTGGGTTTATTTTAACCAATCCTGTTTTCTCATCTTTTACTGCGGCCTCTTTTGGGCAAGCTGCCACACAGAGCGGTTCCTCACAGTGTTGACAATGTATTGCCTCAAACTCCATGCTCTTCTCATCAAACTGTATGTGTAAATGGGCTTTCTCTAGATTGAATTCCTTGAAATGATAATAGGAGCAGACGGTTTGGCAGAAGAGACAACCGGTACACTTCGTCGGATCATAGAGAAGAACCTTCTGCTCTTCTATATTAGTGTTCTTCATTCATTTCCCCCATTCGATTGAATTAGGTATAATTTAAATTTGGATTATTTAGAGTTTTCCCTTTAAAACCAAAATCTTATAGTAAATACTGGCCAATTATTAGTTGATGCAGATTGACAATTAAAGAGCATCTTATGGAATGGTTAAAGGATTGTTCAAGACTTGTGATACTAGGGATCGGTAACCCGCTTAGAGGGGACGATTCTGTAGGGTTAAAGATCGCGTGGAGACTTAGAGGTAAACTGCCCAAAAACGTTAAAATTATAAGAGGTGGCGTAACCCCGGAAAACTTCATTGGAAAAATTAGATATATTAAACCATCACATGTTCTACTGATCGATGCTGCACATTTTGGTGGAAAACCAGGTGAAATTAAACTTATCTATCCAGAGGAAATATCAGGCGTAGCTATATCAACACATGTAATACCGCTCTATATTTTGGCGGACCTTATACATGAGGAGATGGGTGCAAAAGTTATATTGCTTGGTATAGAACCTAAAGACCTAAGTCTAGGAGCAAAAATCAGTCCGGAAATTAGGGAGGCTATCGAGCGGAGTGTTGAACTAATTATAGATGTGATAAGAAGTTTGCGCATTAACTGAAGAAATACTAGATAATTAATTTCAAAAACATATTGTGAGTAGACAAAATAATGAGATGTTCTCATAGTGAAATCTTCCGTGGCTTTGATGCTTCAACTTCTTCAATAGCCGTATTTAACCCGCTATCCTCAATCAGATCTTTAAATTCAGAGAACTCGCTTGCAGATCCATGCATCATAATAATTTTCTTTGGCATTACCGCCCTTGCCATTTCAAGGGCATCCGATGGGGAAGCCGAGGGGGATGGAGAACCTATCGGCAATAAAGCTAAATCAATTCTTCCAGAAAATCTCTCTAGAGATTGAACGAAACCCGAATCTGACGCATGAAGTATTGTTATGTCATCTAGGGTTACAACGTACATGAGCGGTGAATCAGCTGGATGATCCGCCTCAACAGCCTCCACAATTATCCCATCTAATATCACCGTTTCCCCAGAATTCATAAGGATCAGCTTACCCTCCTCACTAATGGAGTTCTTTAGGCTTTCATAAGCTCCTTTATTAACTATAACTGGACAATTAAATTCTTGATGTAAGTTAAGTGTGGCTCCAGAGACGAAGTGATCGCTATGCTCATGAGTAATTAGGATAGCGTCCACTTTGCCTAAAATCTTTGCATCATCTCTGGAAATCTTTGAGGCGGGATCAATAATTATGGTATGTCTTACGGTTTTAAGAACAAATGTTGATTCGCCGAGAAAGAGAACGCTGATCTCCCTCTCCCCAACTTGTATTTCAGAAAAGGATTTGAATGGATTCTCAGTCTTACGCTGAGTAAATTGAGTAAATAAAACTACTGCCGCAATGGCAAAAACAGCGATAACTAAGGGAATGAGGAATTGCGAAAACCTTTTCAAGTCTCGTCTACCTCCAACTCTAATATTCTTCTCCCTCTAATATAAAATTAGCATTAATTTAAGATCTACCTAAATCAGTTAAGTAGGATAGAGTACATCTTTCAGGTTCTTCTATTTTATCTCCTACCATCAAACCAGCAAGCTGGTCTACAGAAGGGAAAAGTGGATGAATATTGGGGATGAAAGAAGAGAGTTTTATAATTAAATTATCGTTTTCTCCGTCTTTTTGTCAAATATATGAATTTTATTCTCATCAAATCTCATCCATACTTTATCTCCAATTGCCAGCTTCAGTTCTTCAGAAGACTTAGCCTTAATTATGTTACCATCGATTTTCAAATCTATGATGACTTCAGAGCCTAATGGTTCAACCACGTAAACTTCAGTTTTAATAGAATTCTTTGTTTCTGGCTCCTCTGTTATTATAATATTCTCTGGCCTAATGCCTAAAATAACCTCCGTACTTGTAGACTTCTTCTTAATAACCTCACCTAGAGAGTGTGAAATCCCTAAAGTAAATGCGCCAGCGTCTAGAATGTAGACTCCATCCTCCTCCCTAAGTGTGCAATCAATAAAATTCATAGGCGGTGTTCCAATAAAGCCAGCTACAAAAACATTTGCTGGACTATTGAATACTTCGGATGGTGTGCCTACCTGTTGCAGGGTGCCCTGATTCATTATGGCTATTTTATCCGCCATCGTCATGGCTTCAACCTGATCATGGGTAACATATACAGTTGTAACACCTAACTCTTTTTGGAGCCTTTTCAGTTCAGTTCTCATATAGACTCTCAACTTAGCATCCAAATTACTTAATGGCTCATCCATCAGGAAAACCTCTGGGTTTCTAACAATTGCTCTGCCTAAAGCTACCCGCTGCTTTTCTCCACCACTTAATTGCCCCGGCTTTCTATTTAAAAGATGAGAGATCTTCAAAAACTCAGCAACTCTCTTAACCCTTTCATCTATCTCATCCTTTTGGAACCCCCTCATCTTCAGTGGAAAAGCTATGTTATCGTAGACAGACATATGGGGGTATAATGCATAGCTTTGAAAGACCATTGCAATATTTCTTTCTCTAGGTGGGAGGTCATTTACCAGTTTATCCCCAATATATATCTCTCCCTCATCAGGTGTTTCTAAACCAGCAATACATCTTAATGTTGTAGTTTTTCCACACCCAGATGGACCAAGAAGAATGAAGAATTCTTTATCTTTAACCTCAAGATTCACATTATTAACAGCAATCACATTACCAAAACGTTTAGTCAAATTTTTGAGAACAACGCGCGCCATTTCAATTCTTAACCTCTTTTCTTCAATATTTTAGAGTAAAAAGACTTAAATAAATTTTTAATTAGTAGTTCCGCAAAAGAAAATAAACTTAAATATTTTCATGAGGTAGATTAAGATGGAGATTTCATGATTAGGTACTTATCTACTTCCATATCAAAAACATTAAGACAATTAAAGCGACCAGTTACTTTATTGGCTTTACCAGCAATTGCATTCCTAATATTCTTAGTAATTTATCCGACAGTTTATCTTTGGGGTATGATCTTCTTTTCCTTCCATCCTGCTAGAGATCCTTATCCAAGATTTGTTGGTTTAGAAAACTTCAGAATAATATTGTCTGATAGTGAATGCTGGGACAGCCTTTTAAGGACATTATTGGTTTTAAGCATGTCTGTGCCAGCCCAAATACTTTTAGGAATTCTATTGGCTTTGCTCTTTACGTCAAAATACACGCGTGGGAGTTTACTCTTGAGAGTTCTCATACTGATACCAATGATGATTCCATCAGTCATAATAGGGCTAAATTGGAAGACAATCCTTTACTCACATGGACCATTTAACGAGATTTTAAAGTCTCTTGGACTTGAGCCGCAACCATGGCTCAGCGCACCCTTCGGGCACCCCTCTAACACGCTTATATGCTTAGCTCTATTAGATGTATGGCAGTGGACACCCTTTGTAACGCTTGCAATGGTAAGCGCCTTTGAGAGTATACCAAAGGATGTTTATGAAGCCGCCGATATTGATGGGGCTAAAGGCTTTAAAATGTTTAGGTTCATTACACTACCGATGAGTAAGAGCACTCTTGTAACAATACTCCTACTTAGGGTTGTGGACTCTCTAAAAATATTTGACACAGTATATTCGTTAACCTATGGTGGTCCGGGCAGCAGCACAACAACTTATCCATTCTACATTTTTAAGACCGGCTTCACACTTATGAGTCTTTATCCTTCATATGGCTACACGGCCCTGCTCTCATTAGTTCTGTTGGGAGTGGCGACCGTTTTGACAACCATTATAATGAGGATTCTGAAAATTGAAGAGATAATTTGGGGGTGAAATTATGAAAAGAGAAGGTTTAACCATAGCTATGACAATAATTTCCTTTGCAGTAGTTCTATTGTATTTAAGCCCATTCATATGGATGATCGGAGTCTCATTTAAACCTATAGCCGAGTGGGGTGCACCCTACTTCCTCCCGCAGAATCCGACGCTTAGAAATTACATGGAGCTTGGTACTGGCGCGGTGTATGGTGTTAGAGGGCATTTTCCAGCGATAATACCCTACTTAATTAATAGTCTCGTATCTTCTTCAGTCAATTCTATTTTAACGGCGCTCTTAGGGGCAATGATAGCGTACACTATACAAAGATATAGGTTTGGTGGAACAAGACTTGCAACATGGATTTTGAGCCTAAGAATGATACCGCCAGTCGCAGTAATGCTGCCACTGGTTATAATTGTTAAAACCCTAGGAATATATGATACGGTGTGGGGTCTAATACTCATTTACCCCCTAATAACTCTTCCACTAACAACATGGTTAATGATGAGTGTAATTAAGAATGTGCCTAGAGAAACGGATGAAGCAGCCCTTGTGGACGGCTGCACAGAAATAGGCGCCTTCTTCAAAATAGTATTACCGCAGACAGGTTCAGGTTTAGCAGCATCGGCGACAATAGCCTTCCTATTCTCTTGGTCAGAGTTTCTAATACCACTATTGTTAACCCAGTCTGAGAGGGGTATGACTGTAACAGTTTTCGCAGCCTATTTCGCACAGGAGTATGGGGTTCTATGGGGACCGATGTCGGCTGCTGGAGTAGTGATAGCGCTTCCAGTAATAGTCTTTGCAATAGCTGTTCATAAATACCTGGTTAAAGGTTTGATCTTTGCTGCATAGAAATTAAAAAGAAAAAGGGGATTATTGGTTATTTATTCACCAAGATATTTTCTAAGTATATACCTCCATTCTGTAACTAAACCATTGATAGCCTCTTCAGCAGATACCTCTCCAGCTATGTACCTTGTAACCCACTTAGCTATCGAATCCTCTAGCTCCGGGTTTTCAGGCACATAGGTTCTTGTACCAGGATCCTGCAAAGCCTCTAGGAAGATTGAGAATACTGGATACCGGCTTGAAAGTTCTTGTATAACTGATTTTCTCACTGGGAATGATGATGCTACTTGCCAAGCTTTAATCATGGACTCTCTGCTCATCATGTATTGGCAGAAGAGCCATGCTTCCTTCGGGTTCTTGGAATATTTGCTGACGCCAACCTGCCATGTTCCATCTATTCCAACACCAGGAGCTTTTGCTACACCTACTTTACCAGCTATGTCCGGATATTCTTCAGGGGCTTTCTCCACAAAGTCTATGAACACGGAAGCCCATGAGCCCGCCCACATGGCTGCTCTTCCACGACCGAAATGCTCCATACATTGTGACCACTCTGTCTCCATGGGGGCTGTTTGGCACTCAGTGAGGTACTTAAAGAGCTTTAGGATTTTGATTCCCATATCAGTTATTTTTGGATCGAAAGCTGGCTCACCCTCTGATGTAAATAGATCGCCCCATGGTAGGGTTACTGGTCCACATGTTGCTAGCCCCTCGGGTGACCTCCTCCATTGCGCGAATAACCAACAGTACTCCCAGTGAATTGTATGAGTCCTCATAGCCATTATTGTATTCCCTATTTCTGTCGGAGAATTCGGATTGAATCTCCTAGTAAAGAATCTAGCCGTCGCCACAAGCTCCTCTAGTGTTGTGGGTGGTGCAAGCTCCATCGGTATTCTATTTACGTCTAATCCGCACTCTTCAATTATAGCTCTTATCTCATCATAATGCTCAGTTATCCAGCTTCTATATTGCGCCTTCATTTCAGAGCTTTCGAACAAATCTTTTCTATAAAACATTGCCATTACGTTGGTGCAAACAACATATCCTATACGTTTTCCTTCCCAATGGGCATACCTCTGATCCACAGACTCTATGAAATCGCCGTAATCCGTAAATATTTCACTATTCGGATACTTACTTTTTAACTCATCGAGAGTATAACAGTGAGGTGCGAAAGCACCAGTATAAATGCAGTCCCACATATAAACATCGAATTCGCCAGCCTTAACAGCCATGTCATGTAATTGTCTATCTCTCCCAGTCTCCCAATCAAAAAGTAATGTTTCAACCTTAATATTAGGATAATTTTTCATAAAGTCTTCAGCGATTGCTTGAATGCCCGGGGCGGCATGAGCTATAGCTACAACTTTAATCGTGACAACTTTTGGTAAAGTAGCATAATAGTAGTATACGCCACCAGCAATAGCTACGGCAGCAACAATTACTGCTATAATAATAGCTTGAAGACGAGTTATAGCCTTTTTATCCATGAATGCCCCCCACCTATTTTAATTGGGTGGATTAAATATATAAGTTTTTCATTCCCTATTAAAAGTAGCATTTTTATGGAAAATTCCAGACAATAAAGATTAGATAAATTTCCATAATTAATTACAAAGAACGATAACATTGAAAATCCTCTATATATTCAGATGAGGTGTCAATTACTGTGCATCTTGATAGTACTGCTAATTAATTCGCTTCATATAAGGTTAAGGTTTGAGTACTCATGCAGTATTGATACAGTTAAAGCTTTAAATGTTAATTCATTATTTTATACTTAAAAAATGTTGTGTTTATATGTGCGTGGCAAATCTGAGAATGGGGAGATGTTAATGTTATTTTTTGATTTTCACTCTAAATAGTCATGTTTTACATTTTATGGTCATGCGCACTAAGCGAATATAGGTGGTATTGCCTACCAAAGAATTTCTCCATTATTGGACAGAGACTTTCTTCCTTCCACCTGAGTGGGGATCCAACCAGCCTATCTAAATATACTAAAATTTCCACGCTTTGGACGCATCTCTTTTATTGATCACTTCAATAAGGTTAAGTAGGCTGTCTCTGACTTTTGCGTGGTCAGCTTTAAATTCATATATTGGATTCATTATTGTCAAAATTATTCTCCCCACGCATATTATAACGTCGTTATTATAATAAGCGTCTTCATTTATATTTTCCCCTAAAAATTAAGGGTCGAGGATGAAAGATTTTTGTTAACGATTACTGTGTTGTATAGCTGCCATCAATCACTACATTCTATCCAGTTATGAAGTCTGATTCATCGCTTGCTAAAAAAGAGCGCGAGATTTGCTATAGATAGCCCCAATAGAGCGAGACCTAGCCAGACAGCCCACCAATCTTCACTCTTGCAAAGTGGGGAGAGATTTTTCTCTTCAATTGCGCTCCTCCATTATTATAATGGAGTTATATAACTCCGTTATAATTTATAAGCTTTTCTATCCAAACGAAACTTAAGAACCAAAAGAATTATGAAGATAACATAATATAATGTAGAAAATTACATTCAATGGAGGTTTAATACACTTGCACGCAAGAAAAATTGCGCTAATTGGGGTCTTCCCCTCTCTTCATGTAGTCTTGTATTTTATGTCTTTTGGTTTGTGGCGTAATTGGGCAATTTACCTTGAACCCCTTGAAGGCGTTATTCTCGGCCCTCAAGTTGGTTTCTTAGCAGCCCTTATAGGCAGCGTTGTTGCTAGAATCATTAAACCTATAGATTTTTGGATGTTTGGGATATTCGCCGAACCCCTAGGTGTTTTGACAGCTGGCTTCCTCATTAAAGGGGTTTGGAAGCCCGTATTAGCCATCTATATCATAATGCTGTCAGCCTATTTTATTCACCCTTTAGGCAGCCAGCTCCCGCTATGGACAATATTAGATGTATTGCTCGCCCTCACACTAATATATCCAACGGCAAAGATTGGCAGAAAACTTTTTGAGGGAAATCCTAAACGTGTATCTGCATCCTTAGCTCTTATATCGTTTGTATCAACCGTAACAGATGCGTTAGTGAGAATTTTTCTATTTATTCCAATAGGCTTGTACGCTATCTTCGGCCTAACGCATGAAGCAGTATATGCCATTTTTATAGCCGGGGCTATTGACTCTTACATAGAGGACACGTTGGTCGTAGTGGTTTCTCTTATAATTGGAGCTCCACTATTTATAGCCATAAAGAAGATTCCAGAGCTCAAAATACTTAATTTTAGTAATAAGTAACCATGTGCCAATTGAGGTGGAGCGTTTGCCGAATTCTGTGCAGAAGAACTCCTCATGCCTAAATTCCATGTCGACTACTGATACTAGAACAAGGGTTGAGGATATCTGCCCATCCAGCGGCCTATGCTAGAATTTCTTCTCTCTTAAGAGAGTGGAAAATAATATTGCCCATGAGTTTCCGCCTTAAATATAGGAACTTCGAGAATAGGATAGAAATATATAGCAACGTGGTATACACAAAGAATCTAGGCATGGTATAAGGAGCACATAATATTCCATCAATTGTTAAACCGCAGACGGTGAAAGAGCAATCTTACCCTTCAGAAACAAATATATTTTGATGTCATTCATTCTCATCTAAAATTTTAATTAGGGGCCAGGAACATCTTTGTCTCATAAAGCGTATTTACAGTCTCTATAATTCTCTCATAGGAATTTTTATCTGCAATAGAAATATTTGTGATGACTAAACCGCTGGTAGTTGCTGGGTCATATATGACTGAATAAGTCATCGAAAGGAAGCGTGTTATAACGAAGCCGATTCTTTATAAAACTAAGCTCCTATCTAACTAATTATAGTCTTCCATTGATGCCTTATAGTACTTTTACGTATAATTTTCAATATGCTCTTAAGGAAACGGCGCTATCTTAATGAAGTCGTCAGATATAATTTCCTCGCTCTTCTCTATCTCAGAATACGCAAGGGCTCCTTAGTTAACTTATTAAGTGAAGCTTATGTTTATTTGCTGCTTATTTATTCACTCTAACTTTTACTCATCTACTCAACTTTAGTTTCTCCACGTAAAGATCTCCATTATAAATGAGCAAAAGGTTAGAGAGGGGGATGAAATTTATTGATGAAGAACATTAACTTAGAGTATAACTATGTTATGTTTATAAACTCCATCTTTATTAAAGATATTTAACGGTTAGCGATTATAAGGTGCTAATAACCCTGATCGTGGGTGAGCTAAAACCGGGAGTTATATAGGAGACTGAGGAGGTGAGAAATATTAAGATCTCGATCCGATTTAATAAAAAGAATTCTAGAGTTAAAGAAAGAGAAAAAGGCTGTTATATTGGCACATAATTATCAGCGCCCTGAGATTCAGAATATCGTTGATTTCGTCGGCGATAGTTTAGAATTATCTCTATGTGCAGCGCAGTCAGATGCGAAAATAATAGTTTTCTGTGGAGTCAACTTCATGACTGAGACAGCGGCTATTCTAAATCCTGATAAAAAGGTTCTTATACCGGATATTTAGGGCTTTAACCATTTTCTTTTAACTAAAGAAAACGTTGTGAATAAAAATGTTTCTACAAGAAAACCTATTCGCATTGTTTCTAGTTTGTTTTCCAATCTTGTCTGAGATCCTTCCTATATAAGGTCTCGGACGCTAAGTATGGAGGATTGGCACAATCAAGTATATTGCAGAGCTAAATAAGCCTAAGATACCCGAAAAGTTAGGAGATCCCCGAGAAGGTTGATAGGATTGTAGAGGAAGATAAGATTGGAAGTGAGGTCAGTTAATAGCCGTATACAGCAAGAATATGTCTCTAAAACCACTAAGACTGTTGGGAAGGCATGCGCTTTAATGGAAGCCGGCTTCGAGTATGTCTGCGAGGTTGACGGCGTTAAAATCTTCAGAAAGCCGAAGTATTAAAGGGAATTCTTGGATGAACCCCCTCATGATTTCCATGTGGTGGTGCGGGGGGTGGGGTTCGAACCCACGCAGCCCTACGGCAGCAGGTCCTAAGCCTGCCTCCTTTGACCACTCGGACACCCCCGCGTATAGACCAATGTACCAAAATAAAACTTTGTTGAAGAAGCAGAATAAATCTATTTCTTCATTATGCTTTTTGGGAGGAGATTTTGAGAGTTTTAGGCATTACTAGGATTTAGATTTTTTCCAATTTCCTCAAAGCTTACTATTTCCTCTAGTTTTTTACGCCTTCTTATTGAATGGAGTATTTTACTTTGGATATCTAGTTTTTTATGGGGATATCCTAGGGCGAGTAAGGCTACTACGCGATAGTCATCTGGTATTTTAAGCATTTCTTTAACATCATTCTCATTGAAGCTACCGACCCAACATGTTCCAAGTCCCTCAGCTGTTGCCGCTAAAACCATGTTTTGCATTGCTATAGCAACATCTATCATAAACCATTTAGGGGAAGCTTTTTGGTTTCCGCATCCAACAATAACGACAGGTGCTTCTTTCAAAAAACCTGCGAAAGGTGCTTTAGCAAGTTTTCTTCTCTTCTCAGAATCAGTTACGACTATAAAATGCCATGGCTGAATATTTCCTGCTGAAGGAGCAAGTCTAGCTGCTTCCAAAATCTTCTCAAGCTTATCTCTTGGAATAGGCGTTGGTTCATAAGATCTAATAGAACGCCTACTTCGAATAGCTTCGAATACATCCATATTATTAACTGAAGATTTTTACGTAAATTAACTCTTTCTACCCTGTCTACTTTTGTATTGTTATTTCTAATATATGGTTATTCAATTTTATAGTAGTCTTATTTATGTTTGGAGGATCTATTGGAAGCCTGATTTTCTGATTCTCGCCAATCCATATTTCAGTATAATCCCTACATGGATTAAATCTAACTTCCTGCTTTATACATGCGCGGTGAACAAATATCTTTACCTGATTTTCATCCTCAAAAACATCGATTAGAGGTTTCTCTATCTGACCATTATCCCTATAAATTTCAATTACATATTTTCTCCTCAAAAGATTTTCAATAATCTCAGGCTTTATCTGCGGCTCCACATCTTCAATCATCTTTCTAACCAAAACAGAGCAGAAGACATCTATATTCGATAAAGCTTCCTCAAAATTATTGTTCATGGGACACCATCTCGATTAATATTTTATTTACCACATATATTTCTCTTTTTCTAAGTTAAATTTAACACAAGAAAATTTATCTTGGAGTCCACAATTTGAATATGGAGAATAAATATGAAGATTAGGGCGCTGAAGGATCATAAATGCTATTGCTGTGGAACAGTGATTAGAAAGGGTGATGAATGTTTTGCTTTTCTTGTCGCTCCATTAAATCCCGATAAAAGCGAGTTTGACATCATCTACACTTGTCTTAATTGTCTAAACGAGGACTCATGTATAATTAAGATAAGAGAGCGCGGAGGCACAGTGAAATAAAGTATCTTCTCTACTTTGACCTCTCTATCTTTACTGATCTAGGTTGCGGTGTAATATGCTTGACTATTTTAACAATTTCCTCAATATGCTTACTATGTTCTTGCAACGCCTTATTTATCGCTATGTTGGCAATTATTGCTCCAACATTTGATATGTTAGCTAGACCGGAAACTATTGCCCTCAAATACGGTATTTCTGGCATCTCATACATGAATCTTTCAGCTCCAATTTCGAGGGAGTTCTTCATCTCAAGCACATTATTGGCGAGCTTAACGTCACCTGTGAAGATGCAGTCAACAGCTTTTTGGAAAACTGTTCGAACAGCCTCACCGAGTTCATAAATTTTCTTCGTTATATCCTCCCTCACTTTATCCCTATATATTTTGAGAGCTAAAACCTTTCTTGCTATATCTTCAGAGTAATCTCCTATTAGCTCTAAAGACTGAAGTATTAAACGTATAGCTGGCATGAAGAGTATATCTGTTATACCCATCTGTTCAGCTACTTCGAGTTTTCTCTGCGCATAAAGGAGTAGGCGAGTAGCCAAATAATAGATTGCATCGGCTTCATCCTCCCGCTCGATAGCTTCTCTCGCTAATGTCTCATTATTTTCTAGAAGGGCTTGCATAGATTCAAAGAGGATAGTTGAGACGATAAGAGACAATCGCCTAATTAGCATGTCAATCTTAAATCTGCTTGGATCCAGTGAGCACTGCAAAAGTATGCTGTTTGCGGTCTCCTCAAGTATACCTAGGCCGATAAGCTTACGTATTATTCTCCGCACTTCATCTACATGAGCTTTTTCTATCCGATTTGAGGAAACAATCCTAATAACGTTACGACCAAGAATATATCCTCCAACTATTATTCTCTCAAGAATGCCGCGTTCATCGCAAGCATCAACATTAATTACATATTCCTCTTCAATTTCCTCTTGGCGCATGGATTGGCTTGGTATAATCCTTAATGTACCATCCTTCTCTGATATAATAAAGACTAGATCGCCTGGTTTAATGCCATTCTCCTTTATCCATTTATTTGGGAGAGAAACTGTTACCGTTGAGCGCCCAACCTTTTGTAGTTTTCTGCTTTCCATTTTCTTAATCACCTTGGAATATACAATTTTTACCATTCATTATTTTATTTGCATCAAATATATATTTTTCGTTTGTATTATATATCACTCAAAAATAAAGGAGGTTGATATATGCCAAAATGGAAAACCGTAAGTATAAGGCAAGAATTAATAGATGAAGTTGAGAAAGCAGTTAAAACTGGAAGATATAGGAGCATATCAGAATTCGTCTCGGAAGCAATAAGGCTACGCCTAGAAGAACTGATGCGCGCTAGGGGGATCCCAGCTGAAAAGAGAAGGGAGGTTTTAGCGACAGCCAAAGAACAAATGCTATATACGCCAAAACATACATGGGCTCAAATAACACCTGAAGGAAATATACGTGTTGGGTTATCTGACTACGCTGCTAGGCACCTTAAGGGCATAGCTCACGTTATGACGGAGCCTGTTGAAAAAGAGGTTAATAAGATGGAGCCAGTGGGAGTTGTTGAAACATGGATGTTTATGTTCGACATTTACGCACCAGTCAGTGGAAAAATTGTCAAGATTAACGAGGACCTAAAGAATGAACCATACTTGATAAATGAGGATCCATACGATAAGGGCTGGATACTTGAGATTAAACCCAAGAACTCCGTAGTTCTTGAGGAGGAGCTAAGTGATCTATTAAGCGCTAGGGAATACAATAAGTGGGTAAGCAAGCTAGAAGGTAGACTTCGTGAGTAAATACGGTTTTGCTCATTAGCAAAACCCAAATCCTATTTTTTAAGGTTTATGACGTAACTTTTTAGTTATTAGGGGAGATTGATGCTGGATTTAATACTGATCCTCTGCCTTACTGCCATGGGCTTCTTTGTCGGGACCCTGTCAAGCTTCTTTGGTTTTGGTGGGGGCTTCATTATTGTGCCATTCCTCGTTAGCTTGGGTTTTCCAATTAACATATCCGTTGGAACAAGCACAATGGAGATTTTCATATCATCTCTAATTGCATCATTAAAACATAGACGCTTAGGTAACGTGGGGATGAAAGCAGGCTTAATAATTGCCTTCGCCTCAATCGTTGGAGCGGAATTTGGGGCGCAATTAATCGAATGGCTTGAAGGGAGCAGCATACAACACATGGATATCTTAGTGAGTCTAATATACGTCTTAGTCTTATACTCAATCTCGGCATATATGACTTATGAAGGCCTAATCTCCAAGCGTAGAGGGGGCTCTGAAAAGAAGTTTTGGCGCGGACCTAAAATCCCACAATTCACAATTACTATGCAGCAAGACATGAAGCCAACATCAGCCTGGGTATTGGTTATAATTGGCTTTCTTGGAGGTTTATTCGCTGGCTTCTTAGGCACTAGTGGGGGCCTCATTCTAGTTCCATTACTAATTTATGTCGTTGGCTATAAGCCATCCGTTGCCGCTGGAACATGCATCTTTGAAAGGTTATTGAGCTGTTTGTATGCATCCTTAACGCACACTCTTAAGGGGAATATTGATTTCATGTTGGCGGCTCTCATGTTTCTCGGCTCTTTAATCGGCGTGCAAGTTGGGGTTTCGGCAACCAAATATATTAGTGAGGCAAGCTTTAAGGGAGCCCTCGTCCTATACTTAGGCTTCATCTCCCTGAGCGTCATGATGAGGTTGATCTCGCTCTTATTCGGAATATTCTTTCTTGAGATCCTTTCGCGGCTGATTATATTCCTAGCGTCCTTCTCCATGGCATTGCTCATAATAGCATTTCTTATAGGCAAAATATGAAACCCAAAATTATTATATAAGCGCTGGGATAAATTGTAAGGTGAAAGAAATCTCTCGAATACTAGGGCTGGAGTGATGCATAAATATGCTTGGTGAGAATATCCTTGAGGTTTTATCTAAATGGCTATCTTCGCTTTTTCCAACTAGTATTATTCGCTCTGAAGAAGATAGAATTGAAGTGTATGAGGTTGAGGATGGATATAGTATAGGGTATAGGGTGGCATATTGTATAGTGACTAGATGTGATGTTGAATTATCTGAATGCTATAGAAATCTGGGTCAATGTATAGTCTACTGTGTGGAGAATGGTTTTGTCCCGACGTATATTGCTGTTCCAGAAGACTATCCGCATATAAGAAGACTAGAGAGAATCTTGAGCGTGATAAATATACCAATAGGCCTAGTTACCGTAAGTCCAAGTGGCGAAGTAAGGGTTGTCATTAAGCCTCACGTACCATAGACTCTATGGAAGCCCAATAAATTAGACTTAAAGTAAATTTAACAAGTAAACTCTTAAATATTCCATACCCTACCTCATTTAAGAAAAAGGAAAATTTTGGGCTAACTGAGGCGTAAAGCCTTGTTAAAAGAAGATAGGCGTTTACAAATTCTTGAGAGGGTTATGAGGGAGCATAATTATCAAAGTAGTGCCCTCTTAGAGATACTGCACGCGGCGCACGAGATCTATGGATATTTCGATAGGGGCATCTTAGAATATATTTCTAAAAGATTAGGTCTCCCACCGAGCCACATTTACGGCGTGGCATCATTCTACCACCTTTTTAAGTTTAGGAAGCCTGGTGAGCATGTAATTTCGGCATGTATGGGAACAGCGTGTTATGTGAAGGGTGTTGAGGAGATAATATCGGCGATTGAGAGAGAATTCAATGTTAAGCGTGGCAGCTCGACGCCGGATGGGCGTCTCTCGCTTTTTATTACCCGTTGTATTGGTGCATGTGCTATGGCTCCCAACGTAACTGTTGATAACGAGGTTATTGGGAAAGCGACTAAGGAGGTTGTTTTAGAGAGAATAAGAAAGATTCTTGGGGGATGAGTTTTGAAGCCGGAGGATATTTTGAGAATCGCTAAAGAAGAGGTTGAGAGGCAAAAGACCTATAAGTATAGAATAAATGTTTGCTGTTCTAGTGGATGCCTACCTTTCGGTGCACTACAAGTTCTTAAAGCTTTTGAGGACGCCGTTAAAGTGTTTGGTCTTCAGGGCGAGTGTAAGGTCTCAAGGACTGGATGCATTGGAACATGCTCGGTTGGTCCAGTAGCCTTGATAGAGCCAGGCGGCTACCTATACCAGAATATTACCACCGAGGATGCAAAAAAGATAGTTAAAAACCACGTAATTTCCGGAGAACCGGTGAGAGAGCTGCTTTATGCAAATGAAGCCTTCTTCAAGAAGCAACTTAGGCTTGTCCTTAGGAACGCTGGTAGAATAGATCCGCTTAGAATAGAAGATTACATAGCAGCTGGCGGATATTCGGCGCTGATAAAATGCTTAACAAAGATGACTCCAAAAGAGGTTATAGATGAGGTTACTGCGAGTGGATTGAGGGGGCGTGGGGGTGCTGGTTTCCCAACAGGGCAGAAGTGGAATTTTGTGGCTAGAGAGAGAAATACGCCGAAATATGTTGTGGCAAACTTAGATGAGGGCGATCCAGGAGTATTCGCAAATAGAACCCTGGCAGAGGCTGATCCACACGCGATAATTGAGGGCATGGCTATAGCCGCCTACGCTGTTGGGGCTGAGAAAGGCTACATTTACATTAGGGCTGAATACCCCTTAGCAGTTCAAACATTAAGGGAGGCTCTAAAGCAGGCTAAATCAATGAATCTTATAGGGAAGAGTATCCTCGAGACCGAGTTCAGCTTCGATGTTGAGTTGAGACTTGGTGCTGGAGCGTTTGTCGCTGGTGAGGAGACTGGTATACTTGCGTCTATTGAGGGTCGGAGGGCGATGCCTAGACCGCGCCCACCATACCCGGCTACATCCGGATTGTGGGGTAAGCCAACACTCATACAGAATGTTGAGACCCTAGCGAATGTTCCGCTCATAATATTTAATGGCGGAAGATGGTTTGCCAAAATTGGGACTCCAAAATGCACTGGGACAAAATGTTTCTCGCTTACTGGCAAGGTTAATAACCCTGGCCTCATAGAGGTTCCGATGGGAATCACCCTCAGAGAAGTTATCTTTGAGATAGGAGGTGGAGTTCCAGCTGGAAGAAGATTTAAGGCGGTTCTGGTTGGCGGCCCCTCTGGTGGATGCCTCCCCGAGAGTCTGCTTGACCTCCCAATTGATTATGAGTCTTTGACTAAGGCGGGGGCTATAATGGGCTCCGGCGGCATAGTTGTGATAGATGATGAATCATGTATGGTGGATACGGCATGGTTCTTCACAGACTTCTGTGTTGATGAGTCATGTGGTAAGTGTGTCCCATGTAGGGTTGGGCTTCTTAAGATGAGAGATATTCTTGAGAGGATCATGAGGGGGGAAGGGCGATTAGAAGATTTAGACCTCCTAAACGATTTAGGTGGATATGTGAGGGACGTAAGCTTGTGCGGTTTAGGCCAAACAGCCCCGAATCCCGTCTTAACAACCTTGCGCTACTTTAAGGATGAATATGTAGCTCACATTGTTGATAAGAGGTGCCCTGCTGGGAAATGCTATAAACTCCGACGGGAGATCGTGGAGGAGGCTTAGTGGGGATGAGTGGCGCCGGAACCGTTAAGTTGAAGATTAACGGTATTGAGGTCACCGCCTATGAGGGGGAGACTATTCTTAGTGCTGCAAATAGGGTCGGAATAAGAATCCCAACACTATGTTATCTAGAGGGGTTAAGCAGTTATGGTGGCTGCCGCCTCTGCATAGTTGAGGTTAAAGGCTCACCTAGGCTTTTCCCAGCGTGCACGACACCAGTCAGTAATGGTATGGAGGTGATCACGGACTCTGATAAGCTGAAGAAGTATAGGAAGATGACTATAGAGCTGTTGCTCTCAGAGAAGCCTCACATATGCGCTGTATGCGTTGCAAATGGTAATTGTGAGCTGCAAGATTTAGCGAAGGAATTAGGTGTCGACCGCCTGAGGGTAGAGCGGGAGTGGGCTAGACAGAAGATAGATTTGACACATGACTTCTTAGTTATAGATAATAATAGGTGTATTCTGTGCACTCGCTGTGTTAGGGTATGCGATGAGATAGAGGGTGTCCACACACTGGATATAAAGGCTAGGGGGAAAGACTCGCAGATAATTATAGACATGGATGATGACTGGGGTTCATCCTCCTCATGTACATCATGCCGCAAATGCGCTAGGGTCTGTCCCGTTGGAGCAATATATGTGAGGGACAAGCCGATCTCTGAAACTAAGAATAAAGATATAGCCAACTTCATAGTGACTAGGAGGCGAAGATGAAATGGTTAGAAGTGGGAAGATTAATTTTGCAACGGTCTGGCTCAGCGGCTGCTCAGGCTGCCACATGTCATTCCTAGACCAAGATGAGCGCCTACTGGAGCTCGCTGAAAAGATAAATTTAGTTTATAGCCCACTTATGGACATTAAAGAATTCCCAGAAAATGTTGATGTAACAATTGTTGAGGGAGCAGTCGGGAACGAGAATCAGCTAAACCTGCTCAAGACCGTTAGGGAGCGTACAAGGATACTTATAGCCATCGGGGACTGCGCAGTAACTGGAAATGTGACGGCACTAAGAAATACCCTAGATAACGGCTCTGAGGAGGTTCTCCGTAGAGCATATATAGAATTGGCTGATGAAAATCCAACAATACCGGTTGATATTCCGAAACTACTGAGGCGTGCATGCCCACTAAACGAGATTGTTAAAGTTGACTACTTTATTCCAGGCTGCCCGCCCTCGGCGGGTCTCATAAATTATGTGTTAACCGAGATATTGGAAGGTAGAATACCAAATATGGAGGGTAAGGCGAAGTATGGTTAAGAAAGGAGAAAATCTAATAGAAATAGACCCGATAACTAGGATTGAGGGGCATGCTAAAGTAATAATTCACCTATCAGATGACGGGAGCGTTAAAGAGGCTAGATTGCATGTAGCAGATTTTCGTGGCTTTGAAAAATTCTGCGAAGGGAGACCCTTTTATGAGATGCCAAGCATAATGTCAAGAACTTGTGGTATCTGTCCAGTGAGTCATCTTCTAGCCTCTGTAAAGGCATGTGACGATATATTAGCTGTAAGCATACCTAGAACTGCTGAGCTTCTAAGACGCCTGATGCATATGGGGCAGATAATTCAGTCACATACATTAAGCTTCTTCTTTCTATCCTTACCAGACTTCCTTTTAGGCATGGATTCGGATCCTCTTAAGAGAAATGTTTTTGGACTTATGGAGAAACATCCAGACATAGTTAAGCAAGGAATAGCTCTCAGAGCCTTTGGGCAGAAAATAATCGAGTATTTGGCTGGTAAAAGAATACATTCAAGCGAATGGATTGTTCCTGGAGGCGTAGCTAAACCGTTTACAAAGGAAAAAAGTGAAAGAATTCTGAGCGAGTACAATAATGCTTTAAGAATCACGCTTGAAAACATCTCTAGGTTTAAAAATATCTTAGAAAAGATGGGCGGAGAGATTGAGGATTTTGGTGATTTCCCAACTTATTACATGGGTTTGGTTACACCTAAAGGTGAATTGGAACATTATGATGGGTTAATAAGAGTTGTTGATGAGAGGGGTCAAATAGTTGCTGACCAGATTGATCCAAGAAAGTACTATGAGTATATTGGGGAAGCTGTTGAGCCATGGTCATATATGAAATTTCCATACTATAAGCCATTAGGATACCCAAGGGGTAGTTATAGGGTTGGTCCACTGGCGAGACTTAACATAATCTCACGATGCGGCACACCGCTAGCGGATAGAGAATTAGAGGAATTTAGAAAGTGGGGTAGAAATGGCATTGTCCAAAATACTATGTTATATCATTATGCGCGCCTGATTGAGATATTATTCTGCATGGAAAAGATTTTGGAGATTTTAGAGGATCCGGAAACATACTCCGATCATGTTCAAGCTAAAGCCTCTGTCAACAAATATGAGGGTGTTGGTGTTGCTGAGGCACCTAGGGGCATACTCATACACCATTATAAGATTAATAGGCATGGCTTAGTTAATTGGGCTAATTTAATAATTGCAACAGAGCATAATAATCTAGCATTTAATATGGCTATAACACAGGTAGCAAAGAAGTATTTAAATGGGAAAAAAATAAGCGAAGGACTATTAAATAGAGTTGAAGCGATAATACGAGCGTTAGACCCGTGCTTAAGCTGCGCAACGCACTCATGGAATACCACATCTCTAGTAATTGAATTGTACGATTCGACGGGAAGACTTATAGATAGGTTAGCACAATGAGAGTTAAAAGCTAAAATTTTAAGAATTCCCTATATTTCTATCAATCGAGAAAATAGTTTTTGGTGAAGCATTTGTCTCCTAGGAAACCTAAAATTAACTTAAAAATTGCTGGTACATATGCGCTATATTTATCCATAATTATTTTACTTCAGTATATGTTAGTGACGGACTTTATCTATAGGGGGTTAACTGATCCCGCTTTACTTAAAGTCTCATTTGAAGATGAATTATTTCAAATTTATGTGAGCATACTACTGTACTTGATTCCATTGAATGTCATCGCGATCGCTTTATTTAGCTGGATTCAATTTGAAAGAAACTTCTCTAAAATTCGCGCTAAGAATGTATTATTGGCAAAGGCTGGAAAGATGGGCGGTGAGATTGCATCGCTTAAAATAATCAGTTTATCTCAATCAATTTATGTTAGATCTCTATCTATCGCGCTTTTATTTGCATTTTCACTTCTCATCACGTTCATTTTAGTGAATCCATCCGCCCCCTACGAATTTGCGGTGAACCTTTATTGGAATAATGCCTTTTTCAGGAGCCTAATTTTATGGTCTAGGCAAATCAATTCATTATTAACGAATGCTTTAGGCTTATTTGCAGCATCTTTTAGAACTGCTCTTTTGGGTTTAGTTAAGCCATTTAGTGATGCGTTCTCCGGTCTTAGTATCACGTGGAAATATCTAATTTGTCAAAATATTACTGCTTGGACTGTCTCTATCCTCACAATAATATACGTCAGATATGGTAAAAGACGGAAATCTGCCTAAAAAATTCCTTCTTCTTCAGATATTTTCCTTATGGCTTCATCTCTTAATAGTCCCTGCTTCTGGTACTCATTTATTTTATATTCTAGGGCGTAGGTGCTCCCCCAAATCTTAATATATTTATTGCATAATCTCCTATAGAGATCGTCAATATTTTTTGGTTCACGTTGCCATCTAATCCGATCCTCCGTAAGCTTTCTGCGAACATGCTCACTTTCCAATCCAGCTAGGACACTGTTAAAATTGTTTAGAAAACTATCTATTTTGGAGCTAACGCTATAAATCATCATGGGAATGATTATTAGTCCAATCAATGGAATAGGTGAGCGAAGAAGAAGACTCAACCCAATAAATATTATGATGGAGGCAAGTGACATAAAGACAAGCCTATGATAAATAAAGATAAACTCAAGAGAGCTTACGTCTCCCTCAGGCATAAGCCTTATTTTAAGCGTAACACCAGTCCCTCTGCCAATATTGATTTTAAAAAGTCTTTTTTCATTCTTTTCCTCAATTACTTCGCTTGAAATTTGGGATAATGCTTCATGAAGCCAACTGGCTGGTGCCCTAATAAATTTTTGGTATCTTGAGGGTAACTTAAGAGAATACATGGCTCCTCAATAATCTTATTGTTACGCTAGAATAAATTAGTTTGGTTTTTATAGTTTTATTTTGAGAATTTACTTCTATTGAGAGCTACAAGTATCAGTGAAATTAATAAGAAAGGAACGTAGGCGCCTAAACCTAACAAAATTAATATACTTATTACATCAGGGCTAAAAGGGCTACTTATGGCGGCTAACGTAATTAGGCCAAATATAATGCCTACTAGAGACGTCAGCGTGACCACGTAAATCGTCCATCTCCTTGCCCTAATTATGCTGTAGGAGGAAAACATGTTGAGGGCGCTAATTAACGCTAAATGGAAGGGCAAGTAAGACGACTGGGTGAAGTAAGACAATAATGTGATAATGAAATAAGAAAGCAACATGGCGCCAGTAATAAAATAAAGAAGAGCTATAATAAGTAAAGATCTGGGGCGACTTACTTTTTCGCTATTGCTGCTCATTCTATCGGCACTTCCATTAAAGGTTTACTCATACTTAGTTTAGGAAAGATATTTACGATTATATTTTCTTATGGCTTATAAATCTTCAAGGATAAGAGGCGGAAAAGATTTGAACAACTTAAATCTCTTCATATCCCCAATGATGTATTTCAGTGGCTACCAGAAGGAGATTGAATCAGCGAAATATGTTGTTTTCGGCGTACCCTTCGATACTACTAGTACATTTCGCCCCGGGGCTAGATTTGCACCTTCAGCAATTAGGGAGGCATCGCTCAATATTGAAACATATAGTTTTAGGTCAGGGGTTGATATTGAGGACCTGAATATTCATGATGCAGGAGATCTTCATGTAAGCGGAAATATTGATGAGACTATGAAAAGGATAGAGCTTGTTTGTAAAGATATATTTAGGAGCGGGAAAATCCCCATAATAATTGGGGGCGAACACACGATAACTTTTGGAGCCGCTAAAAGTATTGATGGCGACTTTATATTAGTGAGTTTTGACGCGCATCTAGATCTAAGAGATGAGTATATGGATAGGAAACTATGCCATGCAACATTTATGCGTAGAATACATGAGGAGATTAAACCTAAAAAAATTATTGAAATCGGAACAAGGGCTGTATGTAAAGAGGAACTTCAATACGCTGAAAACAACAGCATTAAATATTTAACCACGCAGCGAATAATGCGTGTGAAATTAGAGAAAATTCTGGAGGAGATTAAAGAAGGTATCGGGGAGAATGATAAAATCTATGTTACGCTTGACATGGATGTTTTAGATCCAGCATTTGCGCCAGCAGTCCAAAATCCAGAGCCAGAAGGATTAACGATAAGCATGCTTCTAGATATTTTACTTGGACTATGCGATCGACGCTTAATTGCTTTTGATGTTGTTGAGGTAACACCGCACTATGACTCTGGTATAACGGCTATACAAGCTGCCAAGATAATATTTGAGCTCCTCTCACATCTACACAGACTAAACTTAATGGGTTAAATTGGCTTAAGCTCCTCTAGACTTGGCTTTAAAAGAAAAGTATGGATTAACCTTAGCGGCGAGCGATGAGTTTAGGGTAGATAATGCTAAAAGCGGTTTTGAAAAAGTCTGAGAATAATGGAAAGAATTAAGAGGCGCCCTTTCCGCATGAAAGAAGATTCTGCTTGAGTGAATTGAGGGAAAATATTAATTAGCCGCGGCTCTAACTATTTGAGGAGATGAATCCTATGAAAGAGACTATACTTGAGGTGCAGAATTTAAGTGTTGAGGTTTCTGGGAGAAGAATATTGAATGATGTAAACCTGCAGATACGTAAGGATGAAGTTCATGTTTTGTTCGGACCAAATGGATCTGGTAAAAGTTCCCTAATAATGGCTATTCTAGGTTTTCCAGTATATAGGATTGTTTCAGGAAGAATATTGTTTAAGGGAAAAGATATAACCGATCTTCCAACAAATGAACGAGTTAAAATGGGTATAAGCGTGGCATTTCAGAATCCACCAGCAATTAGAGGCGTTAAGCTTGGCGGCATTCTGAAATATCTGGTACCGCATGAGGAAAAAATAAATGATATTGTTGCGAAAGTAAAGCTTCCGCGGAGTTTTCTTGAAAGGGATATAAATGTAGGTTTCTCAGGAGGAGAGATTAAGAAGTCTGAAATGCTCCAAGTTTTAGCTCAAGGGGGTGATTTTATAATACTTGATGAGCCGGATTCGGGCGTTGATGTTGAGAATTTGAGGATTCTAGGCGCTGTTGTGAGTGATATGTTGAGAAATCGCTCGGCTTTAATAATTACTCATCTAGGAGTTATACTCCAATATATTAACGCTAATGTGGCTCACGTTTTAATGAATGGCACAATCGTTTGTTCTGGTTCACCAGTAAGGATTCTGGGTCAAATACTTAATGAGGGTTACGCGTGGTGCGAGAAATGTCAGCAAGTAAAGACGCTGCGCTGCGAGCTATAAATAAGCCGGCTGCGCTGGGACCGGATTTAGATATAAGCCAATATTCTAGGCAGCCTAAAAATTGGGAACCTTGTCCAATTTCAAATCTTCCAAAAGATATCCTGCAAAGAGCTCTCGAAGTAGGCGTTCTTCCAGTGCAAGAGGGTAGATCTGCAACCTTCTTTCAAATAGACCACTCAGTTATTTTTAGAGCTGTTCAGAAACTTTTTGAGGATAAAATTGAGGTGATGAGCACAAAGGAGGCTCTGGAAAAATATAGTTGGCTGAAGGATTATTGGTGGAAAATTGTTAGCGTTGATACAGATAAATATACGGCTTTAGCAGAGTTAGCGTGGGATCAAGGATACTTTATCAGAATATTTGAGGATCAGAAGGTCACGATACCCCTACAAGCATGCCTTTTTATATCGACCGAGAATTTGAACCAAAATGTCCACAATATAATAGTTGCTGAGCCGGGTTCAGAGGCACAAATAATAACTGGTTGCACACTTCATTCTAGCGTTCAACGTGGGTTACATGTTGGCGTAACAGAATTTTACATTAAAGAAGACGCTAAGCTGACATTTACCATGATCCATAATTGGGCTCAAAACTTTGATTCAAGACCTAGATCTGGGGCAATTATTGAGGATAGAGGTGTATTTGTGAGTAATTATATTTGCCTTAAGCCTCTCAAAAGCTTACAGATGTATCCTGTTGCATATTGTAAGGGTGTGGATTCTCGTGCTAGATTTAACACGATTATTTATGGAATGGGTAACTCATATATTGATGTTGGATCAAAAATAGTCCTTCAAAATGATGGGAGTAGAGGAGAGATAATATCTAGAGCCATAGCGACTGATAGGGCACAAATATACACGAGAGGTTTCTTGCAGGGTGAGCATGAAAATACGAAAGCTCATTTAGAATGTAGAGGTCTACTATTATCTGATGAGGCTATGATATATGCTGTGCCAGAGCTTGTAGCTGAAGCTCAGGGCGCCGAGCTATCGCATGAAGCAGCTGTTGGAAAAATAGCTGAAGAACAAATTCAATATTTAATGGCTAGAGGATTCTCAAGGAGCGAAGCTGAAGCGTTAATAGTAAGAGGATTTATGGATGTCAGTATATTTGGGCTGCCAAAAGATCTGGAGAGAGAAATCCAAAAAATGATCGATATAACAACGGGACGCGCACTCTAGCGAAAGTTTATATTGAAGATAAGAGGTCATTTAGAAATTCATAAGCAGAAAAATTTTCTAGGGAACCTATATATGGGGCTTCATACAATTATTCCAAGAATTTTTGGACAATTAGATAGGAGGTTTAAAGTTTTACTTGCGGCAAGGGGGAAAGTTTTCAGCCTGAAAAGGGAGGGAAGAGTTCAGGGTATAAGCGGATATTCGATATTATTGGATCACTCACACATTTACATGGAATTAGTTATTCTTCTCCTATTATTAGTTGACGTTTTAATTTTAGTTCCAGTATTTACGTAGATGCCTGAGGGACTTGATAGAGAATAAACACAATAAATGAAAGTTTTCAGGTATTGGGCTTAATTAAATAATCTAATATTTTTCTTTGCATACCGCCTTCCTTTAACCCGATTACATACTCAATTATTTCATCAACTCCCTTAAATTTTAGGTTTAGGAGTCTAGTGAAGCCCCAGCCAGCGCATTTTATGCTGGAGATAACAGAAGCTGCAGTTACAGATTTCATTATATCATTTGTCTGCTTATAAGCGGCTAAAAAGGACCCGCACCACGTGTCTCCGGCACCAGTTGTATCTACAACTTTTTCAAGAGGGAATTTTAAGGCTGGCACCATTTGGATATCGTTGTTCTCTCTGCTTATTATTGCGCCCAGCTCACCTAAGGTTACAATAAGCATCTTAGATCTCAAAGATTTTAAGGCTGCTGAAAGACTTTTCGTATCTGTTAAGGCTTTTGCCTCAGAATCATTTAATATGAAAAAATCAACTTCCGAAGCTATTTCTTTAAGTATACCCTTATTTTCCCCTCTAATATATCCTATCCAGGCGTTAACTGAAATTTTTGCTCTAGGTCTTTTCGCCCTAATCAACTGTATGATTTTTTTTACTTTAGCTGGCGGTAGTGGTGAAATATGTATAACACTATCAGATCCAATGCTCTCAATCGGTATAAGTGAGGGTGATATATTAAGACCCGCTCCATACTTAGCCTCCAAATATTTTGCTTCCCAAAGTTCGTTATATTTTATGCTAAACCTCGTTGATGGAGTCTTTGAAATCTTTAAATATCGTCTTGGAAACATGTCTAATATATTTAAGAACGGGTAATCTTTACCCACAACTGAAATCAAACAAACATTTTCGAAAAGAGTTCTCGCCGCTATAGCAGCGTAAAGGGCTGCTCCACCTGGCTGCACATTATAGCCGTTCACGTTTCGGATTTCATCGACCGAAACATGTCCAATAAAGAATATTCTATTCGTCATGGTTCACTGTCACGCTTCATTCTTCAATCAGGTGCTCATACTCTGGTCTTTAAGGTTAAATTCGATCTTTAAGAGGTTTAAAGGAACCTTAAAAGACTATGTAATATGGCAATATTGTAAAGAAGCATATTTGTAGATCTTTGGAGAAAATATCTCTCTCATAATATTCATCCAGATCCTAAATAGATCCGTGAAATTTTTCAGCAAAGATATAAATTTTCTCTCCATAACTTTAAAAGAAGGAAAATGGGCATTAAAGATGCTATGAATAAAATAGATCTAGAGTACTTAAAGAAGCACCCTAGATCTAAAGAACTATATGAAAGGGCTAAAAAGGTTTTCGCTAGAGGAGTAACACATGATTCACGGTACTTTGAGCCAATGCCAATTTATTGCGTTAAGGCCAAAAATTCAAGAAAATGGGATGTGGATGGAAGCGAGTATATTGATTATTGGATGGGACATGGGGCTCTAATTTTAGGGCATGCTAATCCAATCGTAACTAGAGCTGTCATTGAGCAGGCACGTAAAGGAACCCATTTAGGTGCCTCACATGAGATCGAAATAGAGTGGGCTGAAAAGGTTACTCGCTTAATACCATGTGCTCGTGGCGGATTCGTTGAGTTCACGAGTTCTGGAACTGAAGCAACCATGATGGCGATTCGTATAGCGAGAGCTTACACTGGGAAAAGAAAAATTATAAAGTTTCTATCACACTTTCACGGTTGGTTCGATTATACAGTAGTGGATTACAATCCAATATACTCACCACCTCTCGTGGGAAGCTACCCAGCTGGTATACCCCCCGAAACATGCCAGTATACGATTGTTCTGCCACCTAACGATGTTGAGAGTGTTGAAAAGACCATTGAAAGTGGGGATGTGGCGTGCGTTATACTTGAACCTGGCGGGGCATCTATGGGGCTAATACCAATAGACGAAGTTTTCCTTAAGAATCTAAGGAAAGTAACCAAAGATTACGGTGTCATCTTAATATTTGATGAAGTTGTGACAGGATTTAGGGATGCTCCTGGTGGCGCTCAGGAGCGTTACGGTGTAATACCAGATCTATCAACTTTAGGTAAGATTCTTGCTGGTGGTTATCCTGGTGGTGCTGTTACCGGAGGAAAAGAGTACATGAGTTTACTCGAATTTAAGGTTGAAGGTAGAAGAGACTTAGGGCGGATAAGTCATCCTGGAACATTTAACGCTAATCCAATTTCAGCAGTCGCTGGAAATGCCTGTTTAGGTTTAATACTTAATGGTAAGGTTCATCCAATGATTAACCAGAAGGGGGATATGTTAAAACGTGGATTAAATGATGTTATTGGGGATAATCGTGTTGATGCTTTAGCTTGGAGCACAACGCCATCAATAATATATGTTGGGTTCGGAATAGGTCCTGAAGATTTAAAGATTTCAGATATTGAAAGCTACATTAGATTCCAAAAGAAGAGGGAGGAAAATCAGAAGATTATGCGTATGCTTGAGAAAGCCTTAATAAATAGAGGGATACATCCAATGGGTTCAAGGTTCATTTTATCAATCGCTCACACAAGAAAGGATATCAATGCCACAATAGAGAAATTTGATGAAGCAATAAAGGAGCTTAAGTCTGAAGGGATTTTAAAGGGCTAATTTGGAATATTTATTTATTTTAAGGTTCATTCTCTCGGTGTTTTTCTCTCTTTCAAATAAATTAATGTTTATTTTATTAAAAGGATCTTGATGAAACATAACAATTATGTAGATATGTCAATGAT
>Ga0209394_1000503_pt1 | contig 30309 bp, 30 predicted proteins | sample JNZ201metaG_FD_184122 | JGI IMG/M metagenome (GOLD analysis project Ga0209394, IMG submission 184122) | Hot spring microbial communities from Jinze hot spring, China to study Microbial Dark Matter (Phase II) - JNZ 20120812A (SPAdes) (version 3) ...
GTGCTCCGGTAGTATAGCCCGGCCAAGTATGGCGGCCTCTCGAGCCGCAGACGCGGGTTCAAATCCCGCCCGGAGCACCAATACCTTTAGTTCTGGTGCGCTTACACATCATCTTCTCCCGCAAAAATTATGGCATAACGACCTGCAAAAACCGTTTTAGAGGTCTCTTTTACCAACGTATTCTCCGTCTAAGCTTGGGTAAAATGTTGTTCTCTAGCTTGATTCTTACATCTTTGAAGCTCCAAAAATTTCCTCTTTCTAAAGGGTAAGTTGAGAGGATGGGAGTCTTAATAAATAAATTCTCCCATTTTTCTTCTTAGAACCCTTCCAGGCTTTTCTCCAGTATGTTTACCGTTGAGCACTACTGGGACACCATTTACTAGCACATGTAATATCCCAGTAGGGAATCTATGCGGATCCGTAAATGTTGCGTTGTCCCTTATTGTATCTGGGTTGAATATGGTTATGTCTGCGTAGGCTCCCTCTCGTATAATTCCGCGCTCCCTGAATCCAAGCCTCCAAGCTGGGAGATAGCACATTTTTCTAATAGCCTGCTCTAAAGATAGCGTTCTTTTCTCTCTAACATATACTCCTAAAAGGCGTGGGAAGGTGCCATAGTATCTTGGGTGAGGTTTACCCTTGCTTAAAACTCCTTCTGGGGAGACTGCGCTGCCGTCTGAACCCACCATCACCCAATGCTTCTGCATGGCGAACTCCACATCCTCATCGCACATATTGAAGCTTATATGCGAAATCCTTGCCTCCTCATCGATTAAAAGCTTAATGACCGTTTCCTCCGGGCTTAAACCCAGAAGATTAGAGATCTCTTTAATAGATTTGCCGAGGAAACTAAGGTTTTTATTCAACTGTGCAATTATTATTCTATCCCAGTAATCTGGCTCAAGTTCAGAATATCTTTTTAGATGCTTTAGAATGGCGGCTCTTGTATCCAGGTTTTTGAGCCTTTCCAGCAGCTTTTCGGAGCCGCCTTCATGAGCCCAATCTGGCAATAGGGCTGAAAGATTTGTGCTAGACGCTGTGTATGGATATTGATCAGCAGTAACGTCTACGCCCCTCGCCCTGGCCTCCTCAATAAGCTCAGCTGCCTCTTTAATTTTACCCCAATTCCTCTTCCCAGAAGACTTAAAGTGACTTATCTCAACTGGAAGGTTAGCTTTTTCACCAATCCTAATTGCTTCTCTAACCGCTTCTAGGAGTGTTTCACCCTCACCTCTAATATGGCTTGCATATATGCCACCATGCTTTGCAACAACCTTTGCAAGCTCAACTATCTCCTCTGTTTTAGCATAGCTGCTTGGAGGATATATGAGACCTGTGCTCATGCCTATAGCCCCATCAAGCATAGCATTTTCCACAAGCCTCTTCATTTCCTCAAGCTCTTTAGGCTTCGGCTCCCTCCTCTCAAAGCCAATTACACATGCCCTGACATTCGAATGCCCAACATAGGAAGCAACATTTAAGGAAATGCCGCTCTCCTCGAGCCTCTTAAAGTATTCGCCCATAGTGTTCCATTCCAGCCTAATGGCGCCCTCAAAATTGGGAAGCACAAACTTCTCCATATGAGCCTTTAAGAAGTCATTAAGCGGCGCCGCAGAGCCACCACAATTACCAATAACTTCGAGAGTCACGCCCTGCATAGTTTTGCTTAGAGCCCTACCGTCAACTAGGAGTTCTAAATCTGAATGACCATGCATATCTATAAAACCAGGTGAAACAGCGAGTCTAGATGCATCTATAAGGATTTTGGCATCACCACGCAAACGCCTACCAATTGCAGCAATCCTGTCTCCGATAATTCCAATATCGCCATAAAACCATGGATTACCAGTGCCATCAAAAATCCTTCCATTAACTATCAAAACATCATATTCTATCCCCATGTTAGATCAAAGATAAAGTAAGCGTAAGGTCAATTAATTGTTTTCCGCTTTTAAAAGCCTTTTAAACAAGCGGCTAAGTAGAGACTTTTCTCTTCAAATCATCTGAGAGGCCTAGGGGAGAGGGTATATACGGATAGCTGACGCTAAATATTCAAATTTAAGCAGATTTAATTTGTTATTCAAAGACATTTAATATCCCAATTTAATGTCATAAGTGTTTAAAAAAGCTGGCATCTTACTTACATGTAGATTTTACTGCAGTCGGGGCAGTCAGGGCTCCTCCTAATCTCTATTATGCTGAATTCCATATACAGCCCATCATAGAATAGAAGTTTACCCTTCAATAAGCTCCCCACCCCAACCAAATATTTTATTACCTCGGTTGCCTGGATTGAGCCTATCGTTCCAGCCACCGGCCCAAGAACTGGAATCTTCCCATGTTTAGGCGCACTCGGCACAATACATCTTAGACAAGCCGTTTCCCCAGGAATTATCGTCGTTGCCTGTCCCATAAATCCATGTACAGCACCATGAAAGAATGGTATTCTCCTTTCTATACAGGCACTGTTGAGAGCATATCTTGCAGCGTAATTGTCTAGGGCATCGATGACGGCGTCAACACCGCTGATTAATGAGGGCGCATTCTCTTCGGTTATCTTCTCATCATAGACTTCGACGTTTACTGTGGGGTTTATCTGCTGGAGCTTCTCTAATGCCGAGTCAATCTTCTTCCTTCCGATATCCTTATCCCAGTGGAGGAGCTGACGGTTTAGGTTACTTAGCTCTACGGTCTCCGGGTCGATTATTCTAATTGTTCCAACGCCAGCCGCTGTTAAATATACTGATACTGGGAAGCCCAGCCCACCGGCGCCAGCTACCAAGACTTTTGCCCTCCTTAGCCTCCTCTGCCCCTCTAAGCCGAAGCCGTTAACGCCGATCTGCCTATCATACCTCTCTAAGTCGTATTCGGTTAATTCAATATATTCTTCAGCCATACATAACACCAAAGAGGCGCTACATATCTATGATCTTGCGTATATTATTGATCTCATTTATATCCGGCTCCTTCACTGAAAGCCACGCATCTAATATCTCCCTTCCAACATGCGGAGTTGTAAGCCTTCCACTTATAGCCAGTATATTGGCATCATTCCATAGTCTTGCGCCCTTAGCCGTCTCCGCATCAAAGCATAAGGCCGCCCTAACACCCCTAACCTTATTCGCCGCGATACATACTCCTGTTCCAGTATAACATATCACTATCCCAAAGTCAGATTTCCCCTCAGCAACATCCCTAGCCACTGAGAATGCAACATCAGGCCAAGGCTCAACCTTACCTGTGACAAGAGCCCCATACGCTCTAACCTCAAAACCCCTCTTCTTGAGGTCCTCGTGAAGGGATATGGCAACTGGATATAAATCGTCAGATCCAATCGACACTCTCAATCTGAACACCAATAAAAGAAAACGCTAGGAAATATAAAAAATCTTATAATGCTCCTGATGGTGGGCACAAAAATAATAATGAAATCTCTGGTTTTTAGATTTCTTCTAGGAGTGTTGTAAAGAAATCGTGGTGCTCTTCCTCATCTTTCAGTATTCCCTCGAATAAAACTGCTGTGGTTACGTCATTTTCCCTACGTGCCTTCTCTATTATCTCCTTATAGAGTTTTATGGCGTTCTCCTCATCCTTCACGTCCCGCTCAATCATCTCTCTCAGCGTCTTCCCCACAAATATTTCAGCGGGCTTAGTTGTCGGCGTACCGCCCAAATAGACGAGCCTTTCAGCGATAGTTTCAGCATGCTTCATTTCAGTTATAGCTATCTTCTTCAGCTCCTCCTGAACGGTGAAGCCTTTAATACCACTCCACTGAACATGTTGCCACATATATTGAATAGATACTTGCAGCTCCCTTGCGATAGCATCATTCAGAAGATCTAATAACTCCTTTGATGCCACAATTTTCCCCTCCCATAGCATTTTTATAAATAGTGTAAGCTGACTTCATATTTAACACTTACCATAATCTTCTGAGTTTCAACCATTCGTCTTCGGTTATCGTTTCTCCACGGATAAGGATCTCTAAAACCCTCATAAAGCTAAAGCGAATATAGTCAGAGAATTAATCATCCTAGATTTATCATAAAAATACTAGTTTAGTATTAAAAAATCTCAAAAATTATCGAATTTGGATTTTTAAAAATACATTTAAGATGAATTTCATAGGAAATTTTTATATATTAGACGTATTTTAGGATATATTGGTGATTTTATGGAAGAATATAGGATGCCATTAATAGGCGACAAGTTTCCTGAAATGGAGGTTCAGACGACTATAGGCGTTATTAGGCTACCGGATCACTATGCTGGGAAATGGTTTATCCTATTCAGCCATCCAGCTGACTTCACGCCAGTGTGCACAACAGAGTTCGTTGCGTTTCAGAGGAGATATGAGGAGTTCAGAGGGCTAAATTGTGAGCTAATAGGGTTAAGCATGGATCAGGTTTTCGCACACCTGAAGTGGGAGGAGTGGATCAAGGAGAAGCTTGGCGTAGAGATACGGTTTCCAATAATTGCCGATAACACTGGTGACATTGCCGCCAGATTAGGTATGCGCCACAAGCAGGCTGCTGGAACACAGACCGTCAGGGCAGTCTTCATAGTTGATCCAAAGGGGATCATAAGGGCAATGCTCTATTATCCAATGGAGCTAGGCAGAAACATGGATGAGATTCTCAGAATGGTGAAGGCTTTACAGCTAGCCGATAAAGGTTACGCTATACCAGCCAACTGGCCGAATAATGAGATAATCGGCGATAACGTGATAGTTCCGCCAGCAAGAAGCGTGGACATGATTAAGAAGAGGAGAGAGCAGGAAGCCGCCGGGGAGATAAAGTGCTTCGACTGGTGGTTCTGTTATAGAAGGCCTGAGTAGGGATTAAATCCTTACTCCTTCAATTTTTCTAGTATTAATGCTGGGCAGACTCTTCTCACGCCGTCTATTGCGCCTATCTTCTCATCAATTATCCTCATGAGATCCATTGTGTTTTTAGCCCAAACCTCAACCATAATCATATGATCCCCAGTCGATGTGGCAACATACCTTGTTTCGGGGAGATCGCACAGTCTTTTCGCTACTTCAAGTATTCTTGAGGGATCGGCATCAATACCTATTAACGCGACGGCATTAAATCCAATCTTCGATGGGTTGACGATTACTGTAAACTTCTTTATAACGCCTTCCCGCATCAGCCTCTCCACCCTCTTTCTAACCGTGGACTCGCTTACCCTAAGCTGGCGAGCAATCTCCGTGAAGGGCATGCTGGCATCTTCTTGCAATAGTTTGAGAATCGCTAAATCAGTATCATCTACCATATTTTTCCTCCCAATTTATTCATTTTTTATCCGAATATCATACATAAATTTTTTAAGTTCATAAGAAATAATAAATTTATCGCTAAAAATATGCCCGATTTTATATTCTACAGCATCTGCGCTGACAATATGTTTTAGTATGCCTAGTATATAGACTATAGGAATAGTAGAGCGGACTTTGTTGAAGTCTTCTGGAACATAGTTAACTGGGATGATTTAACAGGAGACTTGAAGAAAAATGAAATAAGAAGAGTTTAGGGAGGTCTTAATCTCCCATTATTATTTCTTGATTCTTTTGATGTATCGATATGCTTGTAGAGCTGCCATGGCACCCTCGCCAACGGCTGTTGCCACTTGCATTCCGCCACATGTGCAATCGCCAGCAGCAAAGACGCCCTCAATGTTAGTTGATTGATTCCTATCAACCCTTATACATCCCCTCTCATCAACAATTATGCCAGCCCTCTTAACTATGCTTGTGACCGGAACATTTCCCAAAACTATGAAGACGCCGTTGACCGGTATCTCTAAAGTACCAATCTGTCCCACCACAGTTATGGAGCTAACATATATGTCGCCGTTTATCGATTTAACTCTTGCATCAATAAATTCTATGTTCTGTTTCTCATAAGCCCGTCTGAGCAGACCCTCTTCAACAGCAGTCTTCTCCCCATGAGATACAATGATGACTTTACTAGCGAAGCCCGATATGTATAAGGCGTCCTCTAGTGCCTCATTATTAAAGCCTATTACAGCCACAACCCTATCCTTAAAGAATGGTGCATCACAAACAGCGCAGTATGAGACCCCACGGCCAAGGAACTCCGTTTCCCCCGGTACAGCTAACTTTTTCCTCTGCGTTCCAGTCGCAATTATAATGCTATAGCCATGATATTTACCATGTCTTGTAGTCACTGTTTTAACTGTTTCTGAAATATCGATGTCTAGAACCTCCTCTGGAAACCGTATCTCTGCACCGAAGCCTTCAGCCTGTTTAAGCATTCTATCAATGAGTTCGGCGCCAGAGATTCCGTTTGGAAAGCCGGGAAAATTCTCTATTAATGGTGCTTCCAGCGCTCTTCCACCCGGCATATTCCCTTCTAAAACAAGCGTCTTTAAGCCCATTCTGGATGCATATATTGCGGCAGTTAATCCAGCTGGTCCGCCGCCAATAATTATTACATCATAGTAGTCTTCTTTCATACGATCCCCCAGAGGACTTTTGGCCTTAACTTTTAATTTTGCTGGCTAGGAATTTACCTAACTCGACGATCTTCTTTATATCTTCTTTTGTTGGCGGACCATTAATTTCAAGCGCGCCAACAACCTCAACCTCAAAGTCTTTAAGCAGCTCCTGAATCTGTCTTAGAGCGCCTCCGCCCCAACCATAAGAGCCTAGGATAACTGCAAATTCTGTCGGTGGGCGAAGCGCCTTAAAAAGATAGGTGGCGTAGACTGCTAGGGGGTGAGCTCCTCCTAAGACTGTCGGTGCGCCTAAAATTATGGCTTTTGAATCCACAAGGTCTTTTGCTAAGTCGCCTATATCCGCTACATTGAGGTTATGGATGGCGAGTTCAATGCCTTCAGCCATTAATGTCTCGGCGATCTGTTTCACCATTGTATCGGTGCTTCCCCACATGCTCACATAAGCTATAACAGCTTTCTGGCGAGTTTCACCCACGGCCCACCTTTTATAGGCGTCTAAAATAAGTTCAGGCTTCCTATGTATTGGACCGTGGCTGGGAGCTATCACCCTAATATCTAGTCTGGCAATTTTCTCAAGAGCCCTCTGCGCCATGGATCTGAAAGGCATCATTATTTCACCCCAGTATCTTTGGGCGTGAACTAGTAGGTCCTCAACCTCATCACTATAAACACCGCCAGCTAAGTGGGCACCGAAGAAGTCGCATGAAAACAGGATGCCATCCTCTTTTAGATATGTGAACATCGTTTCAGGCCAGTGGAGCATGGGCGCCTCTATAAAGAGGAGCGTTTTATCTCCTAAACTTATGGCTTCATTCTCGCGGACAACTTTTATTCTCTCCTGTGGAACATGATAGTACACCTGTGCCATCTTAGCTCCCCTACTAGTGGCTACAAGCTTTGCTTTAGGAGCTCTCTCCATAATGTAGGGAATTGCGCCAGCATGATCTGGCTCCGCATGGTTCATAATAATATAATCTAATTCCTCTAAGCTTGTAATGACGCGAATCTTCTCTTCAAGATCTTTCTCAAAGCCGGGGTTCACAGTGTCTATTAGAGCTTTTCCGCCGCCTAAAATAAGATAGGCGTTATATGATGTCCCCTTAGGTAAAGGGATTAAAGCGTCGAAGAGCCTGCGGTTCCAGTCCCTCACGCCAACCCAATAGACATTTTCGGCAAGCCTAAAAATATCTCTCTCCATAAAGGGTTTTCACCAAATATAAAGTTCTCAGATATGCATAAAAGACTTAACATATGTGAAAAACTTTTTAAGGCTCAAGAGCTGACGTGTTTTTATGAGCGTGGTGAAGCAAATAATATATTTTAAAGAGCCTGGCCCAAAGAATACCGATGATGTCTTAGATTGCGTTCTTAAGAGAATTAAGGAAGGTGATATTAAAACGGTTGTTGTTGCGAGCACATCTGGTGAGACAGGAGTTAAATTCGCTAAAGCCCTTAAAGGACTATGCAATGTTATAGTTGTCTCCCATGAGGAGATGAAACGGGAATATAAGGAGGAGATTCTGAGACTTGGCGGTAAACCCTTAGATAAAACCCATCTTCCTCTACATGCGCGCGGCATGGATGCTATTAGAAATAGCTTTTACACACTAGGGCAGGGCTTCAAGGTCTGTGTGGAAATAATCCTAATAGCTTCGGATCTGGGAGCATTAAACCCCGGCGAAGATGTTGTAGCGGTTGCAGGAACAGGTAGAGGCTCAGATACAGCCATAGTGGCTAGGGCCTGCAAAACTAGCGACATGTTTAGTAGGGATAGATCTAAGAAGCTCGAGGTTAGAGAGATCTTAGCCATGCCCCTCAAGAAAATGTGGTGGTAAAAGCTTAGCTTACACGGCAACTGCTGTCCATAATAGCGTAAAGGCGGATTATTAAAGAACCTTAAAGATAGCTTCTATCTACCTTACTGGCATCACATATTCTTCTCCATAGTCAATTATCACCCTCATGTAGCCCTTTAACCTCTGGTCTAAATCTGGATCGCCAGTATCAACTCTTAAGCTCTTTAAACCTTTTATTTTGTGTCTCGTCGCTATGACGATTATGTTTTCTAAACCAACTTCCCTGATCACTTTAGAACTTATCTGCTGATTTCCTCTTCCAAATATGAAGCCCTGCCCACCTATCGGTGTAACAACTATCTTTGCTCTTTTTCCATGGATAGCTCCAAGTATTTCGTTTTCATTAACATCATTCTTCATTATTTTTCCATTAAAAAGTAAATCGACGCCTAAAAGGGTTTTATTTTCACTTAGAAGCGCTGTTATAGCTCTGGTTGTTGTTCCGGGACCGAGAATATATATTGTGTCAGGTTTCATTATCCTCTCAATAAAGTAGGTGGCGACAGCCAATTGATTATACAACTCATCTTCAGTTAATACGCTAGCTTCCTTAACTCCCTGAATTATCTCCGGCTCATAGGGAACCCGCATATAGCCATACAGCTTTGCTGAAAGGCGGCCTTCCCTAAAAGATTCCTCATCAACATCCATAACTTCAACTTCTTTCAGCGGCAACTCCTCCCATAAAAATCGGGAAACGATGGCTGCGGCGCTTTCTGGGTTAATGGCAAATACTGCGCTGTGCATTTTAACGCCACTCGGAATACCCAACACTGGTAAGCGTATGCCTACGACATCCATAATATCTCTGGCAGTTCCATCTCCACCGCAGAAAACCAGTAGATCAATACCTTCACCCATCATCTTTTCAGCGATCTCTTTTGTGTCCTTAGCGGTTGTTTTGTCCTTCTTTTGACCTATAACTATATGCTTAAAGCCTACATTTTTGGCTTCAAATTCTCCCATCCATCCGGCTCCAACTAGAAGAGAAATTTTCCCGCTAAGATGCCTTATACATGAGAGAAACCTCTCGGCTCTTTCTGGTGAAATCGGTTTTGCTCCTAAACTTATAGCTTTATCTAATATCTCCTCGCCATCGGTCCCTTTAAGACCGACAGCTCCACCCATTCCGGCTATTGGGTTAACGATTAGTCCAATCCTTTTCATAGGCAAGATGGAAAACGCTCTGAAATTTAAATATACTTTGCAAATTTTTAAGCTTACATATGCATAGCATTAAGGAAGCGTCATGCGCGACATTTTCAGAAACATTAGGATGCGAATATGTTTTATTAATAGTTTTTAATAATTTAATTTGATGAGAACACATCTATACGAGTATCACAAAAAACACGCTCATCTTACAAACTTTGCCGGTTTTGAGATGCCATTATGGTATGAAGGAATAACTTCGGAGCATTTGGCTGTTAGAGAGAAGGCTGGAATCTTCGATGTAACTCACATGGGTCGATATATAATTTCCGGGAAAGATTCAGAGACATTTTTAAACAATATTTCCACTAGAGATGTTGCGTCAATAAAGATTGGGCAAGGGAAATACTCAGTAATATGTAACGAAGATGGCGGAATAATTGATGATGTCATGATTTTCCGCCTAGAAGAAGATGTTTTTTTAATAGTTTGTAACGCAGCTAACAGAGTAAAAGACTATGAATGGTTCAAAGCTCACGCACCTGGCTTATCTCTAGAGATTAAAGATGTATCAAACAATGTTGCTATGTTCGCTATTCAGGGCCCAAAAGCCGCTGAAATTTTACAGAAGATCGTGGATTTAAACCTTAAAAATTTACGTTATGGTTGGGGAGACTGGACAAAAATAGGAGAAAACAGGGTTTTCATTAGCAGAACCGGGTATACTGGTGAAGATGGATTTGAGATATTTATATGGGATACGCCCTTAGAGAATTATGAAAAGGCATATAGATTGTGGAACATTATTCTTGAAGCTGGAAGTGAGCGTGGTTTAAAACCATGTGGTTTGGGGGCGCGGGACACTTTAAGGATTGAAGCTGGATTCTGCTTATATGGAAACGACATAAATGAAGCGATAACCCCTTTTGAAGCCAAATTAGATTTTGCAGTAAATCTTGGAAAAGATAGATTTATTGGCAGAGAAGCACTTATAAGGCAAATCAATGAGGGAATTAAACGTGTTAGAGTTGGAATAAGTTTGCTGGAGCGTGGAGTACCTAGAGCTGGATGTAAAATACTCTCTAAAGAGGGGAACATTATAGGTGAAATAACGAGCGGAACGTTCTCTCCATTACTTAAATGTGGTATAGGGATGGGTTACGTCTCAGTGGAATATGCGAAGCCGAAAACCGAGATCAATGTCCAAATACGGGAGAAGTGCTTTAGGGCTGAGATAACGGATATGCCATTTTATGACACCACAAAGTATGGAAGAAACCGGAAAATAATATCACATGAATAACTGTTAAATGAAAGTAATGCAATCGAGATTCATGGACACGAAATTCATTAACTAGACAGAGTTTACAGTAGGGAACCTGAGCAGGCTTTAATTGAGTAGAATGGCCAGTTATGCTCAAAAATAATTTGTTGATGCGCTCGAAAGCCGCCAATGCCAGATGAGCAAAAAAGACTGTAATCAATATTTTTCTCCCATCTTAAACTTTTTCTTATACATCCTCCAGCTTAAGCACATATATCTGGGATGAGAAGCCTTAACCTCATCAACTAGACCAACGGAAGTATTATAGGGTGCCCGTAGAATCCTTTCCGGATCTTCGTAGGCTTCTTTAGATATTGAAGCAATCACTTCAGCAAATTTATCAATTTCCTCTATGGAAGCCGTCTCCGTTGGCTCAATCATTAGCGCCTCCTCAACTACTGGCGGGAAATACATTGTTGGTGCATGAAAACCATAATCAAGGATTCTCTTTGCAACATTTTTTGCGGATACGCCGGTCTCACTTTTTAGTTTAGAACAACTGAGGACAAACTCATGCTTTCTAAATGTGTTTCTTCCATAAGGAATTTCGAATCCTTTGATCTTCACAAGTTTACTTGCTAGATAATTGGCATTCAATACTGATAGTTCGGCTACTCTTTCAAGTCCCTCTGCACCCATAGATAAGATATAGGCGAAAGCTTTTATGATAACGTCAAATTTAAAGTGAAAGCTGCTAATTTTACCAATAGTATATGGAACATTATAATCCAGATAATATTTTTCTCCATCATACTCAACGAGAGGTACTGGTAAAAAGTCTCTGAGATGCTTTTTCACGCCGATAGGTCCGGCTCCCGGCCCACCTCCACCATGCGGTGTCGAGAATGTTTTATGTAAATTAAGGTGCACGATGTCGAAGCCCATATCCCCCGGTCTAGTCTTCCCAAAAATGGCGTTCATATTCGCTCCATCATAGTAGAGTAGCCCACCAGCTTCATGAATTATTTCAGCGATCTCGCATACTCTTTTCTCGAAGATCCCAAGAGTGTTCGGGTTAGTTAGCATTAGCCCAGCTGTTTTTGATGAGACAACGCTCTTTAAAGCGTCTATATTTATGCATCCATCTTCGTCTGTGGGGACTGTAATAACGGTAAACCCGGCCATAGCTGCGCTCGCAGGGTTGGTTCCATGAGCTGAGTCTGGCACTATAATCTCTGTTCTTCGCTCAAGTTCACCGTTAAGTTTATGGTATGCTCTAATTATCAAGGCTCCGGAAAATTCTCCATGAGCACCGGCGGCAGGTTGTAGAGAGAACTTATCCATACCAGTTATTTCAGCTAACCATTCTGACAGCTTGTAGGCAATTTCAAGCATACCTTGTATCGTCTCTTCCGGTTGATAGGGATGTAACCATCGAACTTTATCTGAGGATGCTAAGGTCTCATTGATTTTTGGGTTATACTTCATTGTACAACTACCCAAAGGATAAAAGCCATTGTCAACCCCAAAGTTCATTTGCGAAAGTCTAATAAAGTGTTTAACAACTTCAACTTCAGATAGCTCCGGCAAATCAGGATCCTTTCTCCTTCTTAACTTCTCTGGGATATATGATTGAATATCCTCACATAATTCTTCCTCCTCCAGTCGCGGAAGGCTATATCCCCTCCTGCCTTTGCCCCCAACCTCAAATATTATTGGTTCAGGCCACTTCGCCTGCCTGAACTCCCCCATCCACTACTCCCCCAATATTTGTGCTATCTGGCTATAGAGATTGTCAATATCTTGCTTCGTGTGCATCTCTGTAACGCAATAAAGTGCCGTTTCACCAAGCTCTTTAAACTCATCCTTTAACGGTTTTCCGCCAATAATTCCCCTTTCCATGAGGCCCTCATTTACCTCTTTGACAGTGGCCGAAGCTCCGTCAAAGTTTACCGTAAATTCCTTAAAGTGGGGGGCCTTAAAAAATGGAACTTTTAAGCCGCTTATTTTGGACAGTTTTTTTATTGCGTAAATCGTTTTTGAGAGTATTATCTCGCCCAGCTCTCTAAATCCCCGTGGACCTAAAAGTGCCATATATACTGCAGCCCTCAGAGCACATAAGGCTTCATTAGTGCATATATTAGAAGTCGCCCTGTGCCTGCGTATGTGCTGTTCACGAGTTTGAAGAACCATGCAGAAAGCCCTATCTTTGCCATCGACCGTTGTCGTCATTCCAATTATTCTGCCAGGCATCTGCCTAATAAGCGCATCATCATCTCTGCAAGCGAAGATTCCTAGAAGCGAGCCGCCACCATTCATATAATTTCCTAAAGGCTGCCCTTCACCAATAACGATGTCAGCTCCATAATTTCCAGGAGGCTCTAAAATGCCTAGAGACGTTGGATCAACGCCCACAATAAATAGTGCTTCAGAGTCATGCGCGATCTCCGCTATTTCATCTGGATTTTCAATTAAGAATCCCATGTATGAAGGGTTCTCGATGTAAACTCCCGCAGTATCTTTAGAAACCTTACTCTTTAGATCCTCTAAGTCTATTTGCCCATTCTCGATACTCTGTTTTATTCTTAAAACTCTAATTCCCGCAGGCTCCGCATAGCTCCTAAGAACCATGAGCCTACTAGGACTAATGTAGTGAGGAACTAAAAATATGTCTCTTTTAGTTACGCGGGCAGCCATTCTTGCGGCTTCGCCGAGAGATGATGCCCAGTCGTACATCGAGCAATTAGCAACATCCATATTTAGAAGCTCACATATCATACTCTGGTATTCAAAGAGGGCTTGAAGCATACCTTGGCTTATCTCAGGCTGATAGGGAGTATAGCTTGTCAGAAACTCGCTTCGTAACGCTATCTCGTCAACAACTGAAGGTACATAATGTGGCCATACTCCAGCGCCCAGAAAACAAACAAAATCCTTGAAAGATCTGTTCTTTTCTAGAATCTTCTCCACTTCACGTTTAACCTCAAGCTCCGATAATGGTTTTGGCAGGTTTAGCTTCTTCTTTAAGCGAATTCTCTCATCTATATCTGAGAAAAGGTCTTCTATATCTTCGATACCTACATCTTTCATCATCTTCTCTTTGATTTCAACAGTATCATTCGGCATATATCTCCTAAACATTCTCAAATCTCCCCATAACGTATCTATTAATTTATATTATCGCTCCTTTAATTGAGCATTTATGTGCGCAATGGAATGCGTTAACCTCTAAGTCTACTTCAAAAGATCGAGGTCATTTCAATATGAGGCTATCAGTTGTTAAGTGACTAACCTCAGATACCCAAAGCAAAGAATGGCGTATTGCTTATAGAAGAGTAAAAATGCCACATGATATCATTTTTCTTCCGGTGGGATTAGTCATTTTAATTCTGCTCCCCCTCAAATTTAACCCGATCAAAGATTCTCGCCCATGTATAGCGCTTAGATAGAACTTTGACAGAAAAATGAAGCTGGCGCCGGGGATGGGATTCGAACCCATGCGGCCCAACAAGGGCCACAGGCTCTCTAAACGTCTTATACTCAAGGCCTGCGCCTTATCCACTCGGCCACCCCGGCGCGCTAAAGGTAAATCCTCTCTAAATAGTTTTATGCGGGTAAGATTTATGACTTTCTTTTAAAAATTTATTAGCGTTAATCTTTAGGGAAGATGTTGGAGTTGAAGTGCCAGTATTGTGGTCTAAATGTTGACTTACCGTTCAGATGCCCATTTTGCGGCGGATACTATTGCGCTGACCACAGGCTGCCGGAATTCCATGCCTGTAGGGAGATTAAGAGAAGCGCTTTTGTCTCTGAGGAGCGCCCATTAAGGGAGCTTGGTAAGGAGATTGAGGAGCTACTTTATGGAGGGGAGCATTCTAAAACCTTTTTGCCGCTTCGCAGGATTTCGAGCTTAAGGGAGATTGCACATTTATCCCTCGGTACATTGATTGTTGCTTTGGTTGGCGTATCCTTAGTTTCTGGCAACCCCCACTTTTTAAGCTGGCAGCTGGCGCTTTTCTCTGCAGCAATACTAACTTTGACGTTCATACCACATGAGTTAGCGCATAAGTTTACAGCTAAATACTATGGTTTGTGGGCTGAATTCAGGCTATCATTTGTAGGGGTAGTAATAACGCTGATCTCAATTCTCCTTCCAATAAAGATTGTTTCTCCGGGAACCGTTGTAATTTCAGGCGAAGCCACCCGGAGAACTGTTGGTAAAATCTCGCTCTCAGGGCCGTTTGTGAACATGGTCCTTTCATTGGCATTTCTTGTCTTAAGCAATCTTTTTAATGCAGAGATTGTTGGAGTCCTTCTTGCCCAGGGATCTTTCATTAATGCTTTTGTAGCCTTGTTTAACCTTATACCCTTTAGCATTTTCGACGGAGCTAAAGTCATGTGGTGGAACAAATATTTCTGGGCTATGGCTTTCTTATCATCATTAATATTAGTTGCGATTAGCTTGACGATTTAGCAGCCTTATATTAGCTCTATACTTATGTAGACATCTTCAGGAACTCTCATACGCATGATCCTGCGCATAACACGATCTTCAGCGTCTACATCTATTAGGCGCCTATGAATGCGCATCTCCCATTTATCCCAAGTCTTTGTCCCCTCACCACACGGGGTTCTGAGAACAGGCACCCTAAGCCTCTTTGTGGGCAGCGGGATCGGACCAGAAACCTTCACCCCCGACTTCTCGGCTATAGCCCTAAGCTCCCTACATATCTCATCGAGCTTAGCGTAATCCGTGCTTGTGAGCTTTATTCTAGCTTTTCTTACCAAGTCCTCGCCCTCACGATCCTCTTATTCTTCAGAAGCACGGTCTTAAATTCTTTTCTCTAGATTGCTATCCTAAATTAATCGTACCCTCTGAAGGGTTTTAGTCTGCCAAGAGTATCTTCTTATTCTCGGATCAGGATAGCCGCAGGCTGCGCACCTCTTCTTCCTAACATGATATGATCTGCGACCGCATCTCCTACATCTTATGTGAACGGTCTTCCCAGCTCTTTTCCCGAAGGATGGCGTACCCTTCGTCATTCACTCTCACCTTGGGGGAGGCGAAATCATTACGACGTTGTCTCCTCTGACTATTATTAGGCCCAGTTCTTTGATGTTATCAGCATCGGTAACATCTTCTGCCCTTTCAAGAACTAGGTTTAAATGTTGGTCGAAGCCTTGAAGCCTTCCTCTTATACTCCTACCACCCCTAAGCTTTATTAGTACAATTTTTCCAAGGCTTTCCTCAAGTATTTGTGTCGCCATTATTCCACAACCTTACCTCTAATAGTTCTTGTAGCCTCCAACTCCTTATGATATAGCGCAAATTTATATGCATTATGCTACCTCTCTAAATTATTGTGGGCGCCATTAAGCGCAGATATATGATGAGAGAAAGCGAAAAGAAGGGTTTTCTGAAGGAGATCTCTAAAATCTTCAATATTGATTTAGAGACTATCTTTGGCTATAAGCCTAAAATTGAGATTATAGAGGTGGATAAGGCTAAAATCTTTGTCGTTAATGATAAGCCAATTTTGGTGGAGTTTAAGGACACTATTATGCCTACACTGCTATTCGATGACCTAATTAATCGGCTTCCAAAAGTGGTTGTTGATATGGGCGCAGTCCCCCACATATGTAATGGCGCGGATATAATGGCTCCTGGAATAGTTAGAATTCATGGCGAGTTTAGGGAAGGTGACCTAGTACTGGTTCTAGACGAGAAGTATGGTAAGGCAATAGCTATAGCTAAGGCTATGTTATCTTCCGGAAATTTAATAGATCTCAGAAGGGGCAAAGTCCTAAAGAATATACATTATGTTGGGGATTCTATCTGGAAAGCAATTGATGCGCTGTGGAAGCGAAAGAGTTAATATTTTAAATTAGGTAAGGATTTAATTGGTCTTGCCAGCATAGAGGGATAATTTTGGCCGGCTCAGATATGGGGAAAATAGTTGAAAGGATAATTGGTAAACGGAGAAGAGAAAGGATGGAGGGCGAGGTTTCACCTCCACCTGAGCCTAGCAAAATATATCTTAAGGCTTTGTCCCTACGCTCATTAGAGGATCTGGAGAAAATTAAGAGTGAAATTAGATCTGGAAATATATTGATAGTCAAAATCGAGCCTCTATTAAACAAGGATATTGAGGATGTTAAGAGAGCTATTAGCGAATTGAGCGAGTTTATTGAGTCTGTTGGCGGGGATATAGCCCGGTTAGGTGAGGAGAGAATAGTCCTAACGCCGCGAAATGTCCGAATATGGAGGGAGAGACAAACCACATCTTCCGAGGCATCTTCAATGTAGTTCGGCGCAACTCAGGCCCTATCTCAGCTTAATGGTCTCTAAAATATCTGGCGCTATAGCATTAACCTTATACCTTCTGTGAAGAAAGTCTGCGAGGGCTAAGCACTTGCTCCTCTCTCCATGACATATAATAATATTTTCCGGCTTCGGCGCTATCTTACGCAGATAATTTATTATCTGTCGCCTATCTGAGTGCCCTGAAAAGCCTTCAACCGTATGGACTTTTAAGCCAACCTTTATGACCCTAATCTTCCCATCCTGATCTACAATTGACACTTCACGTGCGCCTCTTTGAATCCTTCGACCCAGCGTTCCCTCAATCTGGTAGCTTACGAAGACAAGAGCGTTCCGCTCATCTTCTGCGAGGTTTTGGAAGTAGTCTATTATCGGACCTCCCTCAAGCATCCCTGACGTTGCCAGTATTATGCATGGTTCTCCCTCAATTATCTCGCTCCGCGCACTTGGATGCTCAACAATTGTAAAGTATTCTGACTCGAATGGGTTAATTCCCTCATTAATTATTTTGGTACGTACCTCCTTCGATAAATACTCTGGATAAGCCATGTGTATGGCTGTTGACTCAGATATCATGCCCTCGATGAAGACAGGGGCCTCTTTAAGCTCGCCACGCCTCATATAATCATCTATGACAAGCATTATCTCTTGGGCTCTACCAACTGCTGGCACAGGGATCATAACTTTTCCACCCCTCTCAATAGTCTCGTTTATCACCGATACTAGGTTCTTCTCAGCCTCGGCCCTTGATGGCATAATGTCTGTTGGAGCGCTATAAGTGTTCTCAGTTATAATTGTCTCAACCCTTGGGAACTCTGTCGCCGCAGCTTCAAGGAGCATTGTTCTGCCATATTTAAAGTCTCCAGTATAGACTATATTATGGTACCCTTCACCGATGTGTAAATGCACTATCGATGATCCAAGTATATGCCCGGCATTATGTAGTGTCAGCCTTATATCCGGCGCTATGTCTGTGACGACACCATAGCGAAGTGGAATTGCATGTAATGCTACTTCACGGACGTCCTTCTGATCATATGGGAGTGGCATACCCTGCCTAGATAAAACGTCTAAGTAGTCGAGCTGTAACAGCGTCATTAGGCTAACGTTTGGAGCAGAGCAGTAGACTGGGCCGTCATAACCATACTTGAATAGGTATGGAAGGAGGCCGCAATGGTCTAAGTGGGCATGGCTTATAACAACGGCATCCAAAGACTCTATATCAAATTGTGGCGCATCGAGTCTGGGAAATGCTTCAAGAGGTTTTGTCGCACCAGGGTTTATTCCACAATCCAACAGAACCTGGCTCTCCCTAGTTTGGACGAGAATAGCTGAGCGGCCCACCTCCCTGGCCGAGCCGAGCATAGTTATCCTAACATCGCCAACCTCACTTAGCATCGGCCTAAATATTCTCTCACCAACATTACGTAGAATTCTTTCCCTTTCTTTGCTGCTAGTATACATTAAATGTTGTAGATGAGTCATTATTTTCGACTGCTTTGGAGGTCTTCTTACGGCTCGAGGTCTCCATTTGGTTCTGAGTATTATCTCTTGAAGGGTTGATCCATTTTTACCTATAACTAGGCCGGGTTTTTTAGCCTCTATTATCACCTCGCCTAGCGGGGGGTCGAAGGTTATACTTGTTATCTCAGCTTCCTTCGGCACCACCTCATATATTATTTTCTCTGCCTCCTTCTCTGGGAGTCTAACTGATGGGTCTGAGCGTGGCACTATCCTCTTCTTTATAATGCTAACTATATTTGTTATTACGTGCTCCTGCTCTATCAGAACTTCAGGCCTCTTGGCATAAATGGCTAACGCTGGCCCTTCAAACTCTATGCGCGTTATTTCAGCCTCTTTTGGAATGTTTTCTAATATTATCTGTCTTAATTCCGCTTTGCTCTTTTCAATCGATGGCAATTTGCCAAATCCCCTTCTTATTTTCCACTTGCATCAAACTTGATCTTAAAATCATTTCAGCCAATAAGCTAGTTAAAGTTTCTATCTATACCTCACATTTAAGCATTTATATTAATAGTGCGTTTATTCAAAAAATATTTTAAGTGATCTGAGATTTAAACTGTTCGGAAAGAATCTCCTCTAATCTGAGTTAAAATGAACCTTTTGGGTCGATAGAGTTGGATTCCAAAATTCATAGGATGCAACTTCCAAGAGAAATAGTTATTGGAAATGATAGTATAAGTATGGTTGGCTCGATATGTAGGGATTTAGGCTTCACTAAAAGTGCTCTTATAATAAGCGGAAAAAGAACATTCGAGATTATTGGATGGAAAGTTAAGGAAGTTCTTGAATGTAGCGGGTTAAAGGTTGAAGAGCATATAGTTTCATCGAGCACGCCGACGATTGAAGATGTATACTTATCGGAGGAGAAAATTAAGAAGTTTAAGCCTCAAGTTGTTTTTGGCGTGGGTGGCGGAACGAAAATAGATATTGCAAAGTTAAGCTCTGCGCGGCAAGCTGTTCCATTTATAAGCGTCCCCACAACAGCCTCCCATGATGGTATAGCAAGCCCCTTCGCATCAATTAAGGGCTTAAGTAGACCGTACTCTGTTTTAGCTCAGTCCCCAATAGCGGTAATAGCTGATACTGAGGTTATATTGAGGTCGCCCTACCGCTTCATCGCAAGCGGTTGCGGGGATATAGTGGCTAAGCTTACGTCGACATGCGACTGGAGGCTGGCTCATGAGAGAACAGGGGAATATTATGCTCAGTATACTGCCAGTATGGCTCTAATGAGCGCCAAGCATGTCATTGAGAACTCCCATCTAATAAGGCCGAACTCTGAGGAGGGGCTGAGGATAATTCTCGAGTCCCTTGTAAGCTGCGGTATAGCTATGAGCATAGCTGGAAGCAGCAGACCATGCAGCGGCTCAGAGCACCTCTTTAGCCACGCCCTAGACCTAATTGCGCCCAAGCCAGCGCTGCATGGGGAGCAATGCGGAATTGGAGCAATAATGATGGCTTTTCTGCATGGAATAGACTGGGAGCTCATTAGGCGCACATTGCGGAGTGTTGGAGCCCCGGTCACGGCTGAGGAGATAAATATAGAGCCTAAATATATAATTGAGGCCCTCGTGACGGCTCCAAAAATCCGACCTGAAAGATACACGATTCTCAGTGAGAAGAAGCTGGATTATGAGAGAGCGCGGGCTCTAGCCAAGGAGACTGGGGTGATAGATTGATAGATGGTTGGAGGGAGAGATAAGCGCATAAGAACAATAGTGACATTGGTAGGTGTGGGTCAGGCTAAGGTAGGCGAACTGTTTGTTCATAAGGGGTCTGGTGTGAAGTGTGCTGAATGCAGATACTTTAATGTTTGCGTAAAGAACCTTGAGAGTGGCAGGCTATATAGGATTGTCGGTCTGCGCAACAGAGTTTTGAAGTGTGAAGTTTATGAAGTTGACATGCGCGTGGTTGAAGTTGTTGAGGCTGAGATATTGGCTGCTGTACCCTCTAAGCAGGCGATTAAAGGAGTTTTGTTAATCTTCTGTTCTCAGAGATGTGAGAAACAAGACTGCAATAATTATGACTTATGCTTGCCTGAGTACTTAAGGGATGGTGATAGATGCGAGGTTGTTGAAGTTTATGGATCAATTAGCTGTCCTAAGGGGTTGCAGTTGTCGAGGGTGTTGTTGAGGAGGGCGCCTCCCTCTTAAAGACCTCGATGAAACGCACAACCCTCTTATCTGGAAAGAATTTTTGTATATCCATAAAGATCCCACGCTTAATGATTTGCAACCCTTCTATGTAAAAGGCTTCTTCCGGAACATTTATTGAAACATAGTCTTCCCCTATCTCAACTGAGAACTTCTCTATGTCTATTTGAGGTATTCTACGGTGGATTAGCGCTTTAATCTTCTCCTCCACAGTCTCGAGCTTCTTCTTAACTGTAATCTCATAAATCAAGGTTTTTCCAGCTAATGGTGGGTTAAAGTCCAGCTGAACCCTTCCAGCACCTATGGAGCGTACCGTAGCAATCCTCCCATCAACCTCAATCCTCATTCCAACCTTCGGGGTTATTCCCTGAGCAGTGAACCTCCTTAAAGGATACATTTTAACTTTCTCCGGATCTCTATTTCCGAAGCCCTTCTCTGGCGGTATCTCTATTTTCGCAGTCTTCCCTAACTCAAGGCCCATTAGTGCTTCATCAAGGGCTTTTAAAATCCACCCCTCCCCTATAACGATGAGCCTAGGCTCATATATCGCTCCTTCCTGATAAATTCCCTCCTTACGTGAAACCTCCTCAATAGTTGTATCAAATACTTCTCCAGTCTCAGCAACTCTAGCAACATAGTCCACTAATATAAAGTCTCCCTTTTCGAAGGGCAAGTGCAGGACACCTCACTAAGGAATTAAACATCAAATGGTGAACCCTTTTATTAAGATTTTGCTGGCAGAGAGTTTAAACCTTCATCGTGAGAAGATCGACTTTAACATTATTTTTCTCGATATTTAGGAGGGCGTAATTGCCGTGCCTAGCTGGTCCAGGGTTGACTATTATCGTTCTGCCTATAAGATCTTTCCCCCTAGCCTCATGTATATGTCCACATACTGTCAATAGGGGTTTTTGCTCCTCAATGAACCTTCTTAAGCTCTCGCTTCCAACATGTAGCCCAAGGAATGTTCTATCAAGTCTAGTGTTTTTTGGTGGAGCATGTGAAACGATTAGAATTTCATGGATACCATTGATCCCGCCTAAACATCTCCTCAGTACTTCAAGTATCTCGTCCTCGCTCATCTCGAAGAAGGTGTTGAAGGGGGTTATTGGACTTCCACCCACACCCATAAGAATAAAGTCTTTGAAGAGAATATTTACGCCGTGAATACACCTTAAGCCATTGAAATTTAAGTCTATGATTGAGGGCGGATCGCAATTTCCGGGAACGAAGAAGACTGGCATGCCGGCGCCAGCTAATAGGGAGAGTAGACTTTTAGCCTGCTCAAATGTACCGAAGTTTGTTACATCGCCGCACACTATGATTGCATCAACACTATGCCTATTTGCCTCCCTAATGAGAGCTTCAAACGCTGATTTAGAGCCGTGAAAATCTGTTCCAGCAATTATCCTCATATCCATCCTCCGCTATAAAATTCAGGCTGAAAGCAGTCTCTAGAGTAGAGTTATCTACCTAGCCTCTTAACTTTTTCCTTAGCTGGAAATTGTTAGATAGCTCTTAAAAGTCTGGCACAATTATTATTTTTGGCGGCTTTCATGAGAATAGGCTTCCACATGTCGATATGCGGGTCTATTGATAGGGCTGTTGATAGGGCATTGGAGATAGGATGCAATACTCTCCAAATATTTACGAGGAATCCGCGAGGATGGATCGCTAGGCCACTTAGAAACGATGAAGTTGAAGCCTTCATACTTAAGGTTGAGAGAAATGATGTCAGGCCAGTTTTCAGCCACATGCCATACCTCCCGAATCTGGCGTCGCCTAAAAATGATGTTTATGCTAAGTCTGTTGAGGCGCTTATAGTTGAGATGGATAGATGTGAGAGGCTTAAAGTGCCCTACCTAGTGACACACCTAGGAAGCCACCTTGGATATGGCGCGAAAAGGGGCTTGGAGAGAATAGTTAGAGCAATTGATAAAGCATTCTCGGCTGTCGGCGGGAGAGTTACGCTCCTCCTCGAGAACACCGCTGGAACGAGAAATAGTGTAGGTGGAAGATTCGAGGACCTTCAGTACATAATTGAGCGGACGAGCTATCCGGATAGAATTGGCATATGCTTTGACACTTGCCACGCCTTCGCAGCCGGCTACGACCTGAGGACAGAGGAGAAAATTGAGGAGGTTATAGGGAAGATAGAGAGCACTGTTGGCTTCGAGAGGCTTAAGCTAGTTCATTTAAATGACTCCCGCGGTGGCTTAAACTCGCATATAGATCGGCATGAACACATAGGTTTGGGCAAGATTGGCGAAGAAGGCTTCAGAAGCATATTAAGGAGTAGGTTTGCGAGGCTGCCGCTGATTCTTGAAACTCCGAGGAATGGGGTTAGAAGCGACTTAGATAATTTACTGAAGGTGAAGGAGATAGCTGGAGTTAAACCATAATCGGGGAATGCTGAAGCGATTTTAAGCCCAGGGCTAATGCATTCATGCCTAAAAATTTGGGAAATTAATGTCTTCTCGATATGTTAAAATTCTGTCAGCTAAGCCTTAAAGGGATATCTCTTACCATAAACGTCCAAGAAGAATATTTCTTCTCTGGGTTTCCTAGGCCTTGGCGGCGGCTTCTCATCCGGGAACCCTATTGTTAATAGTATCACTACTGACAGGTTTTCAGGCACATTCAGAATCTGTTTAACTTTATCCTCATCGAATGCGCCTATCCAGCAGACGCCTAAACCCTCCTCGTAGGCTTCAAGGGTCATGAAGCTCGCCGCTATGAATGGATCCTGCCTATACCATCTTGAGGCATTCGGGTCGCCCAGAAAAGCTATAACCACACCAGCTTCGCCTACAAACTTCTGTCCTCTGCATGCGTCAACCAACTTGCCCTTAATCCCCTCATCTTTAACGACTACGAAGTACCACGGTTGCCTGTTTCCCGCCGATGGTGCAAGCCTGCCAGCTTCCAGGATCCTTTCTAGAATTTCTTCAGGTATAGGCTCCTTCCTGTATTTTCTAATGCTCCTCCTCTCAGATATTACTTTGAAAACCTCCATTTTATCGCCCCCAACGAAATAATGCTGAGCAACAACCAGATATAACATTTTCTGGATAAAAGTAGGCTTGCTCGCATAGATGTTATGTGATCGCAGCTTTTATAGCTGGGATGTTTAGAGGCTAAAATGGTTTTTGGGGATTTATGAATGTGAAGAATGCTTTTATTGATTTCAGGCTCCCGCCGTCCCTCACCATGTTCTCTAAAATCCTGCCCTCAATCTCAGACACGAACTCCTCTGTGAACTTTGAGGATATATTTACTAGGCTATCCACCAAGTCTAGGGCTACTGGCAGGTTTGTGCCCTCATTGAATAAACCCTCCTCTGAGAGGACATCTCTAATATCGATTCCAGAGGGATACTCTATTTCGCATGGAGGGGCTTCGCCGCTAAATCTAACCTGTGCCCTCCTCATGCTATTAAAACCCTCCTTCTGTAAGCCTAGCTTCTCAAATGGCTCATATACTCCCCTCTCAGTAGCCTTCTCTAAGTCCTCGCCTGAAAGCCCAATTGAGACCAGGTAGGCTATTCTGGTGTAAACTGATGTTGGCATTTCACCTAAAATATCCTTGTATTCAAAGAAGCTTTTTTCTGGCATAATTAGGGAGAGCATATGCTTATCTAATAGGTTCACAAACTCTTTGGCGCCGTATTTCTTGAACATGAAGCCGCCTAAAGCCCTTGAACGGCTCCTCTTAACTATCCCTAAAACTCTCCGGCTCTCCCTAAGTCTCTCAGTTATATCAAAGATCTCGTTTATAACGTTTCTCTCCCTCTCTTCTAGTCGGCGGCTTTTCCGTAAGAGGTCCAATGCTTGGTAAACAAAACCATAGAAGCTTCCATCAATGAAGATTATGTCGCACTCGTTTAGGGCCTCTAACGCAATCCTTCTCTCAGCGAGTAATGTTTCAAGTTCAAAGAGAATTTTGCTATTGTCTCTGGAGAGGGCTTGTCCACACCTAAAGGCCCCTGGCTTAAATTTTTCATGTAGTCTTTCAGAACCCTTCAAGTAGACTATTCCAGTTGCGTAAACACCATATCTTACACCGAGCCTCTCGCTAAGCCTAGGAGACCTTGAACTATCGACTGCAGCAATAATAGACCTTTTAACCTGCTCTGGGAAGGCACGTAGGTAGGGGGAGATCTCAATCCAAAGAACTCTTAAGACGCTATTAATTCTGTCAAGTATATCCATTAGAGATTTTGCCTCGCTCTCAGCCAACTGGAAGAATCCGTGCTGCAAATCTATTGGGAGCTTAGTCCATTCAGGCATCTCCTCAGCGCCAGCCATTGCGCATCACCTGCCGGGTGGACTATATGTTATCAGTAGTGGCACTGGGGATGGATTCATGGCTCCGGCGAAATAGAATCTTCCAGGCTTGAGCTGTAGAAGGTGGCTTGCAGATATACCGTATGGTGACAGCCACTCCGATGCCCCGCCCTCGCCGCTAGCGTCCAGCGGATGTATTCTGCCAAAGAAATGCGTATTCAGGTTCCTTCTAACAGCAGCGTTTACACCTATCTCGCCCTTTATGCCCTGAGCTATGAGCGTAAGGTTGAGCATCCTCTTCCTACCTAACGCCGCCAGGTTCTTTATCATTTCACATGTCTCAGCTTGTATTCCGCGTGCATCCCATGGTGCGTATTGCGGTGCCTCATCTATTATGAGCGCTACGCCAAGATTCATTCCAGTCTCCATTAGGCTATAGAGGTGCTTTGATAGCGCCAGGAAGAAGCCAAGCTTAGCCTCAGTGAGCGCGCCACCCATATCAATAGCCAATATGCCCTTACGCTTAAGCTCCTCAAAAAGCTCCTCTATCGTTATAACCCCCATAACCGGGTATAGGTCTGAGGGCTTAAGCCTCCTAAATATCCTCCTATACGCCCTCTGAGCCGCTGCTCTGGAGTCTTTGCGCTCAATGCTGGATATGGCGCTTTCAACGTGAGATTTTAGCTTATGGAATAGATGTTCGGCGGGGTTCTCTGAGTCCGTGTATGCCTCCTTAACTTTAGCCGTCCACCCCTCAAGAAACTCGTCGAAGCAGTCTCTTATAACATCATTTCTTCCAAACCCGAACGTTTTGTCTTGAAAGTAGCTTAGTATAGATTCTTCATCTAGGGCTACCTCGGACAGCCTGATAACCTTATCGTCCTCAAGTAGCGGAGCGTAATCAGTCCCGCTCCAGTCTAGCACAAGTACTTTATAGCCAGCCCTTCTATAAAGCGGTATAAGTATGTATCTTGTGAACCATGATTTCCCGCATCCGGTACTCCCGTATACCCCAACATGGTAGGGTAGGAAGGTTTTATCGAAAGGGACTTTCCATGATGGGTGTCCCTCAACGTAGGCGTCGGACCATATTACCTCGTGTCCTCTGGCAACCCACTCAAGCGGGTTATCCTTGTCCTCAAGCAAATATACTGGAGACCTGGGCTGTATTATTGTCCTATTAGGCTCTATCCCCTCATCTGTTATAACGCCTATAGTCTCTATGGCAAAGGAATATACTTCTCTAACACCTGAGGGCTCGCCGCCATGCCTTAAATAGGCAACCTCAGGCCTATAGGAGGTATAGCTCAAGAACTCGTTTTTACCTAAGCCCTCCCTCAAGACACCTAATATTTGGTTGACCGGCTTATCCTCCCCTCCATTCTTTATGAGGACAAGATCCTCAGCGACAACGCTATTCTCCATACCCTTAAGTAGGATGAGCCTCGCCTTTATCTCAGTTGCACCATCAGCAATCCTGCCTATAATCCTCAATTCACCCCACACCTTTCCATTAAATTAAACGCCATTAAATTTTGGATTAAATATTCAAGAATAAACCATTAGGCCGGGACTAATAAGACTATCCATGCCTGCAGACCGCCGTAAAGTATCTGTTTACTCTCAATAACCTTAAAGTTTAGGCTTTCACTAATGCTACTTAATAGATCTCTGTGAACCGTGAGCAGGCAGACTTTCGAATCCTCTTTTAGAAAAGGCTTAAGCGACTTTAGGAAGTCTGAGTATATTCCCGGAATAGCCTTCATCCTACCGCTCCTAATGCCGAAGGGGAGGTTAGAAATAGCCTTATCAACCTTCCAGTCCAACGGGAGAATCTTCTCAAGCCTTCGGGCATCACCCACAATAAACCTAACCCTATCTTTTACCCCAGCAGCCTCAGCGTTCCTCCAGGCCCCCTCAATGCTCTTAGGGCTTATGTCAATCCCAAGCAAATCTAGGTTGCTCCAGACCTGGGCAGCCTCAATTATTATTGTCCCACCGCCACAGAATGCATCCAAAACCCTGTCTCCAGGCCTTACATTAGATATCCTTAACATTCCATACGCTATTACTGGATTTAATGCAGAGTAGTGTTGGAAAGCCCTTGGATATCTAATCCTCAACGATGTTCTAGTCCTTTGTAGTCCAACAATGCATGTGTCATGGATGACGTCAACCCTTACTATTGTCTCCGGGTTCTTGAGATCAACTTTTTTGGCATACTTGTCTACCAGCGCCTGTCCTGCAGCCCTTTGAACATCTATGCTTGTGAATTCATGCTCACCTATCCTCTCACATGAAACCCTGAAAGTCGAGCCGAGGGGGACATCCAGCCTGTAGACCCCCTCATAGATCTGGTTTAATCCACCCTTGTCGCATTTGATCTTAAAAGATCCAATAAGCTGAATGATGTGCTCTATGCTCCTCAATGTGAATACTTGGTTGACTTGATTTAAAGGGATGTTCAGTAAAACCCTGCCACCGACATTACAGAATCTCTCCTCAGCTCCAAAGATAGAGAGCTTCTCGGATGCCTCTCTCAAAACAATATCCTCTAAGCCGGGCACAGTTGTAACCATTATCCAAGCCCCGGAATCGAGCGCTTCATGCCCAGTTATGAAGGTGCTTTTGCAGCAGCTCTCCATAACACCCTCTAACCTTTAGATACGCTTTAATAATCTAAGCGCTATGATGCTATATACCTAGCGGGAGACTGGAAAACAATGATCTACAGGGTTTACAAGAGGGTTGGCAGAAACGCTAAAGTGTTGATATTGACGGAGCCGTTTTGGAGCATACCGATGAACTGGGTATTCTTTTATAGGCCGATGTTCCTCAGCATCATCATAGGCCTCTCTCCCATCGAAATAGGTCTCCTTATAACTATGGCGAACTTCTTCGCATCCGTTATGCCAATATTAGGCGGATATCTAGCTGACAGATTCGGCAGAAAGATCACTCTAATGTTGTTTGATAGCGTTTGCTGGCTATCCTCCACAGCTATATGGGCTGTTAGCCGAAGTGCTTGGCATGTGGTTTTAGCCTACATTATTGAGGGGCTCGCTTCAACAATATACTCTGTCTGGGAGTGCCTTCTGGTTGAGGGCACAGGCCAAGAGTTTAGATCGGCAGTATACGGCTCCATATCCGCCATATGGACAATCGGGTCCCTAACCACTCCAATAGCAGGATACATCATTGGTCAGTATGGGCTTGATTCAGGATGCAGAATCCTTTTCACCATAGCTTTCTGCTCCTTCATACCGGCTCTCATTATTAGGCTGATATATCTTCAGGAGCCGAGGTTTTCATGGAGACTTATGGGGGAGAACCCCTTCTCAGGAATTAAAGGATATCTACGTTCATTATCTATGTTTAGAAGAAGTCGGGCTCTTCTAATAGCGCTTATAATAGTTGTTATGACTGGATTCTACTTCTCCTCCTACGCCTATGTCTCGCTATACCTGATCCATGAGGATGGCCTTGGCTTAAGCGAGAACTTGGCTTCACTAATTCCATTCTCATCCTCAATAGTTTCTCTAACACTGTCCTTAACCATTATGCCGAGGATTAGGTCTAGAGCTGGCTGCCTAAAGACCCTATTAGCTGGACATTCTTTGGGAGCGCTTGCCATAATCCTCTTAGTAAATTCGCCTAAAGGTTTCCTACCGCAGGCGCTACTCTCTGTAGCCTTACTTGGCTCATACTCAACTTCAGCGTACTCCATGTCTAGAACTCTTCTAGTAAACCAGATAGATTCGGTTGATGAGAGGGCTAAGGCTAAAACTCTCTCATTATCAATAACCCTATCCTCACTCATAAACCTTTTAACCCCCACAATCATGGGATACCTCTTCAGTCTAAATCCAAAGGGTCCATTCATGGTCATCCTCGCCGCAATTTCAGCATCCACATCACTCCTATTAATTCTCTTAATCCACGCAGGTAAACGTGGAGCTGGACGATAAACCTTAAATTTTATGGAAGGCGTTGACGGCCTTATGTCCACAGATAAATTTCCTGTCCATCAATTGAAAACTCCACTTCCATGAGGTCTCCCATACTCCTTGGAAGCATGGACACGCTTTCGCATGGAAGGGACGCGTATATGGGCTGAAAAAATGTCCAAAATTAACGCAGCCCTTTTAAAAGAAGTTTGGTAGCTAACCTCAAAAGGATGGAAAAATTATCCATTTTATAGATTAAAAATCTTTTTCAGAAAAGCATTTCCAGACATTATACACGCCTAGCCCTCTCCCTAGAGGCGAATTTACACTTTAAGCGCCAGCCCTCTCATTAAGTTATATCATCTCTCCCAGCATCCTCTTGCTTCCATGCCTAAATCCAGTACGGCCAGTTTAGCCCTAAAAGAAAAGATTTACGAGATCTAAAAAACTAAAGCAGAGTGGCGGAAATAGGCATAACCCGACGCCTTCAAAGCTCTAAGTAAAGCAAAGCGGTATAGTAAGGTACAGTGCCAGAAGACATGGAAACCTCTATAAACCTCTAAAACAAATAACAGCGGCCTTAGCCGGCGAAAACAGACAAGAAAAGCTTATATTCTGTGCATGCAATAGGCGCACGTAATACGTGCGCCGCCTGAGCTTTAAGGTGGTTATGATTAATGAGGGCTGTGATAATAAATTATGGTGTTGGAAACCTTTTCAGCATAAAACGCTCTCTGGAAAGAGCCGGATTTAACGTGACAATATCTTCAGATAAGCGGGGCCTTAGCGGTATAGACGCAATTGTTCTTCCAGGCGTCGGCAACTTTGGGGCTGGAGCTGAAAACATAAAGAGAATTAGAAACAAATTGCTGGAGCTAATTGAGAAAGGCATACCGGTCCTAGGCGTCTGCTTAGGCATGCAGCTACTTTTTGAGGAAAGTGAAGAGAGCTCTGGGGCAGGGTTAAGGGTTTTAAGCGGCAAAGTTATTAAATTGCCTAGTAGCGTTAGGATCCCGCATATGGGCTGGAATACTCTAAAAGATATTAGACCAACTGACGTTCTGGATGGTATAGGTGAAGAAGATTACTTCTACTTCGCTCATAGCTATTACGCTGCCCCGGCGAACAAGGATATAATTGTCGCAAAAACAGAGTATGGCGTTAAATTCGCATCTGTCATAGCGCAGAAAAATATTTTTGGAGTACAATTTCATCCAGAAAAGTCCGGGAAGTCAGGTGAACAATTGATTAAAAATTTCTTGAAGATCGTCAAAGGCTAAACCATTAAAAGTGAAAAATATGTTACGCTTCATAAAAGAAAA